>WNFX01015526.1_pt1 | contig 14312 bp, 22 predicted proteins | sample 5400111 | NCBI WGS metagenome assembly WNFX01 (sample SAMN13153363, study PRJNA577476) | soil metagenome | isolation source: 40 cm soil or saprolite under grassland replicate 1 | place: USA:California | collected 2016-06-15 | reverse complement strand
CAGATCCTGCAAAACATTGGCTTACCACTTGAACCGCTCGATGACCTGGACCAGGCGACCAAAAACGCCGTAGGGAGAAACGCGGAAGTCCTACTCCGTACTCCCACGGTATATAGTACCTCTGGCTCACCTATTCCATATGAGGTACAGCCTCTTGCCCTGACACTCTACAAGGGAGAGGCCAGTGAAGCAGAATTACATATAAGACAATCCGATGGGCAACTCTTCCTGCTCGTCAGTGCCGCCCCTTTACGTACCAGTGACGGAACCATCAGTAGTGCGGTGTTGGTCCTGCATGAGATCACCAAGCTCAAAACATTGGAGCGTGCTCGTGAAGATTTCTTTACGACCATGGCCCACGAGCTCAAAACGCCTTTAGCCAATATTCGTGCCCACTTGAGCGCACTCCAGGCCAAAGACTTTCAGTGGTCAAGCGAAGCACAGCAGAACTTCCTGGAGACAGCCGACGAACAGGTCGAACGATTGGTGGGCATGATTAATCATTTTCTGGATGCCTCCCGGGTTGAAGCTGGGGCCTTGCGTCTCGAACTTGAACCTATTCTCATACCAGAGATGCTGGAGGACCTGGAAGAACGCCTGGAGGCCCTGATAGCCTCCTCAGGTCGTCACCTCGAGGTGAAAATTCCTCCTCGCTTGCCCGCGGTGATCGCTGATTATGAGCTTATCATGAGCCTACTCACGAATTTGCTGAGCAATGCCTTTCGCTATGCACCTGAGGGAGACACCGTACTTCTTGAGGTTGAACTTGTATATGGGGCAGACGACCAGTACCCATCAAGCGTTGAGTTACGGGTGACCGACCGGGGACCGGGTATGTCGCTTGAGCAACAGGCCGCGCTCTTCACGCGCTTTAGTACCTTCGCAGCCATGAATCGCCCAGATGTAGACCGCCCTGGGCAGCCAACGGATGAAAGACGCCGGGGCAGCACACGCTGGAGCCCTGCTACGGGATTAGGCCTGTATATCAGCCGGGGCATCATCGAAGCTCATGGCAGCAAACTCACCCTGAAGAGCAGTCCCGGCGAGGGGGCATCCTTTGCATTTATACTTAACGTGGCAAATAGTACCGATGATAGGAGAGCTCCATGACCACTACAGATAAAAAGGTGCGTATCCTTTGCGTGGAGGATGACGCACAGATGCGCACATTCCTCCAGGCCCAATTGAAGGCCAGGAACTTCCAGGTGCAGACAGTACGTGATGGCGCCCAGGCCATCGATATGGCTGCCATCTTTCAACCGCAGCTGGTCTTGCTCGACCTCTCCTTGCCTTCGTTGGACGGATTGACGTTTTTACGCCGCTTGCGCGAATGGAGCGGGGCACCGGTGATCGTACTTTCTGCGCATGATGAAGAACCGGTGAAGATCAAGGCGCTGGACCTTGGCGCTGACGACTACCTCACCAAACCCTTTAGCCTCAATGAACTGCTGGCCCGTGTGCGTGTGGCTCTACGCCGTGCCGATGAAACAGCCCGTCTACGCAGTTCCGTCACCGGCAGCGATACACAACGCCCTCACTATCGTAGCGGCGGTGAAAATGGCCTGCTGGTCGATTATGCCCACCGCCTGGTGCGTTCGGGTGGCCGCGAGGTTCACCTGACTCCCACCGAGTACGACCTGCTCTGCGAACTCACGCGCAACGCAGGAAAAGTGTTGACGCATCGCGAACTGCTCCAGCGTGTCTGGGGGCCAGATTACAGCGGCGAAAACACGTACTTGCGCACCTTTGTACGACACCTGCGGCGAAAACTAGAGCCTGACCCGGCACAACCTCGCTTCTTGCACAATGAATTGGGAGTAGGTTATTTCGTACCACCTCCCGACTCCGCTGAACTGTGATTATCATCTTCACGCTAAATTCACAACGATCATAAGCAAATTCACAGCATTATCACCTGGCTTTGGGTATACTTCACTCAGAGGGTAGGCCTCTCAAGGTCTCCCCGGCGGAGCTATCGCTAGAGTTAAAAACAAAGCATCGCGGAGCAGGATGTCAGTCATGCAAGACAAGGACGCTGCTAAGACTACGCCGGGAGGCAACAACATGAGTGTGGTGAATGAGTTATCTTCGGATGAAGCGCCAGTTTTTGCCGGCTCAGCGCTCAATGAGCAGGAGAAGCCAAAAACGCGGTACCGCATACTCGTCGTTGAAGATGATAGCTCCCTCGCTCGTCTAGAAGCAAGTTTTTTAAGTGCTCAAGATTATATAGTAGTGATAGCGAGTACAGGTGAGCTGGCCATCACCACCATTAGCGATTTCAACCCTGATTTGGTAGTCCTTGACCTTGAACTCCCTGGCTTACTGAGCGGGTGGGACGTCTTGCAGGTGCTGCGACAACGTGCCAGGATACCTGTACTACTCACCACTAGTTTGACACTAGATATGAGAAAGTATTTACGTACCTCCGGAGAAACCAGGTTAACGTTAGATCATCTACCTAAGCCTTATCCTATGCAAACACTTCTTAAGCGTGTCAAACGTATGTTGATGATAACGCCTCAGTAAATGTTTTCAGTGAAAAAGGAGGATCTTATGGACCGCAAAGAGGACCGTGAAATGTTACGTAAGGTCGGTTTTGCTGAGGTAGAAATGAATCGACTAGCGAGGCTGCGTAGAGACTACAACGAGAGGGAGAGACTCCAGGCTATCGCGGAACATCGACGCCTCGAGTTTGTACGCTGGCTTGTCATTATCGGCAAGCTGACAGATCAAATCGCTTAAGCTAGCTAATTCAAACAAGACTCAGGGTGAACAACGAACGAGCGGGACCAGGCAATCGGCGAAGTCAATTGCCTGGTCCCGCTCGCACTTTTGTTAGCTTGGTGGAAGGTTCTCATTACGCACAACCGGACTATCCATTGGATCTATCATTTCATCCACTTCATTCCTCGGGTCAGGTTGAGGCCTGGAAGTTGTGGGACAAGAAAGGCGCGAGATAGAAGTAAGAATCTTCTGGATGAGAGAGGCTGGCGGCTCTATTGGCCGTAGTTGTTCAAAGAGGTCATCAATCTCATCTTTGGGTAACGGATCATCCGCCAGGAAGATGCCTTGTGAGTAATGCCTTTCCATTCTTGCTCTCGCTTACTACTGCTTTGCTTATCTCTGCTATTAGTACGAACAGTAGAAGAGAGAAGTTTCACCTTTGGGAGTCTCGAGTTTCGTCAATGAAAACTCGAAGCTCCCAGTGTTTTAGCAAGTGAGGATTCCTTGCAACTGCGGCGAAAGAGCAGTACGCAGTAATGGTTTAGCACGCTGGAAATACGTTTTGGCCGTAGCCTCCGGCATAGCAAGTACTTGACCGATCTCCGAGAAACTCAATTGACCAGCATAACGTAAGAGAACTACTGAACGAAACTTCGGCGGCAACGCCTCGATAGCCCGTTGTAAACATTCTTGCAGGTCGTGATGCTCCGCTAACTCCTCAGGCAAAGGACTGGTATCGGGCATAGATGCCAATGGTGATAAGTCATCTTCATCATTGGCTGACTCGAGCTCGGAGAAATGGATGGCGTGCTTACGCCGCAGTTCATCCAAACAGCGGTTACGGGCCACCTGAAACAGCCAGGCTTTGAGCGGATCGCCGGTACGGAGCGTGGGCAATGAAAGATATAGCTGAAGAAAGACTTGCTGCGATATATCACAGGCCTGGTCATAGTCACCTAAAAAACGACAGATAAAGTTGAACAGAGGAGTACTATAACGCTGAACCAGGGTTTCGAATGCCTGCTGATCTCCCGCTAGAATCTGCCGGGCCAGCACGCTGTCAGGAATCTCTGGCACGTGCCGTTTTGTTCGTTCTCGTAACTGCATGAGAAACATCCTCACTTTCATTCTTTGTGTCGTCCTTAGAGTAGCCTTTCCCGGAATAAATATCAAGCGTTTTTCCCATTTATAAACTCTTCTATAACCGGCTCTAAGCAGAAACTAAAGTTTATTAATGCATAGCTCTCCAATTCTCATTTTCTATTAGGATAAACCCAGCAAATTCTAATCTTATTTTAATGAAATGGCTTATTCTACGAAAAAGCAACACCAACGCTCAGGACCCTGAGCGTTGGTGTTGCTTTTTGGGATAGTGGCTCATCAATTAGTATCCAGAACCACAACTTTTGAAGGGATTTGTCCTAAAAGCGATATACCAAGGAGCTCTGACCGGTATATGCTGCGCGGTTTTCCACGGTGGGCGCATAAGCAACCGGTCATTAATTTCCCCCCTCAATCAAAATATACGATAGAGAGGTGTCTTTGGATCACTCTTTGCTCAACTCCTCAGGGCTAATGATGAGCCGTGCCCGAGATGAAATCGGTTTAGTCGTCATTATTTCGCTTACTATCATGCAATGTTCCTTACTTGAGGCGAGCCTGATTTTACCCAACGGGAGTGAAGAGGAGTACCATATAGTAGAGGGCAGCAAGGACAAGGAAGAGGCAATATGTACCCGCAACAATGCGTGAGGCGCGACGAAAAGTCGTGGTCCTACGCGGGCGAAAACTGATGTATGATAGACGAGCACTGACGATGATGATACCTACAAGTAGGAGAAAATCCAGTACGCGAATGGCAAAACTTCCACTGAACAGTGCAAAGGTCAATGCGACAGCCCCAAAGACGAAAAGACCGCCAAATACGTCTCCTGCTGCAATAGCCATAAACAAACCCTCATCGTAGGAACGCGAGAGCAAGATAGGTGTCACTTTCACCAGAATGATTAGTCCACATACATAAGCAATAAGGGAGGCCAAAGTCCACAAAACATATGACATATCTTATCCCCAAGTGAAATTTTGAGTATCTTTTCTATGCTGCCATTGTACCACGCAACAGGTGTTTTGGTCCTTCCCAAGTCTCAAAAGTCGTCACATGTGTTCCCCACCCCTAAAGGAGAGAAAGAGCGTGGCGCGGCGGGTTCGCCGCGCCACGCTCTTTCTCTCCCTCTTTTGCCGCCTTCGGCGGCAAGTCTTAGCCGAGCAATGTGGCTTTTGAGAGCCCTGAGGAAAGCAGCAAAAGTTATTGACATTGGCAAACTTCTCTCATATGATGCACTTTGATGACGCTCTCTTAGACCTGCATGAGCTCCTGAAAAACCTGCTGAATAATACACGAGAAAATAGGGTAATAACCATGGCCGAGCTAACGTGGAAGGGAAAACACAATACTGATGCACAACATTTTACCGGCGAGCAAAGCTATTTATCTTCACCACAACTCAACACTCTTGAAACCTTCTCCAACCAATTACAGGAGAACTCATTACAAACCAACCTTTCACCCCCACCTACCTGGTTCAATCGCCTCATCTGCGGTGACAAAAGCCAGGTTCTGCCTGCTTTAATGCGTGAATTTGCTAACTCCATCAATCTCATCTATATCGACCCCCCCTTTATGACCGGTCGCGATTTTACCACTGGTACGCAATTAGCTTACAGCGATAAATGGGACAACGACCTGGACGTCTATCTCCAATGGCTATATGAAACATTTGTCCAGCTGCATCGATTACTGGCTCAGGATGGCAGCCTCTATATCCACCTGGACTGGCGGGCAACCCACTACGCTAAAGTCATCCTCGACGAGGTTTTTGGTTACAGGCCTGATGCTGATGGGCCTGGCTTCAAGAGTGAAATCATCTGGCACTACCAGTCAGGAGGACGCTCGCACAAGTGTTACGCGCGCAAGCACGACACGATCTTGCTCTATACCAGGTCAGCACAATACTGCTTTCATGGTGAGAGAATTGGCGAACGGCGCGGGACGCAGAAGCGTAACCACATGCGTAAACAAATGGGAAGCGATGGTCGTGTCACCTGGACCATTCGCTCGGCCGGCCGCATCTATAGCTACGACGAGGATGCGATTATGACTCCTTCTGATGTCTGGAACGACATTGGCCATCTTCATCAGAAAGACCCGGAGCGCAACGGCTATGCCACCCAAAAACCTGCCGCATTACTCGAACGAATTATCCTGGCGTCATCGGAAGAAAGTGATCTCATCCTTGACTGCTTTTGTGGCAGTGGCGCAACTCCCGCTGTAGCTGAGCAGCTCGGTCGCCGCTGGATTGCCTGCGACCAGAGTACTCTGGCAATTCAAATGACAGAGAAACGCTTGCTAGCACAAAAGCAGTTTAGACCATTCGTTCTACAACGAGTTAACCCCTAAGTCGATATAGCCTTCGTAAACGGCTTCTTTGGAACGTATGTGGTATAATCGAGTAGGCAAATCATCAATACTTGAGACAAACAACACCGTCATATGAAAAGACCAAATAGATATGTTAGAACTTCTTGAACAATTATTTCGACAAGTACGTGCCTATATGCACTCTGAACACGAGGACCGAAACCAGGTCTACTTCCAATCATCAAAACACACAACCATGCTGTTTGACCACGAGGCGGAAGATATCATCATCAGTGGGCTTATCGAAAGTGGCCACGGGTTTGAGGTTATCTCGGAAGATATCAAGCTCAGCGAGGTGGTGGCGCCTTTCGCAATGGACGACGCTGCCAGGTGAGCGAAACCACGCGACTTAAGGACACTGTACTTGGCATGAACTTTGATGGGCGCGACCTGGAAACGCTCAGCAAGTTGCTTATTCAAAAGCCCGTGCCCGGCAAGATACGGCGCTCCGGCAGCTCTGCCATGGACGTTGTCTATGTCGCCAGCGGAGCATACGATGCCTTTATAGATATTGGAGATGTTATCACCGCGGAATCGTTCCTGGCTTCTTTAAGCATCGTCCTGGAAGCTGGCGGAGTAATCAGTGATCTGCACGGTAAAAACCTGCATGCCATTGCCAATCTGACCGAAGGATTTTCATTAGTGGTAGCGGGAACCCCGCAACTGCACCAGGAAATCCTCACAAAGATCAACGGCCGGTAAAACTATGAGCTAGCTCACAGCATCGTGCGACAAAATGAGTTATGATTGGGAATGAATCTTAACCATGATATGTAATAATAGTTAGAGTCAATATAACCAAAAAGAAGCCTGCAAAGGATTAACCTTATGAAATATCGACATCTACAATTTAAGACCATTTATCAGTATCATATACCTGCCGTACTGCTAAGCGCATTAGTGCTATGCCTGGTACTTTTAAGCGCATGTGGCAGCCTTTCAAATGGAGGAAACAGGCAAAGTGTCTCCAGCACACCCACTGCCCTCCCTACACCAGCCGTCGACCCTACTTTACAAAACCAGGGCACTACGGAACTCCAAACCTTTCAGCAGTGGATTACCTTAATGCAAAAGTACAATGGCAATACAGCCACGTTCCAGCAGCAATACACAAGTGACCAGGAGGCTTTGCAGAACGCAAAAACAAGTACGGCCTACAGTGCGGCTCTGTCAACCTTGAAAAATCATGTACTGGGTATCCAGATTCCTGCAATGAAGACGGAAGGCCAGAGTCTCCAACAACAATTACAACAGGGAGTCGCCAGTTTTGGTCAGAAACACCAGTACCATGATGCTTATGACAATAATACTTACCCGCTCGGGTTTGAATATGGCTCAAGCGGCATGGGCGGCTGGCTACATGACGAATTAAGCTCAGCGCGGACGGTATCGGACTATCAACAGGCCATCGAAGACGCGAATATGTGGCTGACGAACTTCCAGGCTATGGCAAGCAATTCTAGCGATAAGACTCCCTACAACCAGGTACACAATAGTGATCTACAGCTCCTCCAACACTATGGCATGATGAACAAAAAAGTCATTGTTATCTCATTGGAAGAGCAAGCCATGCGTGTCTATCAAAATGGCAAGCTAGTGAACGCATTCCTGGTAACGACAGGTCGCCCTGACAGGCCAAGTCTTCCTGGAACATGGTGGGTAGAAGGGAAACAATCACCGACCGTCTTTAAGGCAAACGTACCACAATCATCACCATACTGGTATCCTGACACACCCATCAACTATGCCGTCCAATACCATAGCAACGGGTACTTTATTCACGATAGCTGGTGGCGAGCTGATTACGGTCCTGGCACGCAGTTCCCGCATCAAGACGCTAGCGGCGACATCTATTCAGCCCAGGGCTCACACGGCTGCATCAATATGGCCAAAGACAATGCTGCCTGGGTTTATGGTTTCGTCGAGTTATATACACACATCGTGGTTTACTAGCTTCTACGGTTTAGAGGGGAAAACCAGCACAGTGAGCCAGGCACCCGGGTGCCTGGCTTTTCCTTTATTTAGGGGTCAGTAGAACACTAAAGCCATTCCATATCGCAAGAAATGCTTCATGTGTCAAAACCTTACGGTTGGCAGGAGCAGAATCGGCAAGATAGACAAAGTTGCTATCACCACCGCGCACTACAAAGATATGACCGGGCATACCTACAATAACAGGAAAGCCTTTGTTTGTTATGTATATCAGGTCTGACAGAGTACGGGGAGGATGGGGATCAGCCTTAAAGCCAAAATAATTCGCTACCCTCGCTATAGCAGGCTCACCACCCATTAGACCATTATAAGTATCCCACACGCCCATATTGGATTCCACTTGCAGGACGTCAGCCGCGATGTAATTGTGCCCATAGGCATTCATGACTTCTTCCATGGAAATACCTGAACATGAGGCGTATGACCAGACCTGCCACTGGTAGTCGGTATAGTATTGATTTCGCACAGCCGAATCAACGCGCACTAGCCGCATGCTCGCAGTCATAGGAAGTGGATGAGAGGCCGTTTTGATATCTGAGGTATTGATCTCGGACGATTGCAAGGCATTAAGGAAACTGAGCCCTTTGTCCACGCTCCGTAATGCACCGTCGGCCAGGCCATTTTGCATAAAGAGAGCAAGAAATAACATCAGTAGAAAGCTTACTAACAGCATCACGCCAAGCAGTAATACCGTGATTACGGCAGACAACATACGTGAACCTCGCTACAACAACTTACAATGACAACTTCCTAACACTGAGTATAGCCTGGTTTTAGAAGAACGAATACGTTTTGGCTGAAGAACAGCCAAATATTCCTACCGTGCCAAGTAGCGGCCTTTACCTTCAAATTCTCATTGAGGACGCTTTCCTCTTAATAAACTCAGACATTAGTACAATTTTCAGGAAAAACATGGGTTATTCCGGATTATTTACAGATAGAAAAGTCGACGGAGACCGGGTTTCGGTCTCCGTCGGCTTTTCTATCCGCTTGGTGATGCACTCTATTCAATGACGAGAGGACTCTGCATCAATGATCTCTCGACAAAGATCGATACATTCGCTACAGATGTTGACACCTCCAGGGCTTGTATGAAAATACAACACATGCTGTCGCTTCTTGCCACAGAAAGAGCAGCGATCTGATACGCCTCTGGCTCTTCGTGTAGAGTTAATCTCCTTTTGCTGCCCAGCATTTCCTTTACTGATCAAGTCAATACACTCGTCACAGATGAAGACGTCAGGGCCTGCAATGAGGCGCTGGACTTGATCTTGATTCTTGCCACAGAAAGAGCAAAAGTACGTTCTATGTGTTTTCTTGGTATTCATCACGGATATACCTCTCCTCAGAGCCTGATCCCTGATCAGGCCACATGCATATCATAGATCTCAAGCTCTTTGCTCATCTGCCGCCGGTAAATATTCACGTACTTCACATCAAAATTGAGAGGCAGCATCAGGTACTCAACCTCGTCGCTCTCTTTCCCAGGGCGTACACTCAGTGATCCGTGCTTATAGAGATGAAAGACGAGTATTTCACCCGGGTCAATAATCCCCAGGCGATGGTAGTTATGATAGACAAGCCAGGGCAGCTCTGTCCTGTTTTCCAGCATCAACAGTTCATCATCGCTACCTAAAGCGAGCCCGATACGAGGGTGCGGCTGAATGGACCAGCCACCAGTACGCCGCTGAGGCAATGTTTCAGTCGGTGGCACATCGAGTTCCTCAACTTCAGGGGCATACATAATAGCCATAAGTATGCACCGGCCCTTTCGTAACAGATCAAGGACGTTTTCCAAGAAATACTTACGGATGACTTGCCAAAGGGTTTCAAAAGCCTGGCACAGAAAATACACCTGACACCTGTCCCCCAGACAGGGTTCCCTTGCTGAAGAGCTCGCCTAGCGGGCAAGCGTTAAGCGCTCATGCTCAATTCTGACCCGGGTTCCACACACACGTGCGATACGCTCTTCCAGTGAAAGCTCACCCCAATGACCACGAGAGGGGATGCCAGTGCGATTGGCCAGCGCGTGCAAACCCTCGCAGGCCCGTCCACGCCCTAACCATCGCACCATCAAGTTATCTGCCTGAATAGCCATCCTGCGCCCCTGTTTATGCAGTAACCACAAAGCCGCTGCACACAACAAAAGACCTAGCACTATGGCTATAGGAAGCATGTAGTAAGGTAAAGCATACAGCCACGATAGGAGCAGTATTACACACGCAAGTGGTATAAGACTGCTCAAGAGAAGGCGACTGGCAGCATACATTGGTTTACGCATGCAGAAATAACGTGCCAATCCGGTAGCCAGAAGCACATCAAGCTCTGACGGTTCCACCGACTGAGTTACATCTGAGGGTAATATTAGCTTTATCTTATGTCTACCCAGGAGAAAGACACGCACGAGCGGCACACCGGATCTGAATGAACAGGAGAGTATTGACGAACTATAAGGTAGACGAGCTTCATAGGTAACACGTGAAAAAGCGTCTTGTATGAATGCAGGTACAGTTCTTCGTCCTCTAAACCTGTGCAAATGCCATCGTCGTCTAAATTGACGCCTGGGAGAACGTTGTGAACCTAGTTGGGAGCGTAAACGCAGCCATGAAGATGATGGCAGCGGCTGTTCTTGCAGCGCAGGGCCGTAATAGGCACGCAGACGATCATCCAAACTTTGGCGTTCTCTCTCTTCCTTTTCAATAGAATCCCGCTCATTCATTGCAACTCGCCCCCCTTTCATCCATCAACAGTACACGCAGCCGATCACGTGCCCGGTTCAGCCGTGATTTCACTGTGCCAACGGGCCAGCCCAGTACCTGTGCGATATCGGCCTCCGTCAGATCTGCCCCATAGCGCAAAGCTATGACACGTCTCTGCTCGGAGTTAAGCCTGGCCAGCGCTTGCCGGATTTCTTCACGCTGGGCTACCTGTTCTTGTAAATCTGTGTGGCTATGAGAGCTATATTGACTCTCTAACTCAATAGCTTCGTCCAAAGAAATAGGATGCGCGCGCTGCTTTTCCATCACATCCAGGGCGTGCCGGTAGAGGATACGCATCAGCCAGGGTCGAAAGGGACTACCCCTTTGGAAACGTGGCAACCCACGCCAGGCAAGCAGAAAAGCGCCTTGCGTTATCTCTTCAGCCAGCAAACGATGATGGCAGAGCCGCAAAGCCGCTGCCATTGCGATAGCATGGTGAGCTTCCCAGAGGCGTCGAAACGCCTCTGGATCGCCATGAGCCGCCTGTGCAACGAGATTGTCTTCGCAGGTAATCACTACTTCTCCTCTCCTCTGTAGATGTACTACGGAGAGAGAGGCTCAAAAGGTTCCCTTTTACGTTAATTGAATTATGTCGCGCTAGGGCCCTGGTTCCCTTTCCACCGCTGCCCTGGCAACCTGAGGAAGTTGAGCAGGTAAGGCTCTTTTGATAATAGCAGGCTCTAATGTCTTATTCGTATGTACACTAGAGAGAGCCAGGGCTGGTGAGCCTTTAGCCAGCTTAATCACATTCTTATAGATCTTTACGTATTTCTCACACATGACCCGAGCGGAGAAATTGCGCGCTACATGCATGCGTGTTACATCACGATCAATCTCATCAATGCGCGAAATAAAGCGTACCATTTCTGCGACATCATGTACCAGGAAGCCAGTTTTACGATGGACAACAATTTCCGGTGCGGCTCCACGCGCAAACGAAATGACTGGACAGCCCAGCGCCATAGCTTCAATCATCACCATACCAAATGGCTCCTCCCACTCAATCGGGTTGAGGAAAGCGCGGGCACGACTGAGCAGACTGATTTTCTTTTTCATATTTACCGGGCCAACGTATCTGACCTGCTCATTATCAATTTGAGGCTCAATGACTTGATGAAAGTAGTTTATTGATTCTTGTTGATGACGGTCAATAGTACCGGCCAGGACAATCTTCACGCCGGCCTCTTTGGCTGCCTCGATCGCAAGATGAGTGCCCTTATCAGGGATAAAACGCCCCAGCCACACAAAAAAATTACCCACTTTCTTTGTAGAAGGGATAAATTGCTGCATAGGGATACCATGATGCACCACACCGACAAAATTAAGGGGATAGGGCACTTCTGCCCGGGCACTCTCACTGATAGCAACTATAGGTACGGATGGAGCCCATTCCATATAATATTCATCAGCATTGCCCATCCAGGATTGCACTCGATCAAAAGGAAAACGACTGTGCAGGGTCGTTACATGCGGGGTGGCAAGAGGGGCCGTTAAGGGGAAAATATACATATCTGAGCTTGAAGAAAGATGGGTATGCACAATGTCAAAATCATGCTCTTTGATGTACTCTATCGACTTGTGCAAATGGTAATATGCCTTGAGGTGGGCAGTCCATGGTACGCTTTCTTCAAGAAGAAATTTGGGGAAAAACGAGACCTGCCTGGCAGATGTTCTAGCATCACCGGGCACAAATAAGGTAACATCATGTCCTTGCACCACTTGTTCCTCGACAAGATTATAAACTACAACCTCCGTCCCACCGTAATTCTTGGGAGGAATAGGTATCCACGGCGGAGCTATGTGCGCAATTTTCATACTTCAACCTTCTTTCCGCTCTCAACTAAGCACAATCCCTTCGCGTCTCGATAATTTGTTAATACCTCCGTATATTTCACTCCTTACACGAAAGAACCATTAGCAAGGGTTACATTTTTGTCAAACAATTAACAATCAACCTGCCTATAAACTATGTTATGCCAGGCATTCTCATCCTGTCAAGTAATTGATAAATAGACTCTGTCATTATGTATCGCTTTTACTTTATTAATATAGTTTTCCATTCTATTGATGTGCCTTAATAGTCAAAATCCGATGAGGGTTAATCGTAAAAGTAGTAAAAGTAAGTTACCGGCATTAAGGTCAAACTCCCAGGTTCTTCTGTTTAACACGAAACGACTAAAAAGAGAAGTTCCTGTTGAGGACGAAAGTGATCCTCAGCAGGAACTTCTCTTAAAGGACCAGAGAAGGAGGTTGAAGTGTTTCTATCTGTACACCTTTTAAAGGTTGTTCTCAAATGGGGTTGCCACTCCAGCGGCAACCAGGGTAATGGTACCCGCTCCAATGGGCATTCAAGAGCGACAGAGACGACTAGCAGTATGGAGCGAGTACGCTATCGCCAACTCTGTCGCAATCCCCCCTATCACCCGATACCATAAAGTAATACGCCAGCATATTTTGCCTGGATTACCTGTTGGCTTGCTGCCATCTAAAGAGTGTAGTATAGCGCATGTGATATTACAATTGAGGAAACACTCTTCCCTCCATCTGTTCAAAGGCAAAGCGCAGCGAGGGTGGAACGGGATGAGGCCGACCAGTGAGGTAATTGCACCATACCAGGGTAGACTTGCCAGTTGCAAAGATACGCTCATACTCACTCATGTCACGTATTTGATGTTCCATATTGAAGCTCGTGCGACCAACATGCTCTCTACCTCTTGATGCTCCTCGCGCGACGGCCACTCATTGAGCCGGGTCTCCAGATGATCGAAATAGTAGCTTCGCGCTTCCTCAAAATAGGTGAAGTAGACGGTATTATTGACATGGGCGAGAGGATCAAGATCGCGAAAGCGAATTTGTACCGGATACCAGCAAGGAAAATCGTCACTCATGTAGCTTTGCCTTTCTCATATTAAACTTGCTTACATATTAGCAAAAGAGATACACTCTTCACAACCTTACTTGTCCATAGGGTACGCGTCATAGTTTCGCTGCTGTGCGCTGAAGAGACAAGGAATAGAGTTACTTGAATAGTTACGAATACTATAAGACGCAAGAAAAGATCTACTTGACTTCTTATGACGTAGTCTATAAAGAAGGAAAAAGAGTTGAGGGTTCCAAGGGATGGATAATTTTGATGAGCTAAGCGATGAAGCTTTAATCAACGCTCTCGCTGAAGGAGCCGAATGGGCTATGGAACCCCTTTACGAGCGTTACAACCGCGTCCTCTTCTCTCTCGCCTACCGTATGGTGGCTGACCACCAGGTGGCTGAAGATCTCCTCCAAGACGCCTTCCTGTCTGTATGGCGGCGTGCCACCTCCTACTCGCCACAATCAGGTGCAGTTCGTAGCTGGCTTATCTC
>WNFX01004135.1_pt1 | contig 14312 bp, 27 predicted proteins | sample 5400111 | NCBI WGS metagenome assembly WNFX01 (sample SAMN13153363, study PRJNA577476) | soil metagenome | isolation source: 40 cm soil or saprolite under grassland replicate 1 | place: USA:California | collected 2016-06-15 | reverse complement strand
TCCGCAAGGTGGCTGGCGTTCTTGGTTTGGAGCTGCTCGACCTTTATCTCGAGACCTCGGGTTGACCTGGCGCAGTCGGCGCGCAGCAGATCCTTCTGGGCCCGCATTTCCACCATCGACGAGGGAATCGCGCCTTCGAGCTGACGCGTCGTGAGCCGCACCGCGCGGCCATGCACGAGGGGTACGACGACGAGTACGCTAAGGGCCGCGAAGAGAAATCCCATACCAAAATACATGATCAATTCGATCATGGACGCTGCCTTCCATGACTTACAGCCCGCGCAAGCGAGGCCATGTCAAGCTTCACCCAAACCGGCCCGCGCCGCTACTCGCAGGCCGATAGCGCGTTATCAAAGTGATCAAAGGTTACGAATCAGTCACCGTGACGTCCCGTGCCCGTATCTGGCGGGCCTCTAGAACGCGCATTTCAGGAGCACCGGCAGGCCATCGAGCGGAAGGCCTCGGACAAGATACGGGCTGGTCGGTTCCAAGCGGACGGGACGATCTTGATCCGAACCCGCGACCTCAACCCATGACTTCGCTGCCCCGGACGGCGTGACGCGAAGCCGGACTCCTCAAATCTGATGGGCGTTACCGCATCCATAATATAAGACGCTGCGGATTACCCCGGTGATGGCGGCCGGCGTGACCGACCGGCTCTGGACACTTACGACATCATCACTGTCTTGGAGGCTTGGGAAGCGCGGCAATGAACAAGGCCCGCGAAACCGAACGGAATAGGGCCCGGCGTTACCGTGATCGTGCGGACGAGTGCCGCAGGAATGCCGCTGAGACGAAGGACCCCCAGGCCCGCGCGGGCCTTATCCAAGTTGCGCAAGCCTACGACCAAATGGCGGAAGCCATCGAGGCCAAACTCGATGGCGATACTCTGCCCAATTCGAACTGAGGCACCACCCAACTGGCCGGTGCCGACGCCGAATGATCGGGATAGGGGGGAACCTCACGGCTCCTCCCCTCCCACACCACCGTACGTACGGGTCCGTATACGGCGGTTCGGTGGATTGAGCGGATACCTGTTCCCACGGGAGGGGTGGCCGCCGGGGTTTGGAAACGTGCATCGGCGAAGACGCTTCGGTCCCTGCGTCACCGCGCTGTTGGGTTTCACCCTTCGGTCTTGGTGAGCAGGCCGGACACTACCGGTGTTCTGCCGCATGACATCGTCGAGATGCGCGTTCTACTTCCCACTTCCATCCGTTCGGGCCTTCGGCGGATCGCTCCACCTACTATGCCCTCTGCTGACTTCTGCGCTGCGGTCAGACCACCTTGCGACAGCCTCAGTCCCGACTTCAGGACACAGCACAGATCTCCCGAGGTAAGGTCGACCGCCTTCGCCGCACGCCCGCCGGATTTACCACCCCGGTCCTTGATGGCCGTGGACTTCGCGATCATTGGCTCGCTCGTCCGGCCGGGTAGGCCTCGTTATCCGGTTCTTGTCCATCGGCCCGCGACTTTGCTCCACGCTTCCTTCAGACCCCGCCTCGCGACGACGCCCTTGCGCTTCGCTAATCCTTCGCCACCATCAGGCTGGATAGAGGACTTCCACCTCCAAGCTGTCGATCATGCTCGGCACACCAATGAAAGGCCGCCCGGAATGACCGAGCGGCCATTGCAGACCAGGTAGAGGAACGACAGACGTGCGGAAGCTAACGATTTTGATCGCGGCGACACTGCTGGTATTGAGCGGCTCCGTGTCAATGGCGAAGCATCGAAAACCAGTCGAGAGGCCGCCCTATGGAGCGCTTAGCTGGCAATACGTTTCGCCGGAAGCGGCGCGAATCTGGCAAGCACAGAGAACGTGGCCAGGAAGAGCGCTGTGCGATGACGGCGGATATCGTATTCGTCCGTGCGATATGTACGGTCCATTCCGTTAGAGGGGTACTTTGGTATTTCCGTTACCTAGTGATGCACAACCGTGTCGACAGACGACCTCGTCAAGCAGCTCCTTCATGCTGTGTTCGTACGCTGCACCTTGGCCGACAAAGAGTGGGCCAACGGACGCGGAGCATCCTTCCGCCAACTCTCATTGAAATTGCTTCGATTTCGTAACCCAGGCTGAAATACCGCGCTCGTACCTACGTGGGTAGCACCTCGCCCTCACCTCCCGTGCACTCCCGATCGAGCGGGGCAGTTGAACCCTTCTCTGTTCGAGCGTCCGCTTTGCACCCGAGTGCGGTCAGATGGAGGACATCTCGGCCGGTCCCAGTTGTGCCAAATCCAGACCATTGACTTCGAGTTGTCAAGCAAATCACTTGGGGCTGCGACGTAGCGCTCCGCGCGTGCTGCCATCCGCTAGTAAGCTAGCGCGGTTCCTCCCGCTCCAGGCGTCGTGCGGGGTCAGACTCAGTCTCGGCCTCCGCGCGGCACGCAAGTGCTCGGCGTCGGAAACGATCAATGAGGTGTCGCCTGATTGTCGGCCGATCCAGCATGACTTCGCCCTTATTGTGGATCGCAGCTTTTCAGGTAACAGAGGCTGCACCCGCGGGCTATGTCAGCAAGGGGGATGATAAAATGCCATAGCCCTCATTCAATTACGCGTCGGCTCGATCGAGTAACGATAGTGACACCGTCACTAGCTAGAGCGGTTCAATCCGCAAGCTCTGCGGCGATGAAGTTCTTCCTCGAAGCGCTCTTCTCCGAGGCTGGCGTGCGATCAACAATCTGTCTTAATCAACGTCGATGCCATCCAAAGTCAATGCCCCGGTTTCCATGGCACCATCGCGGCCTGTCTGGATCGGCAACGCTGATGTGCCGCGACTGAGCAGTTCGGTCATTTCGCTCTCATCACGTCGATTCTTCTGAGCAACGGCCAGCGCAATCTCATGCGAAATTTCGTAAGCTGGGCACCATCCGCTTGGATCGAATGACGGTGCTACTACTGTGGTCACAGCCGCGAAAACATTACCTTGCCACCGTTTCCGAGTTGTTCCATTGGGAACCCCGCCGACTGGCTTGGCGTCGAACACGTAGCGCTTCTCGCAGACGTCGATCTTGGGTTCGAGATGCGTCACCTCGAAATGATCGTTGCCCTCCTTCAGCATCATCCAAAAAGGCATGTTGTGATTGTCGAGGTGCTTGACCAGATTCAGCGGGGTCATGCGGAATGGATAGGCTTGTACCTGGAAGGATCGCTGATTCCCGTGGAAGGATTCCCGTGCGAGTGCATAGATCTCGGCGATCTGTTCGTCGGCCACGGCGTAGCAGCCGGCCGAGGAGCAGCCGCCATGCATCATTATGTTTCCGCCAGTTCTGCCGTATGCGCGGTCGTAAGCATTGGGATAGCCGATGTCAAAAGACAGGTAGTGATGCGAGTTGGGGTTCATCTGCTCAGGCCTCACGGTGTAGAAACCCTCAGGGGCTTGGCGGTCCCCTTCCCTGGTCTTCGGGCCAAGGTCACCCGACCAGCGGCAGATCGGATAAGTCTTGAGCAAAGCGAAGCGGCCGCTGGTATCTTGTTTCCAGACCTCGACCTCCGATTCTTCCTTGAACAGGCGGATCAGAATCGGCGAATCGATGGGCATGTGCTTCTGTTCGAGCTGCGCCAGCATCTGCTGCGACAATGGCTGGAGCGCACGGGATAGGCGCACATCGGTTTGGCACCCGGCGAGCGCGATGGCTGCCGCGTAAGCGGTCAGTGCCACCAGCAAGGGTGTTTGAACCGAGCGCGATTTCAACTCGGTAGCTCCGTCGGCCACTCCGATTGCTTTTAATGAGCAATCCCCATTCTTAGTATGCAGCTATCGCAAATCAGGAGGCACGCTCATCAGCCGTTCACCCACGATCACAGTGAACGAAAGGTAAATAAGGGCTGCGACAGATGCGCCGGCCTTCGGCAAGGGCAAACTATGAGGTAACCGGCTCGGCCGAGACCAGCCAGTGTGACCTGCATTGAATATCTTCGCCGAGAGCCGCATCGGCTATTCAAGCGACTGCGACCGGCCGCCCATTTAGCCGACCTGGACCTGAATGCGATTAGCGTTGCTGCGGCTGCGGCCCCGCATGCTTGGGTGGCGATCGATGATCCCGCAGGCCCGGCAAGGCCTCGCGCGCTGGGAGTTGGTAAATCACCGCGCTGGATTGGGGGTGCTGTGCGCTAGGATGGGGCGGCGGGATTTCATCGCTCTTCTCGGCGGGGCGGCGGTTGCGTGGCCGCTCGGTGTCAACGCGCAGCAATCCCAAAAATCCCGAGGATTGGTGTTCTGTGGCACGTGGGGAATGAGGAGGAAGAGGCTCTATACCTCGGGGCATTGCGTCAAGGTTTCAGTGAACTTGGTTACGTGGAAGGTAAGAACTTTGTCCTCGAAAATCGCTTCGCCGCCGAACAGTACGAGCGCTTTAACGCGCTAGCGGCAGAACTCGTCAAAGCCAACGTGGACATTCTAGTGGCGTGAGCCCCGGAGCCGCACGCGCCGCCCAAGAGGTCACCACAACAATCCCGGTGGTGTTCGTTGTCGTTTCCGATCCTGTGGTGCTCATAGCTGTGACGTTTTTGCAACCAAGTGAGCAAAAAAACGGCCTCATGGACCGCTGCCATAAAAATACCTGATCACCGCACCGTGTCGCCACAACGCTTAGCAAGAGTGCCACGGTCGGGGAACGGGAGGGGGGATGGTTGGATACGCGAAGCGGCGCATGCCGCGGGGACGTCCGTCGGAGGATCAGCGCAAATTTCTGGAAATGCTGCGGGATCTCGGCCCGCGCGACAACGCGCAGAGCGCCGCGGTCCGGAAATCCACGAAGCGCGCCTGCCAAGTCCGCGGCTGGGTCGAGTGGAGATGCCTCGATAACCTTCCTGGTCTGAGGGCTTGGCACCTCACGATCATCGGCCGGAATGCGTTGAACTCTCCGGCGCGACGTAGCCGCGCGATCCCGGCCCCAAATGCGCAATCGCCTGTGCCCGCAGATTCCTCTGTGCACGAGGCTTAAGTTTGGCCGCGGCAAAGCTATTGGCACGACGGCGGCAAATGCCGGGCATGATTTTCGGTGGAGGACGGACCTGCAGACACAGCCCTCCCTCCTCCGGCCGGGCGCTCCCGGTCACAGGTTGCCCCCTGCCGATCGGGACCGTTCGCATCGCAACTCAAAGAACGTATTAGGTCGGGTCGTCTGTAACCTGGGTCACACCGTAACAGGATAAGTTCCCAATATATTCCCAATTGGATGTTCAACCGATCACTGCTATTTGCGGCGGTGGCTTTCTTTACGGTCACTGCCCTTGAGCATGCGCCGGCAGTCTGGCGGGGGCCGCCGCAAATGCTTGCGGCTCTCGATGCCGAAACTCGGGATTGGGTTATAGGACTTAGGAACAACATCGGCGGCCCATGCTGCGACACGGCTGACGGCTTCCCCGTCGAGGTCGACGGCTGGGATATGGCCGGGACCGTCGATGACACCTCGGGAATGACCCAGTGGCAGGTCGGCAACGCCAGGAGCGGCTATCGTGTTCGGCTGGCCGACGGCGAATGGCACGACGTGCCGAATTTCGCGCTGATCGATCCGAAAACCAACAAGCTTGGTTATGCTGTGGTTTGGCTACTCCCGCGCGGGACCCTTCAGATTTACTGTTTCCTTCCCGGGGCTGGGGGCTGAGCTAAGGCGGCAATGCCCCACGAGCCTCGCGCGAATGCGGTTCAGCTAGAACGAAGAGCCAATTAGGTTCCAAAACTTCCGCACGCCCGCCATAAATCTTTGCAACGATAGCGTTGGGGGAGCGATTCGGGACGCTGACCTCCCCTACCGAGAGCGGTCCCGGTCCGCAGGACCTCCTCAGATCGGGACCGTTCTGCAATTTTATCGATCGCTCAAAGCTGCATCAGAATTCCGACCTCCGGTGCCAACTCGCCGGACCCCGCGCAGGATGGCCAAGCGTCGGATCGACAAGGCCGCTCGCCGGAAATTCGGGCGGCCTTTTCGTGTGACCCTGGCCTTCTAGAGAACGAATACTGCCGCGAAAGCCGTCACAAGCGCGACACCGACGACGAGAAACAGCCAGTCCGCAGCTTCGAACCCGTACAATATTCGAGCTTGTTCTGGAGAACCCGACATAACTCATACCCTTTCCGTACGCTATAACCCTTCAACGCTGCATAGCGTTCTCGAAGTTCGTTAAAGATAGATTCGCCCTCGCGTCGCCGTGGTTCCGCGACAGCACAAGCCCGCCTCAAAGCTGGTTGAAAATCACCGCATCGTCGCCACAAAGCTTAGCAAGGATGCCACGGTCGGGGAGGCGCGGACCTGCAGACACAGCCCTCACTCTCCGACAGGGGGTAACGCAGTTCCCCCGGATGGATGGACCCGGCACGGCCTTTCTTCCAACTGAACGGTCCCGGCGCAGCAGGGGGCAACCTCTGGTCGGGACCGTTCCTGCAATTTGGGGCCGGCGGCTCAGCGGCAGCACGGTCCTTACTCGCCCAATCCCGAAGTTTTCAGTTTGAAATAAGGCAGCCCCGGCAATCGACCGGGGGCCGACCGACATTGCGCTGCACAAAAAATAAGTCCGCTCGCTCTGGTTCAGTGGTACGGTCCCAGGGTCGGGGAGGCAGTCTGTTCGTGCAGCCTACTCCCCCGGCCGGGCGGTCCCGGTTACGGGTTGCCCCCCGCGGATCGGGACCGTTCTGTATTATGCGAGGCCGAGTTGGATGTGACCTGCGTCACACCTCAACAGCCTTACGTTTTCGATCATCGTTAAGTGCGACCGCGACGAGCGATGCGCCCAGCGGTGATCTTCGAGAATTGGTTCAAGCCGATTGCCGACGAGAACGCGTGAAATGTCACGCGGCTTAGCGAAATGCCTCCCCTGGCTAAGGAGGCTAGCTATGAGCCGGAGACCAACGCAACGTCGCCACAGCTCCTGGGAACGGATCACGATCCATCCGCGCCGGGACCGCAAAAAAATCGATGCGCTGAAAGGCGACATGGTGCGTGCATACATGAAGGGTGATCTCGAAACCTATTGGAAGCTTGATCGGGAGCTGAGATGGATACTCACCCAGGGAAAATCTGGGTGAGTGTGCTTGCGGGGCCGATGCTCCGCGCGCCATCATCTTCGGCGACTTAATCGCAAACTCGCCTGCCCTGAGCGCGTGTGGCCATGAGCGTGGGGGTGACCTGGAAAGTGATGTTACGTCGACGGGGGGATCGCGCTTATCATTATGCTGCAACCAAACGAGTTCCGCGTGTGCCGCGAAAAGGGAAAATCATCAATGTACGCGACGTCGATGGGATATCGGTTAACGCAGTCATCGAGCGCGTTAGTCGTGAACGGAGCGGGCGAAGCGGGCTAAAATTGCGCGTATTCACTATCTATGCTGACGAGATTGAGACTTGATGCTCCTCCACGGCGCGATCATCTTCGGCGACCTGATCGAAGGCCGATGCAATGCGTACTTCCACCGCGCAAACCTACGCTCTGCGAAGCTGGCTTTCTTTCGCCACTGTCAGGTGCGGATCATCTGGCGACTTGATCTTATACTGGTACTCCCCATCGCTTTCCGGACCTCGGCAGTCGCAAATCGGACGGCCGCTCCGGCTAGGTACTGAACTTTCTCGCCAACCCGGAATTTGTGCGTCGCCATTTCGGCATCCAAATGCTGTGTGACCTCGCGCCGGCGGCTTCCGTCACCGCGGGCATCTCCGGCCCCGATGTGCCGTCGGTCACCTCCACACGGCGATTTCAGCGGGGGGTCAGCGCGTCCGCACAACGACGACGATGAACATGATAGCGGGGCAATGAGGAGCAATTTTGACGGCGCCGAGACGTGGAGTGAACCGCCGTGAGCCGATTGGAACCAAACCTGGCAGGAGGCGTTGTCCCGGCCCACTGGCGAGGAGGGCTCGATATGGCAGGGAACCTTACGCACCGTTCTCAGCACAATCCGGTCGAACTTGTGGTGCTTGCGTCTAGCCCTGCTCTGGTCGCGTTGGTTGCGGTACTTGCCTGGCATTAGCTGCCCAAGTTCTAGGCGAGGAAAAACAAGAGCCCGGCTACGGCCGGGCATTTGCCGGGTGCTCCGGCCGCCGGTGGGCCTCCGCGACCAGCTTCCGCGGTAGGCGCTTCCGCTTCGGGGTAAATCCGGCGGCCTATCAGGATGAGTGACAACGAAATCCTTGAAGACACGCCGCCATTGGACCGCGCGCGGATGATTACCCAACTCGATTAACCAAATTTATTAAATTTATCCACCGCAGGCTTGAAGTCCGGTCAATTCGAGCGCCCAAATTGCCTCGTAATGCGTATCATTGTGGCGATTGCAATCATGGCAGTAGTGTCGGGCTGTGCGTCGCCCAGTCCCTCGGTTTATTATTCCTCATATCCAGACTACTCGCCTTATTCCCCCTATCCAGATCAGCCAGCGCCGAGCCCCGAGCTCTACGGTGATCCTGACCCATACGCGTACGCGTACCCGTACGCCTACCCGCAAGCCTATGGCTACGGTGGCCCGTATGGCTACACCGGCTATTGGGCCAAGTCGTCCAGTGTTTGTTTGGACTCGGGCCGTCTGATCCCATGCCCCGGAACCTCACCGTGAGCGGACTGTTCGATTGAGGGCAAACACTCCTGGTTCGAATATAGAGCTAGCCCGCACGGTCGGCGGTATCTTGGAGTTCCATAGCATCGCGCGGGTTAGAAAATCGGGGAAGGCTGCAAGTGCCTGGGTCTCGAGCGGGACTCTCCCAGACGATTGTCGGAAGAATAGCCCGAGAGGGCTGACCCGAGTCTGGCGGCATTACAAGGGTCTTAACTAGGCCGCCAACCGAGGCGGCAACTCATACGCACCCCGTAGGTCGTCCTTGATCGGTTCCGTAAGACTCAGCCACATCCGGCCAAACAGGATCAGATCGGCCCGCCGCTCCGGATCATTGACACTCTCCGCGAGTGACAAGCATTCCCATGCCTTGGCTCGGTATCCGTACAATCTGTACTGGTCATTCCGCTCGGCCTGTTCCGCGAGCCTGACCCAGTCTTGGGCCAAATTCAGCATGGACGCGCTTGTTTGAGGGTTCGAGGTGGCTTCTGCTAATTTCAGGCAGTCCCAAGCAATGCGCCTATATTCCTCCGCCGTGCCCATGGGGTAACCCCCTTTCGCGCACGAGCCCCCATGCCTCCCGTATCGGCGCAACGGCCGACGAGCTTGGGGCGTTCCTGACCGAGAAATAAAAAATTGTATTTGGGGCGAATTAGGTCACTTCCGTCATAAACTGGGACACTGAGCCATAAACTAGGACCTCATGGACGCGCTTCGCCGATCGATCGAAGCAGAGAAGCCCGCGGCCCCCCGGGGCCAAAGCGGCCGATTGGAGGAAGCCGGCGAAGGAGTCAGAACGGCGGACGAGCAAAGCGCGGAAGACGGGGCTGAGACTGGCTGCCGCGGCGCGTGGCAATCCGCTGTGAAAAACCTGAGCAATGGCGACTAGAAAGCAGCTCAAGGCGGCCATTCTCGGACGGGTCAAGCAGCACGAGGGGCAGTCGAAGCGGCCGCGCAAGAAGGGCACGCGGCCGGAGCCTCGCCAATACACCGTAAACCGACCTTGATCGCGCACGATCATTCGTTTCCATCTCCCTGGACTGTGGTCTTAACCGCCGCGGCTATTGGGGCCTCACCCGCGAGCGCCGCGGTCGGTTTCGGCCATACGTTTCCACTGGGCCAGGTTCTCGGCGATGATCTTCGTTGACTTGGTCGCCGCTTGACTCATGTGCGCGTATTCTGTGATCTCCCGCTGAACGCGCTGGCCTTCGTTCTGCAAGTAGTCGCGCAGCGTCTGTAACTCGGCGATGAGCTTCTCGATCTCCATCACCGACGTCCCGGAAACACGCTGGATGAGCGCATTGAGACTGCTCACGCCGAATTCGCCGGCTTCCGATTGCGACTTGCGCAATTGTGGAAGGTCCCTGCGAACGAGCTCGCGGATTTCGCCCTCGACTTCAGGGCCAAGCCCTTCGCGATCTTCGTTTCTTTCCGATCTCATGATAGACATGACGGATCCCCATTAAAATCACCGCGTCTTAAGCAATTGAGCGTCCGGCGCCACTCCGGCGAGATTATGGCCAGTCCGGTCATCATTGCGGCGCGACCCCGACGAGGCAGCACGCGACCCGTTGATGGCGAGCGAGCGATCGGGTGAAATGAGGGGTTGACCCACACAAAGCCCGGGAAACGAACTGTGTTTTCCACGAAACCACCGCAGACGCGCCACAATAGGGCGGCACCTTTTTCTGCCGGGGAGTGGTCAGCCCAGCCGGCCGGGCGGTCCCGCTTTTTTGGACGGGCTGAAGCGTGGGAGGAAAGATCGATGAAGCCGGTAGTTCTCCTGATAGGCGCCGACAAGGGCGGCGTCGGCAAAACGACGATTGCGCGTACCGTGCTCGATTATCTAGCCGCGAACGGCACACCCGCCCGCGCCTTCGATACCGAGTTTCCCCGCGGCACGCTAAAGCGGTTCCACCCTAACCTGACTGAGGTAGTCGACATCACCACCGCGGCGGACCAAATGAAGGTGCTGGATACGCTCACTACCAGCGACGTAAAGGTGAGTGTGGTTGACGTCCGCGCGGGGGCTCTGTTGAGCACACTGAAGACGTTTACTGAAGTTGGTTTTTTTGATCTCGTTAGGACTGGCGAGTTCAATTTCATGCTGTTCCACGTGGTCGGGCCCTCAGTCGCCTCGCTGGAAGAGATCGGCGACATCACGCCCTATGCCGGAGGTCACCAATATTTCGTGGTGAAGAATTTCATCAATGAAACCAGCTTTTTTGACTGGCACCCGGAGATCTACAGGAGCTATTTGGAGAAGGTGAAAGATGCTGTCCAACTGAACATTCCGAAGCTCAACGAGATGGCATGCGAGCAGGTTGATCTCGCCGGTGTTCCGCTCTCAACTTTCATAGCGAACAAGGATACGCGGGGGGAGAATGGAGATTATTCCCTGGTGTTGCGTGGATATGTACGAACCTGGCTGAACCAGATCAGTGGGGAATACGACCGTATCCGTCTGGTCGACCAGCTCGCCAGGCAAGCCATAGCCGCCTGATCTGAAACATCGCCACCCGCTAATGAGGGCTACATAATGGCGTAGCAGCGATGTCCGAGGTGAGCTTCGCCGCAATCGTTGCCTCGCTGCACGGACGCAGCGGAAAGACGCTACTGGCGCGCGCGCTCGGCGACTATTTCATCCTGTCCGGCCAGAAGCCCTACCTCTTCGATACCGACGCGGTCGAGCGCGGGCTTCAGATGCTGTTTCCGCGCGATGCGATCGTCATCGACCTCGCGATCGTGCGTGACCAGATGCTGTTGTTCGACACGCTCGCCGAGCGATCGCCCCAGATGCGGGTCGTCGACGTCACGCATCGCTCACTCACCAAATTCTTCGAGCTGATGCGGGATACCGATTTTATGTCCGAGGCCCGTTCACGCGATGTGGAACCGGTGATCTTCTACATTCCGGATCGCAAGATCGACTCGTTCGAGGCGGGCATAATTTTGCGCGACAATTTTTCCGATTGTCCCTTTGTCGTCGTCGAGAACGCGTTTCTCGGAGAGCCGAAGAGCAATATACGGCAGGACCGCGCATATAGGTCGTTGAAGGCGCACCAGCCGCGTTTCGTCATGCCGAAGCTGGACAATGGGGTAGTGGACGCGCTTGAGGACTGCGCCTTGTCGCTTAGCGACTTCATGCGCCAACCGATGTCGCGCGACGGGGAGGTACCCATCCCGGACGGCCTCTCGTGCGATCTCCGCATCACGCTCCGAGCTTGGGTTTTCAAGATCTTCCAGGAGATCCATAGGGTCACGGCAGCACGCCACTCGTGGAAGGGATATGGATCGTGAGCAAGGCATCACGAAACTGGGCTGCCGCCTTGATTGCGATCATGGCCGCAGGGATCGTCACCGCTGGCGCACAACATTTAACCGCCGAGGATTTCGAGCGCAGATGGCCGGAAGAAGTACCCGGTCCCGCACAACCATTCCCCCCCGCTGCCGCACAACCGTCTCCCGCTGCTCCCGCACAACAACCTCCCCCCGACCAACGTGCGGTTCCGCCAGCGGGCGCACGACCACTCGCCCCAGGATCCGCTATCGCCGGGACTTGGTCCGGCACGGTGACCCAAGTCGGCAGCGAATCGAAATATACCGTCTTGCTCACCATCACCGCCAACGGAGCGGAAACCGACTATCCTGAGGTGAATTGCCGAGGAAAGCTGACGCGCATTGGCGCATCGCGCAGCTACGCCTTTTTTGTCGAAGTGATCGCCCTTGGTCGAGCCGACAAAGGCGGCCGCTGTCCCGACGGTACCATCACGGTGACGCGGGCGGGTGACAACCTCGCTTGGGCATGGTTCGGCAGTGTTCAGGGTGATGTCGTAGTCGCGTTTGGCACGCTCACGCGGAAGCCAGCACGGTAGATGGCTGCCGTCGAATACCTTTCGGAGGTGGCGTGAGCTGATGCCTTACATCGTAAAATGGATCCCAAAGGACCTCGATATGCCCATTGACCATTCGACCCATTACGAGCAGCCCGAACAGGCCATGGAATTTGCCTGCAACATCCTGGCGCTAGAACCAAAGAGAATCTGGATCGAGGATCACGAAGGCTTGATGAACGCGGATTACGACAAGGTCCTGGAGCATTCCCGGACTCGTGCCTCCAGATCTAGGTGAAGGCTGGTCGCTGCGGCGCGCCTACTTGTGGCGACACGTGATGTCACCGCGACGGCGCGATCATCTTCGGCGACCTGATGAACAAGCAAACGAGGCGAAATCGCGATCGTGAACACTGTGGAGAGCACCTGATGAACACGGTTCTGAAGATCATAATCGAGGTTATCTGTGCTGCAGTGGTCATTTTTATCCTATTTCGGGAGACCTTCGAGAAAATGGCGCAGAAACTCGAAAGGCAGACCCGGAGAATTATCGGTAGCGTGAGGAATTGGGTAACATCTCGCAGCCCCGCATCGACCAGGTGATCGAATGACGGACGGCTTGGCTTGCTGCGATGCGGCGATGTCTGCTTGGGGTCAAACTGAGAACTCTCGACACCCCGCACTCATGTCCGCTCCGACCCAGATTCCGGACTTCGTGGCGCCCGGTCACCTCTCCAGACCGAGCGCGAAATGGCACTTTCTCACAGTGCAGGCCGTTTGCGCGCGCCGTGCTGGCTGCGGATCCCATAAGGGCTGGAAAGCCCGGTCTTTCGGCGCTGAGGCGGCCAACCGTCAAAGGGACTTCTTATTGATCATTAGGCTTCCTCCCATCGTACTTGCGGCAATGCATCAGCTCGGCAACGGAGAGAAAACTAGAATTGGGTTCATTTCGTAAAAAAGGGGCCGAGCCCTGACGCCTGGCAAATTGGTATCGGCCCTGATCGGCCACTCGCCAGCAATGGATTCATTCGCAGAAATGCGGGGGACGTATTCGAAGCAAGAGCTGCCGCTCCTCCGAATTTACGAAACGAACCCAATCCCGGGAAAACGGACGCAAACAGAGCGGAACTCGCGGCTACCATGGCGTTCATCGCCGCTTGAGCGCCTGCAGGGCAAAGAGTGTCTGCACCGCTTGGCGCCAAAGACCCCCCTCGTAGCGACTGAGCCGGTCAATGAGTTCATTGTCGAGGTTCACCAAACGCAGGTAGCTGAGGGCGACGTCTCGCGAGGGGCTCGCCGACTCTCCGCCATCCTCGGGTGCAAATGCATCAGCGCCGCTCTCCGCAAGGATCTCTTGGCGGGGTTCGGGATTCGTTTCGCCCAACGAACTAGGGGTCTCCTCGCCTCGCCTTTCTAACGTTTTCTGGCGGGAGTTGCGGAAGGCGCGGAGAATCTCCCCCTGCATCCGCAATAGTCCGGTTTCGATCGAGGTTGCCCGGCGGAGGCGCCAGAACAGCGAGGCGAGGCGGCGGACGAGCTCCTGCTCGACCGGCGTCTGGGGCAGGTACTCCGAGAGAATCGCGGCCTCGAAGATCCGATACTCCTCGGGGTTTTCCAGAGGCTCGAGAACGGTTTCGGCCGTGAACCCGTGCCGGAGAGCATTGCGACGAGATTGCTGTTTTCCGTTCTCGGTCTTGGGACCGGAGCTCTGGAGGGCGTTGCGGCGGTTCGCCTCGATCTGCTTGAGCGAGGTCATGCGCGATGCGGCACCGTCTCGACCGGCTCCGAGGCCACACGTTTGTGCGCTTGGCGCCGAGCTCGCGCTTTCCCCGGGGCGGCGACCGCGACAGTGGGTGGCGCAGCGCTCGGCTCAGCCGTGACGGACGGCGCCGGCACATTCGGTGAGCGGGTCGCCTTCCACAGTCTTAGCGCGGTC
>WNFX01008772.1_pt1 | contig 14318 bp, 13 predicted proteins | sample 5400111 | NCBI WGS metagenome assembly WNFX01 (sample SAMN13153363, study PRJNA577476) | soil metagenome | isolation source: 40 cm soil or saprolite under grassland replicate 1 | place: USA:California | collected 2016-06-15 | reverse complement strand
CTTCGCCTGGCTGACCAAGTTCCGCCGCCTCGTACGCGACTACGAGACCCTCCCAGCCACCCACGAAGCCATGATCTGGACCGCCGCCACCTGGCAGCTCAGCAACCGCCTCACCCGCTGCCCCAGTTCACAGACGCTCTTCAGAGGGCCGCGTCCCGGACGACGGCGGTACTGATGCGGCCACCGCGTGGGTCCGGTGAACAACCGGGAATCCGGGTTGGTCCCGGCGGGAGATCAGCTCACGGACTCGATAACGAGCGGTACTCGCCCGGCGCGTTTGCCGTTCGTGCCGTTGTCGATGGGTCCACCGGGCCCTCCGGCGGCATCGGCTGGGTCCAGTGGGTCGCCGCGAAGGGGCCAGCGGGCCGATGGGCGGAGATCAAAGCGTGTACTTCGTTGCCCAGTCGACCTCCAGGGTCGCGCCGCCCGGTGCGTCGCCCGGGAACCAGTCGAGCTGGACGGTCTGGTACATGGGTCCCGGCGGTAGCGCGTTTCGCTGGGTGGTGTGGAAGAACGGTTGGCCGTCGACGTAACCGGTGAGATGGTCGGCGGCGACCGGATCCCCTTGCCGTCGTTGCCGCCGAGTCATACGCGCCCCAGCCGGAGTCAAGCGACGAGCCGCTGAAGTCGTCGCGTGCGACCAGGTTGGCCCAGCCGTACCGGCCGGCGGCAGTCCCATCCGAGCCGCCCGACGGGGTCGGCGAGCTCGACGGACCCGTCGAGGCCGATGGAACTGCGCCAGCTGCCTCGGGATGGACTGTGCGACCCAAGCCCCCGTGGCGGACACGGCCTGAGCAGTTGCTAAAGTTTGCAACTGATGGACGACGTGATGGTGCGCCGGGTGGGGGTAGGCGGGTGAGTCGACCGCTCTACCAGGCGAAGGCGGAGCTCTTCAAGACGCTCGGGCATCCGGCCCGCATCCGGGTGCTGGAACTACTCTCGCAGCGCGAGTACGCGGTGGGTGAGATGTTGCCCGAGGTGGGCGTCGAGGCGACCAGCCTGTCCCAGCAACTGGCCGTTCTCCGTCGGGCTGGTCTGGTCAGCTTCCGCAAGGAAGGCTCCACCGTCTACTACTCGCTGACCAGCCCCGAGGTCGCCGAACTCCTCGCCGTGGCCCGCCGGATCCTTACCGAGGTGCTCGCCGGCCAGGTTGAGCTGCTGGCCGACCTGCAAGCGGCGTCGCCTTCCCCGCGGCCCTCCCAGCAGTCGTAGAGAGGGCCTGCCCGCAATGAAGCCAGCGCGCGGTCGCCCGGCCCTTCGCCAGGGTGAGGTGACCGCATGCCGGACAGCGCACCCGGCTGGAAACCCCTCTCGTTCGACCGCGGAGTAGCAGAAACCATGGCCGTGTTCAAACTGTTGCGCAAGATCCGCCAAACGGGGCGGGTGGCCGAGCCAGCCCCGCCCCGCCCCGCCGGCCTGTCATGCCCGAAGGCCGCCGCACTTGCCGGATCGGTGCAGGTGCGGCACGTGGACGCGGGATCCTGCAACGGGTGTGAGATCGAGATCGGGTCGGCTTTCGGTCCGGTGCATGACGCTGAGCGCTACGGTGCCCGGTTGGTGGCCTCCCCGCGGCACGCCGATGCGCTGCTGGTGACCGGGCCGGTGACGCGCAACATGGCGGTGCCGCTGCGGCGCACGTTCGAGGCCGTGTCCGAGCCGCGGATCGTAGTGGCGGTCGGGGACTGCGCGATCAACACCGGTGAATTCGCCGGCGGGTACGGGGTGCAAGGCCCGGTCGGGGATGTGGTGCCGGTGGATGTGCAGGTGCCCGGGTGCCCGCCTGAGCCGGAGGTGATCGTGGCCGCGCTGCGCGGGTTGACCGGCCGGTGAACGTGATCGGATGGGCCCTGATGGGGGCATGCATCTTGGCCGGGCTGGGTGTCCTCGCCGCGCTGACCACGCCGAGGCGGGCCCGAGCGGCGGTCGTCGGCGCCGCCACGGCGGGGATCGGGGCGGTGGGGTTGGTCGCGGGTGTCGCCGCGTTGTCTGGCCAGGTGTTCCAGGCCCGGCTGCCCGGCCTACTGCCCCTGGCCGGAGTGCTGATCGTCCTGGATCCGCTGGGCGGCTGGTTCATCGCGGTGACCGGTGGGGTGCTCGCGGTGGCCGCGCTGTATGGCATCGGTTACGCGGGCGGCGGCCACGGTCCGTCCGGCCGGGGGGTGCAGGCGGCGCTGCCGGTGTTCGCCGGGACGTTGCTGCTGGTGCCGGCCGCGGCCAGCGTGTCGACGCTCCTGGTCTTGTGGGAGCTGATGGCGGTCACGTCGCTGCTGCTGATCCTCGCCGAGCATCGGGCCCGTACGGCGGTGGCGGAAGCGGGTTGGTGGTACGCGGCCCTGACCCACGTCGGCTTCGCGGCGATCCTGCTCGGCCTGGTGTTCTACGCGGCCCGGGCTGGTGGCGACTCGTTCGCCGACCTGCGCGCCGCGCACTTGTCCCCGGCCCTGCGCGGCGTGGTCTTCGCGCTCGTGCTGGCCGGCTTCGGGTCGAAGGCGGGCCTGGTGCCGCTGCATGTGTGGCTTCCCCGGGCACACGCCGAGGCCCCCTCGCCGGTCTCGGCCATGCTGTCCGCAGCGATGGTCAACCTCGGCGTGTACGGGGTGATCCGGGTCGGGGTCGACCTGCTGGGCGGCGGGTCGCGGTGGTGGTGGCAGGTCGTACTGGCTCTCGGTGCGGTGTCGGCGTTGTACGGCATTCTGCAGGCCGCGGTCGCGGCCGACCTCAAACGGCTCCTGGCGTATTCGACGGTGGAGAACATGGGCCTGGTCTTCCTCGGCCTGGGCGCCGCCGGGATCTTCCGTACCTCCGGTGCGCCCACCCTGGCCGGGCTGGCCCTGGCCGCGGCCCTGCTGCATGTGCTCAACCATGCCGGGTTCAAGGCGCTGCTGTTCACCGCTGCCGGTTCCGTGCTGCGCGCCACCGGTACCCGCGACCTGGACGCGCTGGGCGGGCTCCGGGCCCGGATGCCGGCCACCACCGTCCTGTTCGCGGCCGGTGCGCTGGGGGCGGCCGCCTTGCCGCCGGGCAACGGGTTCGTCTCCGAATGGCTGCTGCTGCAGTCCCTCGTGCACGCTCTGCCCGCAGGGGGTGTGGTGACCGCGGTCGCGATGCCGCTGGCGGTGGCGGTCGTCGCCCTTACCGCAGGCTTGGCGGTCGCGACGTTTGTCAAGGCGTTGGGCGTGGGGTTCTTCGCCCGCCCCCGCAGCGACGCCGCGGCCGCGGCGAGGGAGTCCCCACCGGTCGTGCTCGCGGCGATGGGCGTCCTCGCGCTGGCCTGTGCCGGGTTAGCGTTGGCCCCGGCCGTGTTGGGCCCGGCACTGTCGCGGGCGGTCGGCACGGCCACCCGCACCCCGGCCGCGGTGGTCGGTGGTGGGGTGAGCCTGCGCCTGGCCGGGATCGCCAGCACGCTGTCTCCGCTGGTGATCGCGGTGGCTCTGGTGGTTGCCGTGGCCGGCACCGCCGCCGCGGTCCGGCTGGTGACGGCGGGGGTCACCCGGCGGCGGGCCGTTGCGTTGTGGGACTGCGGCGCCGGCCCACCCACCGCACGCATGCAGTACACCGCCACGTCGTTCGCCGAGCCCTTGCAGCGGGTCTTCGACGACATCCTGGCCCCGGAGACGGACGTGGACATCACCCCGCATGCCGAATCCGCGTACCTGGTCGCGCGGGTGGCCTACCAGGCGCGGGTGCCCGACCGGGTGGAACACACCCTCTACGATCCGGTCATCACCGCGGCCCGACGGCTGGGTCGGCTTGGCGGGGCGCTGGCCAATGGCAGCGTGCACCGCTACCTGGCATACGGGTTCTTCGGCGTGACCGGCCTGCTGCTGGTGCTGGCGGTGATCCGATGAACCGCTCCGCGCTGGTTGCCACCGCCGTGCAGGTGGTGGGCGTCGTCGCCTTCTCGCCGCTGCTGGTCGGTTTGATGCGCCAGGTCCGGGCCCGCCTGGAAGGCCGCAACGGTGGCGGCATCGCCCAACCGTGGCGCGACCTACGCAAACTCCTGCACCGCCAACCAACCACCCCGACCGGCACCGGCTGGGCGTTCCGCCTGGCCCCGCTGCTCCTCGTGGGTGGCTCACTGGTGCTGGCCGCGGTGGTACCCCTGATAACCACCGCCTCACCCCTGGACCACGCCGCGGACCTGTTCGCCGTCGTCGGACTCCTCGCCCTGGGCACCGTCGCCCTCGCCCTCGCGGCGCTGGACACCGGCACCGCATTCGGTGGCATGGGCGCCAGCCGCGAGATTACGATCCTGGCGCTGGTCGAACCGACCATCCTGGTCGCCGTCTTCGCACTCTCCGCCCGGGTCGGCTCCACCAACCTGGGTGCGATCGTCAACGCCACCCTGCATGACCCGCTGCGGGTCGCCTCGCCGGCCAGCCTCCTCGCGGCAGCTGCGCTGGTCATCGTCGTGATCGCGGAGACCGGGCGGCTGCCGGTGGACAATCCGGCCACCCACCTGGAACTCACGATGATCCACGAGGCGATGGTCCTCGAGTACGCCGGCGGCGACCTGGCGCTGGTCGAACTCGCGGCCTCGATGCGCCTGACCATCCTGCTCGGCCTGCTGGCTTCGCTGTTCGTGCCCTGGGGCATCGCCGGCGCCAGCCTCGCCGCCCTACCCCTCGCCCTGCTGGTCTTCCTAGCCAAAGTGGCGGTGTTGGGCATCGGCCTGGGCACCGTCGAAGTGTTCATCGCGAAGCTGCGCCTGTTCCGGGTACCCGAACTCCTCGCCGGCTCCTTCGTGCTGGCGCTTCTCGCCGTCGCTGCCTCCTTCTTCCTGGCCTGAACCCCAATGACAGACATCAGCTATCCGCAGTACCTGGACCTGGCTGCCGGCCTCTTCCTGCTCACCGCCGTCGGCGTGCTGTGGCGCTACCAACTCGCCCCGATGATCCGACTGTTCGGACTACAGGGCGCCGCGCTGGCCGCCATCGTGGCAATCCTCGGCGTCCACCAGCACAGCGCCGAGTTGATCGTGGTCGCGATCGGGTTGGGCGTCCTGCGGGCTGTGGTTGGTCACCCGCCGCCGCGCCCTGTCCCAGGTGGTCGGGTTCCTGCTGCTGGACAACGGGATCACCGCCACCGCGTTCCTGGCCGCGTCCGGGGTACCGCTGATCGTCGAACTCGGCGTCTCCTTCGACCTGCTGCTGGTGGTCCTCGTGCTGCAGGTGCTGACCACCCGGCTGCGCAGTGCCTTCGGCAGCAGCGATCTCGACGAGCTGCGGGAGCTACACGACTGATGCCACACACCCTGCTGCTGCTCGCCCCGATCCTGGCGCCGCTTGCCGCCGCCGGCCTTTACGCCGCCTGCGGCTGGCGCCGTCCGACCGCCTGGGTCGGGGTCGCCACCTCCGGGGTGTTGCTAGCCGACGCGATCGGCCTGGCGCACGGCGTGATGCGTGACGGACCCATCCAGACCGGCGGTGTACTGCTGCGCGCCGACGCCCTGTCCGCCTGGATGCTGCTTGCCATCGCCGCCGTGGCGCTGCTGGCTTGCTGGGCCTCACCGGCATACCTGGCGGCTGGGCACGAAAGCGCGCGCCGGTCCCGCTGGTACGGCGTCCTGCTGCACCTGTTCATCGCCGCCATGGTCACTGCCGTGCTGGCCGGCAACCTGGGCGTGCTGTGGGTCGCCGTGGAAGCGACCACGATCGTCACCGCGTTCCTGGTCGGGCACCACGGCACCCGTACCGCCCTGGAGGCCGCCTGGAAATACGTGGTCATCTGCTCCGCCGCCATCGCCGTCGCGTTCCTTGGCCTGGTGCTGCTCTACTACGCCGCACGCCACGCGGGACTCGACGCCGAGCAGGCCCTGGACTGGACTTCCCTCACCGGCCACGCACACCAGCTCGACCCGGCGGTCACCCGCATCGCGATCGGTCTGGCCGTCCTCGGGTTCGGCGCCAAGGCCGGCCTCATCCCGCTGCACGCCTGGCTACCCGACGCCCATTCCCAAGCCCCCGCTCCGGTCTCGGCATTGATGTCCGGGGTACTGCTGTCGGTCGCCTTCTACGCCGTACTGCGAATCAAGGCCATCGCCGACCCCGCGCTCGGCACCGGGTACCCGCGTACCCTGCTGCTGATCCTGGCGCTGGCCACCCTCGCCCTCGCCGCGATACTCCTCGTCGGGCAGCGGGACTACAAGCGGATGCTGGCCTACTCCAGCATGGAACACATGGGGCTGATCGCCCTGGCCGCCGCCGTCGGTAGCCGCCTCGCGGTCGCCGCCCTGCTGCTGCATATCGCCGGGCACGGCCTGGCCAAAACCGTCGCGTTCCTCTCCTCCGGGCACATCCTGCACCACCACGGCACGACCGAGATCGCCCGCGTGCGCGGCCTGGCCACCCGGGCGCCGCTGCTGGCCGGCCTGTTCGGCCTCGCCCTGCTCGCCCTGCTCGGCTTCCCCCCGGCTGCGACTTTCACCAGCGAGCTGGGCATCGCGCGCGCCGGCGCAGCCGGCGACCTCGGCTGGGCCGTGGCCGCAGCGTTCGCCCTCGTCGCGGTCGCCTTCGCCGCCCTGACCGCCCGCACCGCACGGATGCTGCTCGGCCCACCGCCCGACCCCACTACGGCTGGTGGGGGCGACCCACCCGCCGCCCTCACCGTCGTAACCGCCGCGCCGTTGATCGTGGGCCTTGCCGCGGTGGCTGCCCTGGGTATCACGCTCGGGCCGCTTGACGGCTTGCTGCACACGGCCGCCACCATCGTTGGAGCACCATGACCGAATCACCGGCCACCCGCCCGCCGCTGCCCGACGCTGAACCTGCCGGTTACCACCGCGTCGCCATCCCCACCAGCGGCGGCAACCTCGCAGAGCAGGCCGCCACCCTGCACGAGCGGGGGTTCCGCCTCGCCCTGGTCGCCGCTCACGACGACCACGACGTGTTGCGCGCGGTCTACCTCTACACCGCCGCCGACCCGGACCGCCGCGTCGAGCTGCACCTACCCATCGACCTCAGCGACCCCACCGTGCCGACCCTGGCCGGACTGTCATTTCCCGCCGGCCGCTTCGAACGCGAAATGCACGACCTGTACGGCATCCAACCCCTCGACCATCCGCTGCCCCGCCGCCTGGTGCGCCACCGCCACTGGCCGAGCGGCTGGTACCCGATGCGCCACGACGCCGGCCCCGCACCGCGGTTCAGCGACAGCGACGAGCCGTTCCCCTTCCTCACGGTGGAAGGCCCGGGGGTGTACGAAATCCCCGTCGGCCCCGTGCACGCCGGGCTGATAGAACCCGGCCATTTCCGCTTCTCCGTGGTCGGGGAAACCATCCTCAAACTCAAGGCCCGCCTCTGGTACGTCCACAAAGGCATCGAAAAACTCTTCGAGCAACGCCAGCTGCTGGCCGGGATTCCGCTCGCGGAACGGATCTCCGGCGACACGGCAGTCGGGCACACCCTGGCCTACGCCCGTGCGGTCGAAGACGCCCTGCACGTGCAGGTACCCGTTGAAGCCCGCCGGATGCGGGCCATCCTTCTTGAATTGGAACGCCTCTACAACCACATTGGCGACATCGGCGCACTCTGCAACGACGTCGGCCACAGCATCCTCAACGCCCAGGCGATGCGCATCAAGGAAACCCTGCTACGGCTCAACAAGGACACCACCGGGCACCGGCTGCTACGCGGCGGTGTCCTGCTCGGCGGGGCGGCCCTACGCCGCACACCCGACCCCGACCAGCTGACCGCGATCGGCGCCGACATCCGCGACATCGTCCAACTGGCCCTGGCAAACAGCCTGGTCGCCGAACGCTTCACCAACACCGCGATCCTGACAGCCCAGCAGGCCAAAGATCTCGGTACCCTCGGCTACGTCGCCCGCGCCAGCGGCCTTTCCATCGACTCCCGCCGCGACCACCCCACGGACATCCTCACCGACGACGGCCGGCAACTCGCGGACCTGCTCACCATCCCTACCCACACCACCGGCGACGTGCTGGCCCGCTTCCAACAACGCGCCGCCGAAATCGACGCCTCCCTCGGCGCGCTAGACACCCTGGTCCGCACCGTCTCACCCGGCACCATCAGCGGCTGGCCCTCCACCGACACGCTCCCATCCGGCCGGGCCGCTTCCGGCGTCGGAATCGTCGAAGGCTGGCGTGGCTCCATCGTGCACCGAGTCGAAGTCACCCCGGATTGTCGGCTGTCCCGGGTCAAGGTCGTCGACCCGTCGTTCTTCAACTGGCCCGCCCTGCCCGTCGCCCTCGCCGGCACCATCGTCCCCGACTTCCCCCTGGTCAATAAGAGCTTCAACCTCTCCTACGCCGGCAACGACCTGTAGGACTCCCCGCGATATGTGCTCAAGCTGATCGACCCGGCCCCAGCAGGCGACGTTTCCGGATCGGAGGCGTCCCTGAAGCCACCGATGCCGCGCCATCGCTGGAGGAGTTGGGCGACGAGCGCCAGGACCAGCACGACGACGCAGCACGCCAATGCTCGCCTACGAGGACGCCGCGGTGGCGCTGGACTGGCTGTCCAAGGCATACGGCTTCCGGGAACGAACCCGGATCACCATGAATGACGGCTCGATCGCCCATGCCGAGATGCAGACCGGCAGCGGGCGGGGTGATCATGATGGCCGAGCCGACACCGCAGTATCAAGCGCCGAGGCGGCACCCCGAGATCGGCGAGGCGGCGCGCCGTTGGCTGGAGGTTCCGTACATCATCGACGGCTGCCTGGTCTATGTCGACGACGTGGACGAGCATTTCGCCCGCGCCAAGAACGCAGGCGCGACGATCCTCTCCGAGCCCCAGGACAGTGGGAACGGCCGGGCATACCGAACCGCCGACCTCGGGGGCCACCGTTGGATGTTCGCCAACAGGACGCACCGCGATCAGCGTTAGCCGGTCGCGGTGCGCGTCGTTCTGCAGCGTCGCGTATCCACCCCTCCGCGTCGCTGGGCGCGGGCGGCGGGGCGGGTCGCGATGAGGGTACGGATTGTCTCGGGCGGTGGGAGCGCGGCGGTCGTGTCAGCCCGAGGTGACAGTGATGTTGGTCAGGCCCTTGCCCGCGTTGACCACCGTGTTGCTGCTGTACACCACGTTTGGGGCTGCCGAGCAGTTGGACTGGTCGGTGACGTTGATCGCGTAACCGCTCGCGCCGCCGAGATCGGAGTCGTTGCTGCGGAACACGTTGGCGCAGCCGGCTCCTGAGACGATCTGGTGCGCCTGGTACCCATCGACCAGGACAGCCCCACCGGAGTAGCTGCCGTGGTTGCCGGTCAGCGTGTACCCGCTGCCCTTCACATCGATCCAGGAATCGGCATAGTTCGCACCGGAGATGCCCCGGGCGTCGAAGGTGTTGCCGAGCACCACCCCGTTGACCGTGCCCTCCTTGATGTCGATGTGTTCGGCAGCGATGTTCGGGCCGAAGCGGTTGTTGACAGCCTGGTTGCGGTCGCTGCGATCAGGGCCGGTGCCGCCGTTCTCACCGTACTTGGACCAGTTGCTCTGCGCCGAGCCGAAGTAGAGTCCTTCGCCGTAGCCGGGCTGGCTGCGCCCGGTGTCGTGTACGCCAGAGTTCTGCACGATATTGTCCGAGCTGGAGGTGCGGAAGTGCACGCCCTCAGCGCCAGTGCCGTACACCTGGACGCCGTCCATGATGTTGTGGCTGGACCCATCGAGCACGATCCCTTTGGCCGAGTTGGTTACCGCGAAGCCGTTCAGGTGCCAGTACGAGACCCGGTTGAGGTGCAGCCCGTACCCGCAGTAGCTGATCCCGCTGGGTGCGCTGGGCACGTTCGGGTCGCAGCCGCCACCCGTGTTGGACAACACTGCCGTACCCGGGCCGGTCAGCGTGATGGGCGCGCTGGCCGTCCCGCTGACGGTGGCGTAGAAAGCGCCGTTGTACGTCCCGGCCGCGAGGCCGATCGTGTCACCAGGCCGGGCGCTGGCGAGGGCGGCGCTCAATTGTGCGGGGGTGGAGACGTACACCGACCGGCCGCCCGGGCTGGTGGGCGTCGGGCTCGGGGTCGCGCTCTGGGTCGGCGACGGCGTACCGGACGGGGTGGGGCTCGGGCCGGACCCCGGACCGTCGAAGACCCCAAGTTCGTCGACGGTGAAGCCGGCGATACCCGTGTACTGGCTGAGGTAGAGCTGGATCCAGCGGGTACGCGTGCCGGACGGCAGCGTCAGGCTCTCCGTGCCGCCACGGCCGGTGGTGTTCTGCATGACGGTGTGCCAGGTGGACCCGTCGGGCGAGGTGCGCACCTTGTACGAGGTCGCGTACCCGGCGCCCCAGACCACGGTCACGTGGTCGACCGCCTGCGTGCTGCCCAGGTCCACCTGCAACTGCTGCGGCTTGGTGGCGCTGCTCTGCCATACGGTGCCGGCCACGCAGTCGACAGCGTTCTGTGCGCTGCCGCTGTTCGATGAGGCGGTGGCTGGGCGGCCGCAGGCCAGGTTGGTGGTCGTTGCCTGGGCCGGCGACATGCCGAGAACGCCGACGGTGACGAGACCGGCCACGGCGACTAGACCGCCGCCGACCGCGGCTGCCCGCCGGGCCGCGGGCCGCAATCTCAGAGCTTCTGTCGTGGCTGTCATGGCTTCGCTCCTTTTTCAACGCTCCCGGTGTTTGTTAGACTCTTGTTAGAGGAAGGTTCGTTAATTGGCCGGAATATATTCCTTCTGAAACGGGATGGCAATGTCTAACAAAATCGAACAAGCCACGATGCGGGATGTCGCCCGTGTTGCGGGCGTGTCGCTGGCGACCGTTTCCTATGTCGTCAACGACGGACCCCGTCCGGTCAGCGCCCACAGCCGCCGCCGTGTGCTCGCCGCCATCCAGGAGCTCGGCTACGAGGCCCGGCGGCGACGATCCACGGAATTGACGATCGGCGTGATCGTGCCTGACTCGACCAACGCTTTCTTCGCGCGCGCGGTAGCCGGCGTCGAGGCGGCCCTCGGCCCCGACCAGTACGTCCTCACGAGTTCGAGCGGCGAGGATCCGGCCAGGGAGAGGGACATGCTGAGGCTGATGCTCAAGCACAAGGTGGACGGCCTGATCCTGACGCCCTGCGCCGGCGTGACGGAGGAGGTGGAGCGGCTACCGACGTTGGGGACGCCGGTCGTCGTGATGGACCGCGACGCAGCCAGCACAACCCTGAACGCGGTGACGATGAACAACTACGGCAGCGCGGTGAAAGCCACCCGTCTGCTCATCGACTGCGGACACCGGCGAATCGCGCTGTTGAACGGACCCGAGCGGGTGGACACAGCACGGGAGCGGCGACGCGGCTACGTGGCCGCGTTGCAGGCCGCCGGGCTGCCCGTCGTCGAGCAGTACATCCGCGATGTCGAGTTCGGCCGGGAACGCGGTGCCGCGGCAACCCGCGAGCTGCTGGCGCTCGACGCTCCACCCGAAGCCGTCTTCAGCAGCAGCCTGATCCTCACAGCGGGGATGCTGAGCGCAGTCCAGGAACGCGGTCTCCGCTGGCCCGACGACATCGCCATCGTCGCGTTCGGAGACGCTATCTGGGCGCAGTTGATGAGCCCGCCGCTGACCGTGGTGGAACAGCCAACCGAACGGCTCGGCACGACCGCTGCCCAGCTCCTCATCTCCATCATCAGGGAAGGCGGCCCCCGCACCGGACAACGCATCGTGCTCGAATCGCAGATCATGCTTCGAGACTCGCACTGGGGGCGCCAGAGACATCCGTGAGGCCTGGTCCGAAACGCTGCGCAGCAGGCGTGTTTTCGTCCATTGCACAGGTGCCGCCATTCCCGGCACTGGGCCGACTGCTGACGGCTCCCTTGGGGAATCCTTAACCGCGAACAGCCTAGACAACGTTGTCAGATTGTTCCGGAGGTGGGTGACATGTCAGATCAAATCCTGGTTCCACGTAGGACGCTGTTGAGCACTTTGGTCGCCGGGGGCGTCGCAGTCGCGACCGGTGCGCTGCTGCCCGGCGCCACAGCGTCCGCCGAGGTGCCCATCGCTGAAAGCCGACCGCCCGGTGGCTGGGGCGCGGCCGCGGCCGACGTTCGCGATGAGCTGCTGCATAACTGGAACTCGTACAAGAGGATCGCCTGGGGGCATGACGAGCTGCACCCGGTCAGCGCGACCTTCGGCGAGTTCTTCGACCCCGCCCACCCGGTCGGGCTCACCATCGTCGAGGCGCTGGACACCCTTTACCTCATGGGGCTCGACGCCGAGCTCGCCGAGGGCGTGGCCTGGATCAGAGACAACCTCGACTTCCGAGCCGTTCACCAGGACGTGCAGATCTTCGAGACGAACATCCGGATGGTCGGCGGCCTGCTCTCCGGCTACCTCGCGACCGGCGAGCGGGTGCTGCTCGACCAGGCCAGAGACATCGCCGACGTGCTGCTGCCCGCCTTTACTCAGTCGCCGACCGGTGCGCCGTACCGGTTCGTCAACCCGTCGACCGGCATGCTGAGCGGCACCAGCAACTTCCTCGCCGAGATCGGCACAATCATCGCCGAGTTCGGCACGCTGTCCCGGCTCGTCGGCGACAACAGGTACTACCAGGCCGCGAAGAAGGCGATGAAGGCCGTCTACGACCGGCGTTCGTCGCTGAACCTGGTGGGCACCACGCTGAACATCGAGACTGGGGACTGGATCAACGGCACTGCGTCCATCCACCCGCCGGTCGACTCGTACTTCGAGTACCTGTGGGATGGCTGGGATCTCTTCGGCGACCCGGACTTCAAGACGTGGTACGGCGTGCTCACCCCGGCGATCATCGCGCACGAGGCCGTGTGGCTGCGTATGCAGGGCGAGCAGCCCAGCCGGCAACACCTGTGGTTCGTGCGGGTCAACAAGGACACCGGCGCGCTGGTCAGCACCGGCCAGTCCGAACTCGGCAGCTTCTACGCCGGACTGCTCGGCCAAAGCGGCTATGTCCGCCTCGGCGAGGCATACCTTGACTCCTGGACCTCCCTGCTCGACCGCTACCCCATCCTGCCGGAAGGCATCGACCCGCTCAGCGGCAACGCGACCAGCGTCGGCAACGCACTCCGCCCGGAGTACGTCGACTCCGCCTTCAACCTGTGGCTGGTGACCCACAAGGATCAGTTCCGCGAGCTCGCCTACGACTACTACGTACGGCAAAAGGCCGCGTCCCGCGTCGACAACGGCTGGACCGTCGTCTCCAACGTCACCACCGACCCGGTCATACACGGCGACCTCACATCCGGCTACTGGTGGTCCGAGCAGATGAAGTACTGGTACCTGATGTTCGGCAACGTCGACCGCTTCGACTACGCCAACAACTACCTGTCTACCGAAGGAAATGTCTTCCGCGGCCTGAAGAGCAGCTAAGCGCCGGCCACCGTTGGTTCCATGATCGACACACGCCCCGGACGTTGTGTCGATCATGGTCCACCGGAAGCAGACCCACTCAGGACGAGGCCAGGTTCAGCACGAGTGTGGCCACGGCCAGCGCGAGGAACCCGTTGGCAAGGCCGAACTGTGGCGAATAGTCGCTGGCGCGCACGTGGGTGTAGAGGGCACAGACGAAAAACAGGATGAGGCCGATCGCGGCGGCCGTCCCGATCAGGGGCACGCCGAGGAGGCCGAGCAGCAGTCCGATCGCGCCGGCTGTTTTGAGGGTGCCGATCGGGAAGGTCAGCCACGATTCCGGCACGCCCGCCTTGGCCATACCGGGCAGGATCTGCTTCCAGTGGACGAGGGCGGCGATGCCTGAGAAGGCGTTGGCGGCGATGGTAAGAAGGGCGACGACGACGTATGCGGTGGACACGGAAGACTCCGATGATGTCTGGAATGCGTTGGTTGGCGATACCGATGGCTTGCTTGACCGTTTCGGATCGGTCGAGCACGCGAGGCATGTGGTGAGCGACGTCGCGCGGGAAATGGACCAGCCGCCGCGGATGTTCGGTCTGTACCTCGCTCCCGCTGCGGCGCGCACTACGCACGTGTCGTCTGGCGGGTGGTGGGCGATGTGGCGATCGCTGCCATGCTCAGACATCCGAACGCGAGCAGGGCCGCCACGGTGCGCAGGGCGTGGGCGATCTGCCAGCGATCGCGCACGCTCGTCCAGTCTGCCGGAGGTGCCTGCACGTTCCAGGTGAGCTGGTCGGTGTTGATCGGGACGTTGACCAGAAGGGAGGTGGCGAGCACCACCACGAGTAGCACGAGCGCCGTCAGCGTCAGCCAGAACGCGCGTCGGCTGGTGCGGGCGGTGACGGCGACGAGGATCGCTGCGGCGATCAGCGCCGGAATGAGGGTGGCGGAGGCGAGGCCGTCCAGCCGGACGAGTTCGACGCGCCGAACCTGGGTGTATACCGGGGCGTCGAAGCTGCGCAGGGTTGATTCGATGACGAGGACGGTGAGGA
>WNFX01005707.1_pt1 | contig 14323 bp, 17 predicted proteins | sample 5400111 | NCBI WGS metagenome assembly WNFX01 (sample SAMN13153363, study PRJNA577476) | soil metagenome | isolation source: 40 cm soil or saprolite under grassland replicate 1 | place: USA:California | collected 2016-06-15 | reverse complement strand
CATGACGAGCAGGGTGGTGCCTGGTCCCGGCACCGGGCCGCGGCGCCGGCCTGATGCGGTCACCGGGCCAGCACCCGGCTCATGTCCCTTACGGTGCGCACGGAGCCGCGTACCGTCCCGGTCACCTTGGATTTCCCGATGCGGGGCAGATAGGCGACCTCGACCTCGGCGAGGCGCCAGCCGGCGGCGGCCGCGCTCAGGACCATCTCCAGCGGATAGCCGAAGCGGCGGTCGGCGAGGTTCAGGCCGAGCAGCGCCTCGCGGCGCGCGGCGCGCATCGGGCCCAGGTCGCGCAGTGGCACGCCGGTGCGGCGGTGGACGCGGCGGGCCAGTTCGCGGTTGGCCAGGCGTGCGGGCAGCGGCCATGCGCCCCGCCGGGAGGGCGAGCGACGGCCGAGCACGAGGTCGGCCTCGCCGGCCAGCAGCGGCGCGACGAGCCGCGGAAGCTCGCGCGGATCCAGGCTGCCGTCGCAGTCGCAGAAGGACACCAGGTCGGCGGCCGCCGCCAGCAGCCCGGCGTGCGCAGCCGCGCCGAACCCTCGGCTCGGTTCCGGCACGACCGTGACGCCGAACGATCTGGCGAGCGCCCCGGAACCGTCGGTCGAGCCGTTGTCCACCACGATCGGCCGGAAGCCGGACGGCATTCGTCCCAGCACCCACGGCAGCGCCGATGCCTCGTTCAGGCAGGGCAGGATCACGTCCACGGTCACAGCAGCGACGTTACGAGCACGCCGGGCCAGGCGGCAGGGAGCGCGTCCTTACGGGATGAGGAACTCCGCCTTCCTACACTCGACCTATGAGTGCGCGTGTTCTCGTGGTCGACGACGATCCGACGGTCGCCGAGGTCGTCGGCGACTACCTCCGGCGTGCGGGCATGGAACCCCGGGTTGCGGCTGACGGGCATACCGCGTTGCGGCTCGCCGGCACGTGGCGACCGGATCTCGTCGTGCTCGACGTGATGCTGCCCGGCATCGACGGTCTCGAGGTGTGCCGTCGGCTGCGGGACGCCCGGGGCGAGCAGGCCCTGCTGCCGGTGATCATGCTCACGGCCCTCGGAGGAGAGGATGACCGGGTGCTGGGACTTGAGACCGGCGCCGACGACTACGTGACCAAGCCGTTCAGTCCCCGGGAGCTTTCCCTGCGGGTGCAGGCCGTGCTGCGGCGCGGTGCCGCACCCGGGGCGGGACCGGCGGCGGCATCGCCGCCGCTGCGCTCGGGGCGCATCGAGGTCGACGTGGCGTCCCGGCGGGCCCGCCGGGACGGCCGGGAGCTGTCCCTGACGGTGCGCGAGTTCGACCTGCTCGCCTTCTTCATGTCCCACCCCGGACAGGCGTTCACTCGCGCCGAGCTGATGAAACGGGTGTGGGGGTGGTCGTTCGGCGACCAGTCGACCGTCACCGTGCACGTGCGCCGGGTTCGCGACAAGGTGGAGGACGAACCGGCGTCGCCGCTGCTGCTCCGGACCGTCCGGGGTATCGGCTATTGCTGGGATGCGGATCCCCCGAGGGCGGTCACCCCGCCAGTTATCTCCAACCCGTAAGGTAAGCCGTCCCGAGGCGGCCGGACGGAACGGGAAATTGCCCGTGACGGCTCCGCCTGCAGCGGCGAATACCCTGGTCAGCGCGGTTTGGCCGGACCGCGGCGGGCTCGCGTGCGGTGGCCGGGCGCACCTCGGCCCCACCCCGCCAGACCGGACAATATGTCATATAGGCGGACAAAACGCTTCCTGGTGGCCGTTTGCCCTTTGCGGCGCGCGTGCGTCTAATGCTCAGCGTGAGCAACCTTGTCTCGCACCGTGACGACAGCGCCGGGCCTGCGACAACGTCAGCACCCGAGCCGCGGGTCGAGCCGGGTCCGGGCGACGCGGCCGGACGGGCGCGCGTGCCGTCGCGCCGCCGCTGGGACCCGCCGCGCGCCGTGCGGCTAGCCGCGGCGCTCCTCGGGCTGGCCGCGATCGCCACCTATCTGGTCATCGCCTGGCAGCGGCTGACCTACCCGTTCCCCCTCGAATACCTGGAAAGCCACTCGCTCGTCGAAGTGCAGCGGATCCTCGGCGACCACCCGCTCTACGCGGCGCCCGCGGTCGGCTATGTGCCGGACGGCTACCCGCCCCTGTACTTCGCCACCTCGGCCGCGGCGGCCAGCGTGCTCGGCCTGTCCTATCTGCCGTTGCGGCTCGTGTCGCTGGTGTCGTCGGTGGCCTGCTTCACGGTACTGGCCCGGCTGGTCCAGCGGGAGACGGCGAGTGCCGCCGCCGGGATCGCCGCGGCGGGCCTGCTGGCCGCGACCTATTTCGTCACGGACACCTGGTTCGACGTCGCGCGGGTCGACTCGCTGTTCATCGCGCTCAGCGTCGCCGCCCTCTACGCCGCGCGGTCGATGCGCCGCACCCGCGGGGCCGTCGTCACCGGACTGCTGCTTGCGGCCGCGTTCCTGGCCAAGCAGAACGGGCTCGCGGAGGGGGTCGCGGTGCTCACCGCGCTGGCGTTCGGCCCGCGACGCCGCCTCGCCTGGCCTGCGGCGCTGACCTACGGCGCGGTCCTCGGGATCAGCACGCTGGCGCTCGGGCTCGCGAGCCGTGGCTGGTACGTGCACTATGTCTTCGTGCTGATGACTGAGCACACCCTCAAGTACGCCGCCTTCGGGCAGTTCTGGACCGTGCACCTGCTGCCCGTGCTCGGCATCGCGTGCGTCGCCCTGGTCCTGGGGGCGCGGCGGACGCCCCTGGTGCTGTCCGCCGGCTGCATAGCGCTGGTCATCGAGAGCTACGCCGCGCTGGTGCACAGCGGCGGCGCGGTCAACGACCTGCTGCCCGCGTACCTCGCGGTGGCGCTGCTCGCCGGGCTGGCGATGGGCGACCATCCCGGCGGCCTGGTGAGTTCGTGCGCGGACCGGCTGGCCCGAGCCCGGATCGCGAGCCGGCGGGCAGGGCAGATCCGCCACTGGGTCGCCGCCTCGGCCGCCACGCTGGTCATCGTGCAGCTGGCCGTGCTGGTGACCGGCTTCCATCCGGGCCGGGCGATCCCGACGAGCGCGGACCGCGTGGTCGGCTCGCGGCTGATATCAGGGATGCGCGCACTCGGCGGCGCGATCGCGGTTCCCTCCGACCCCGGTCTCGACCTGCTGGCCGGGCTGCCCGCGGTAGCTCATCAGGGCGCGACGGACGACGTACTGCGCGGGTCCGATCCCGCGGGCATGGCGAGCTTCAGGAGCAGCGCCGCACGCGCGGTGGCGGCGCGGCGATTCAGCGCGATCGTGACCGGGAACGCCGGCCCGCCCGACGGCTTTCCCCGGGACCTGATGCGGTTTTACCGCCGCTGCCCGCAGACGTTGCTGTCCGGCGTGCCGCCTGCCCAGTTCCAGGCGGTGGCGGGTCCCCCGGGCCGGCCGGTTTACCTATGGCTTCCGGTAGGGGGCGCCTCGTGCGCGGCGACGGTCCGGACGCTCGACGGCCCGGCGACCGCCGCGGCGGCGGCCCAGGTACGACGGCCCGGCAGTTCAGGAGGCACAACGTGAAAGACGACGAGCGGCGAGCCGGGATCCGGCGCTCATCCGCACGGCGAACCAGGGACAGGCTTGGCCGGCTGCGGCGGCCGGGCGAGCCACCCGGCCCGTTCGGCCGGTCCTTCTGGCGCAGCCCGATCCGCGGCCCCTGGCTGACCTCCATCCTCGGCCTGATCCTGCTGGCCGGCGTTTCGGTGGTATTCGTGACCGGCCTGCTGTCCTACGCCGCCTACAACCCTGACCTCAACCGGATCAACGACCAGACGCATGGCAAGGGCCTGCTCGGCTTCTACCTGTTCTCGTGGCCCACGCATCCGGTGTGGCTGTACCGGCTGAACCAGGGCGTGCACGTCACCCTCGGGCTGGTGCTCATCCCGATCCTGCTGGCCAAGCTGTGGTCGGTGCTGCCGAAGCTGTTCGAGTGGCCGCCGCTGCGCAGTCCCGCGCACGCGCTGGAGCGGCTGTCGCTGCTGCTGCTCGTCGGCGGGGCGGTGTTCGAGTTCGTCACCGGGATCCTCAACATCCAGCAGTGGTACAAGTTTCCCGGCTCCTTCTACACGCTGCACTACTACGGGGCCTGGGTCTTCGCGGTCGGCTTCGTGGTTCACGTGGGCCTCAAGAGCCGGATCGTGATCAGGTCGCTGCGGGCCCGCGGCCTGGTACGGGAACTGCGCATCGATACCGCCCATACCGAGCCGGAACCGCCGGGCAGCTCGGATCTCGTCAGCCCGGCGCCCGCCGGGCCGTCGATCTCCCGGCGCGGCGCGCTGGCCTTCGCCGGAGCCGGCTCGCTCCTGCTGCTCGCCGTGACGGCAGGCCAGTCGCTGGGCGGCCCGCTGCGCCGTACCGCGCTGCTCGCACCGCACGGGCAGGACCTCGGTAACGGACCCAACGACTTCCAGATCAACCAGACCGCCGCCGAGGTGGGCATCAGGGCGGAGGAGACCGGTGCCAGCTGGCGGCTCACCCTCGGTCGCGCCCTCCCAGCCGGTCCCGCGCCCATCCGCCTGAGCCGGGCCGAACTGCTCGCCCTGGAGCAGCACACGGCGCACCTGCCGATCGCCTGCGTCGAGGGCTGGTCCACCGGCAACCAGGCCTGGACCGGAGTGCGGCTACGCGATCTCGCCCGGCTGGCCGGGATCAGCCACCCGGCGAGCGTGCTGGTGGACTCGCTGGAAGTGGGCGGCACCTTCCGGCACGCCGTGCTGTCAGCCGGGCAGATCATGGACCCGGACTCGCTGCTCGCGCTGCGGGTCAACGGCGCGGACCTGTCCCTGGATCACGGATATCCCGGCCGCGTGATCGTGCCGGCCAATCCCGGCGTGCACAACACCAAATGGGTCGCCAGCCTGACCTTCGCGAGCTGACATGAGACGTCAGCTGCGCTGGTACGGCGCCAGTCCGCTGCACCTGCTCGCCCTGCTCGCCTGTTTCGGCCTCGCGGGGTATGCGGCCGCCCGGCTCCTGTCCTCCCATCCGGTGGCGGTCGTCGTCTGGTTCTGTGGCGCGGTAATCGGCCACGACCTGCTGCTGATGCCGCTGTACTCGCTCGCCGACCGGTCGGCCGTGGCCGCGCTCAGGCACCGCGAGCCGCAGCTGCCCACGGCACCATGGATCAACTACCTGCGGGTACCCGCCGCGTTGTCCGGCCTGCTGCTGCTCGTGTGGTTTCCGCTGATCCTGCGGCTGCGGTCGCCCTACCACGCGTCGACGACGCTGTCCGCGGATCCGTACCTGTGGCACTGGCTGGCGGTGACGGGCACGTTGTTCCTACTGTCCGCCGTCGCGTTCGCGCTGCGGCTACGCGGCCAGTCGCGAACCACCGCACCGCAAGCCGCCCGCGAGGGAGAGGGACAGCAACCCGCCGTCCAGCAAGACCTGGAAGACCAGGAAGCCGAACGGGCGGCCGGCGAGCTCGCGCGACCAGACGACGAAGCCGATGATGACCAGAGCGGAACCTCGTCCGGCCAGGAGCGGCGCGCCGCGGAAGAACCGGTCACGCCCAGCCCGGTCCGCAGTCAAGCCGGCGGCCAGCACGAACCACGGGCAGGCGACGGAGCCGGACAGGCAATCCAAGCCCCGGACGGCAACGAATAGCAACCAGATCGTCCGGGGTTTTCGGCTACAGCTGGGAGGCGGACCTTCGTGAACGCGCAGATCCAGGTCGTCCTGATCGCCGCGAGCTGCACCAGCGCCGTGGGGCTGGTCGGCCTAGGCGTCATCTGGCTGCTGCGCCGGGCCTCGCTCCGCCTGCTGCTCCAGGTCAGCGGGGCCGTGGTGGTGCTCGCCGTGGTGGCGGGCACGCTCGGTACCGCTCAGGCGATGTTCCTCTCCCCCCACGACCTGAATGTCGTCGTGATGGTATGCGTGGTGGCCGCCGTGCTGGCGGCCGGGTTCGGCGCCCTGCTCGGACGACAGCTACAGGCCAGCAGCCTGGCGCTACGCCAGGCCGCCCGGTCGCTCGGCGACCGGGACGGCGAGTACCGCTCGCCGGCCGGACCGATGACGGCCGAGCTCGCGGCGCTGTCCCGCGAGCTCGCCGAGACCAGCGAGAAGCTGACAAAGTCGCGCGAACGGGAGCACGCGCTGGAACGGTCCCGCCGCCAGCTCGTGGCCTGGGTCTCGCACGACCTGCGCACGCCCCTGGCCGGGCTGCACGCGATGGCGGAGGCACTGGAGGACGGCATAGCTGCCGAGCCGGCCCGCTACCACCGGCAGATCCGCGCCGAGGTCGCCCGGCTCGCCAGGATGGTGGACGACCTTTTCGAGCTTTCCTGCGCGCAGGCGGGAGCCCTGCGCCTGTCCCCCGGCCCGATCGCTCTCGAAGACCTGGTCAACGACGCCCTGGCCAGCACGGAGGCACTCGCCCGGGCCTGCGGCGTGCGGCTGACCGGGATGGCCGACGCCCCGCTCGAGGTCCGCGCCGACCCTCGCGAGATGTCGCGCGTCCTCACCAACCTGCTGGTCAACGCCATCCGCCACACCCCGGAGGATGGCAGCGTGCACGTCGTGGCCGCGCCGGAACCGGGGGGTGCCCTGCTGGCGGTGGCCGACAGCTGCGGCGGCATCCCAGAAGCCGACCTGGCCTGCGTGTTCGACCCGGCCTGGCGCGGCACCTGCGATCGCGGCCCCGGCCCGGATAGCGGAGGGGGCCTGGGGCTCGCGATCGTACGCGGCATCGTCGAGGCGCACCAGGGGCAGGTGAGTGTCGTCAACACCGAGGAGGGCTGCCGTTTCGAGGTGCGGCTGCCGACGCCGACCGCGCAGCTTGAGGCGGCAACGGCACCTGGACCTTGAGGCTGCACCAACCCGGCCCCCCTGGCGACCCGGTGGGCTGACCCCCGCCGACATGCCAGTGCGTTCCCCGCAGATTCGGCTCGCGTGCCGGCTCGGCCGGCTGAGTTTGTCGGTGCCAGGTCGTACGGTCGGAATGTGAACCGGACCGACCGGCTGTACGCGCTCGTGGAGGAGCTTCGGGCCTGCGCGCCGCGCCGCCGCAGCGCCCGGCAGCTGGCATCGCTGTATGAGGTCAGCGCACGGACCATCGAGCGAGATATCGGGGCCCTGCAGCAGGCCGGGGTGCCGATCTACGCCGATGCCGGGCGGGCCGGCGGTTACACCGTGGACAAGTCGCTGACACTCCCGCCGCTGAACTTCAGTCCAGCCGAGGCTGTCGCCCTTGCGGTGGCGTTGGCGCGGGTCAACGTCGGCCCGTTCGAGGGCGCCGCCCGCAGCGCCATACAGAAGATCGTTGCAGCCATGTCCGAACGGAACGTGATCGCCGCCCGCGACCTGGCCGGCCGGGTCCGGCTGCTGGAGCCCGTGGCCGCACCGGAGACCGTCCCGGTGCCCTCGGTCATCGAGCAGGCGATCGTCGGGCGCCGGGTGCTGTGGATCTGCTATCTGGACCGCGACGGAAACCTCACCGAACGTGATGTCGAGCCGATCGTCTATATGGCCGGTCCCGGCGGCTGGTATCTCGTCGGCTGGTGCCGGGTCCGCGATGCCGCCCGGTGCTTCCGCGTCGACCGGATCCAGCAGGCCGAGGTCACAGGCATGACGACCCCGCCGCGCGCCTTCGAGGAGATCGCGCCCTGCATCCCCGACCTCGTGGCCCGCACCCCTGTCCTGTAGCGCGCGTTGCGCGGTGCGCGCCTTATGGCCGCGCGTTCTGTGGTGCCGGAAACACCGACAGGGGAGTGTCGCCAGGGGGTCCGATGCTGGAGTCGCAGGGATCGGACGACTCTGGAGGAACGATGAACGCACCCGCCTACAACACCGTGGCCTGGTTCCAGGTAGGGACCACGGACTCTGAGCAGGCCAAGCGGTTCTATGGCGACCTGTTCGGCTGGCGGTACACGCTGGACCCGAACAGCGAGGGCAAGTACCACCTGGTCAGCTACCCCGGGACCGATACGCCCAGCGGCGGGATCTTCGACACCGGCGGCGAGTTCCCGAACCACGCGATCTTCATGGTGGTAGTCCAGGACGTGGCCGCCGTCTGCGCCCAGGTAGAGCGACTCGGCGGGAAGGTGCTGGTGCCGCCCACCACCAGCAAGGACGGGCTGGTCTTCGCCGACCTGCACGACCCGGCCGGAAACCACTTCGGCGTCTTCACCCCGCCGCCCGCGTAGGCGCCCGGCCGCGCCTCAGGCACCAAACCGTCACCGGGCTCGCGCCGTTCCCGCACCTGCTGGAACGGGGGTGCAGGAACCCGCGAAATCAACGGGGCGGAGATCGGGTGGGGCCCGCTGGGCGGGCGGCGTCTCATCCTGAAGATCGAGCCAGCAGCCATATCTGCCGGCAGTTCGGCTTGCACACCCGGGATACCGGGACGATCAACCCCGAGAACATCTGACGGCCCGAACGTCGGCCGCACCCGGGCTCTTCGCCGCATGCCGGATGTTCTCCTGCCCAGAGCGCGATGTGTGCTCGGGTGCCGGCGTTAGCTGACCGACGGCTGGAAATGTCGCTGGATCTGACGTGCGTAGTAGACCTCCCAGGGTTCGCCCGGAGCCTCGGCCGTGAACTGCTTGTCGAGGCTGACGAGCAGGTAGATCAGCTCGCTACGCACGGGACGGGCGCCTAGCATGTCCGGCAACTCCGATAGGTCGATGAGCCACTGCGCATACCAGGATGCCCAGTCATCGTCGGCCCCATCGACGATCCGGTAAACACGATGGTGAGTCTCGCCCGCCTCATGCAGCAAGCCGCTGATTTGCTCCAGTGTGCCTGTCATCTGTTCCCTCCATGCTTTGAGGACGGGCCGCGATACGGCTGCCTGCTCGTCATCCCAGTCCACCGCCTGGCGCAGGCGATCACCGCCGTCGGCACGTCCCTCGTCATCGGGCTGAGCGACGGCATGCTCTGCCTCGACGTATACCCCCTACCTTTACCGGCCAGCACCCCCGCACCGTAGTGAATTCCCGTCCTCGTATAGCCTGCGGTCGCGCGGTTCCTGGAGAGCCCGGAGACATACACGAAGGTGCCGCGCCGCACGCTCGGCCGGGACGGCCGCATCCGGGACCAGCCGCCTCGTGCCGACTGGTCCTGCACTCACCGCCAATATCGCGGACCACTGCCAGAGCTATAACACGCGCGGAATACTCGCCACGGCTACGGAACGGATGCTGCCGCCGGTCTCTCCGCAGCCCGTCGATTAACCGTGTCACACCGGCCACCCGCGCATCAGCCATGTGCCCGTCCAACCGCAGATGAGGGCGGCTTCAGCTCTTTGACAGGCCATGCTGTCTCCGCTGCCCATAGTGTTGACCTCATGTTGGAGGCCGCCGTACGACTTCGGCGACGGCCGGGATCACGAGCTCGCCGTCGAGGCCAGCGTCGTGGCCGACGCGGTCACGGTGCACCCAGCGTGTACCGGCGGCGGGGGCGCGTGCCCGCCCGAGGACTGCGCCGGCCCCGGCGGGTTCGCCGACTCAAGGACCTGCTCGCCGGGCCGCGGGTCCCGAACGCGAGGAGATGCGCGCCTAGGCCGACGAGGACTACGATCCCGCGCGCTTCGACCTGGCCGCGGCCAACGCCGCGGCGGTCTCAGTCTGAGCAAACCCGCCCGTCCTGATGCGCCTGCGCGATCAGAGCCTCGGCCGCCGCCCGTTCGGTACGTATCTGGATGGCCCGCGACGGCAGGGCCGCACCGACTTCCACCGCGAAGTCCAGGTATTCCTGATCACCGGGCAGTTCCTTCAGGCACTCGGTGACCAGCGTGGCGGCCTGGGCGACATCACCGCGGCGCTCCGCGATCCTCGCGCGCAGGAAGGTGAGCTGTGGCCCGGCAAGCGCCGGGCTGACGGCGAGCCGGTCCAGCAGCTCATCCTCGGGGGTTCCCGCGAATCGGTCCAGGAGCATCTCGTGCCAGGCTGCCAGGTCCTTGGTGCGCTCGTGGCGCTGGTAGCGGGTCTCATCGAAACTTCCGTACGCGGCGCGCGGTCGCCTGGGGTCCGCCCGTCCGGCCGCGTCCAGCGCGTCCAGGTAGGACTCGGCGAACGTCCGCCACATGTCCGGCGTGGTGAGCAGCCGGGCGAGCGGAACGGCCAGGGCTGTCTCCTTTTCCGGGACCTGACCGTAACCCCGCCGAGTCCAGCCGTAGTCCGCCTCCCAGCGGATGAGCTGCTCCGGTATGCGCCGGGCGAAGGCCGCGAAGCCGTCATGACGGAGCACCGACTCCCACAGCACGGCGACGGCATCCGAAACCACGAACTTGGCGGCTTCCACCGGGTCATCGGAGTGGAAGTAGTCATAACTCTTCATGTCGCAGGCAAGGTCAACCATCTCCGCGACGGCCTGCTGCGCTGGCCCGGCATCGTCGGCCGGGAGCGCCGCCAGCGCGTCGCCAGCCAGCCGGCGGAACGTGAGCCGCCACTTAGGCCGCTCGGTGCGGTGCACCCGGCGGTCCCCGGCCATGTAGGCGCCGTCCCTGGCCAGTTTGACGAACGTCGTCACCTCGTCCAGCACGGTGTCCGGGTCCGGCAGTTCCTTCTTCGCCTTCACTTTCGGCTGTTCCGGCGAGCGCAGCTCGTCCTCGATGCGCTCGCGAAGCTGGGCGTTCCCTCGCCAGTACAGAGTCCACAAGATCTTGCGGAGGCGCGCGTCGTCATTCGGCGCCATCGCGGTGTAGAACTCGTCACGGTTCATCCGATTCGCCGGCATGACTACCCATCGTAGGCGCGAGGCAGCCGCCGCTGCGGTATGTCGAGCCCGCCCGGCGTGGATTCCCGGTGGGCGGAGGAACAGCCCGAGATCTCGAGCCTGGGAGGTTTCCGTCCGGGGTGAGACTGTTCGCCAGTGTGCTGCACGACGGCAACGCGTTCGGCACCATCGTCGACGCCGACGACATCCGCGTCCTGCTCGCCTGACCGCACGGCTGCTTCCCTGGCCTCCTGCGCCCGGCCGGAACCTCAGGAGCGGTGTATGATGTGGTGTATGAAACGGACCAATATCTACCTCGGCGAAGGCCAGGCTGCCGCGCTGGACCGGGCCGCGCAGGCAGCAGGCGTCTCCCGGGCTGAGCTGATCCGCGAACTGATCGACCGGGCGATCGGCTCGGACCCCGGCTCGGATCTCGCCGCCGACCTCGCCGCCATCGACGGATCCTTCGGGATCCTGGCCGGCGAGGACACGTTTACCCGCGCGCGGGACGAGCGCATGGATTACCTGGACCGGCTGGCCGGGGCGTGATCCTGGTCGACAGCGACGTGCTCATCGAGAACCTGCGCGGCAGTACGGCCGCGCGGGACTGGCTCGTGCAGGCCCGGCAGTCCTCCGGGCCGCTGGCCATCAGCGTCGTGAGCCTGACCGAGATCGACGGGGGGATGCGCTCGCCGGAACGCCGCGAGGTCGTGCGCCTGCTCGGCAGCATGCAACGGTTCGAGGTCAGCGAGCAGGTGGCCTGGCGGGCGGCGGCGCTCATGCGGGAGTACCGCCGGTCCCATTCCGGGATCGGCCTCGGCGACTACCTGATCGCCGCGACCGCGCTCACCGAGGGCCTTGAACTCGCCACCCTGAATACCCGGCACTACCCCATGTTTCCCGGACTTGCCCGGCCCTTCCCAACCTGAAAGACGGTCAGCCCGCCCGGTCACCGCCGCATCCCAGGACCAGCTCACCCCTGATCGCGGGTATGAGGTGCCGGTGCGATTCATCCGGGCAGCGACGCACTTAGGCCGCCAGCCCGGCAGCGCGCGAGCCTTTTCAGCGCTCCCCGTCCGGCGAACTCGACCTCGCACTGTCCCAGGTTCGTGAAGCCGGTCTTCTCACAGATCTTGTTGGAAGGACCGTTCGTGACCGCGGGAAAGGCATGGATCTGGCCGAACTTCCGCTCCCCCCGTGCCCTCTCCAGAACCTCCCGCACGGCCTGGCTGGCAATCCCCCGGTTCTGGAACTCAGGCAGGATCATCCAGCCGATCTCAAAGATCGCCTCATCTTCGTGAGACGACTCAAAGACGTCAACCCCGCCGGCGGGGGACGTTCCTCCGTCCGGGATTATCTTGAGTGGCCAGCACCTTCCCTCGACGGCCAGAGCCAGCGACTTCACGTGCGCCCGCTCGATGGCTTCCCGCAGCCGGGGACCATAGCCCGGCCATCACCTGAGGGTCGGTCTCCAGCCGCACCCGGAGCCCGACATCCTCCCCGGTCATCATCTCCAGCTTCATCGATGTCACGTTAACGCCTACGGCCGACAACCCCGCCGATCTTCACACGGTGGTGGTTCCGTTCGCGAGATCTGGTCCGGCCGTCTGCTGGGCCCGGGGATGCTCTGCAGCGCGGGGCGTGTCACCGGGTCTGGAGGATGGCGCGGAGCTTGCGGAGGTCCTGGCGGTTGGCGTGCCTGATGGCGGTGGCTATCAGGGGGGCCGCGAGCCGGGGGAACCCGGCTGGTTCGCCGCGGTTCCGCAGGGTCATCCGGGTCGAGCGGTCACCGGCCGGCTGCCAGGTGTAGGTGGTTTCCATCGGGAACGGCCCCTCGGCGGTGTGCATGACGAGCCGCTCGGCCGGGACGAAGTCGGTGATCTCGTAGGTGTAGGCGAGTTGCCGGCCGAGGAAGCGCGCACTGAACGTCAGCTTGGATCCGGCATGCAACGGCGGCCTGGTTTCCCAGGTGACGGAGGTGATGTTCTGGTACCAGGCCGGGGCGTTGGAGGGGTCCGCAGCGTAGGCGGCGACGACGCCGGCGGGCTGGCCGATGACGATCTCGGTCGTCACGTCGACGGTCGCGGTCTTCTCCCGGCTCATGAGCTGTCCTTCCCGGCGCGCTGGCGGTGCAGGGCGGTGAGCCGTCCAGCCGGCCGCTCACTGGGGTAGGCGGCCGGCTCGCCGCCGCCGGTCACGGCGGCCAGGCGGGCCAGGAAGCGCGACAAGCCGTCGTCGTGCAGCAGGCCCAGGTCCCCGGCCAGGCCGGTGTGGACCAGGCGGAGCCGGGTCTGCTGGCCGTCCTCGCCGCTGCGGGTGAGCGTCACCTCCACCCGGGAGGTGCCCGGCGCCAGCCCGAAGCCCGGGTCGATCCAGCCCCAGGTGAAGACCAGGCGCACGGGCCGGTCGACGATCACGTACTGCCCTTCGCAGAACTGGCCGGGGGTGACCTCGAAGCGGAAGCGGCCGCCCGGCCGTGGCTGCAGGTCGGCTGAGATGCCGATCCAGCGGATCAGCTGCCGGGGGTCGGTGAACATGTCGAACACCCGCTCAGCCGGGGCCGGCAGGACGAGCTCGCGGATCACCGCATCGCCGTCGATCACGGCCGGGTCTCCTCATCGCGCTCCGCCAGCTCCGCGCGCAGGGTGGCGAGCCGGCTGCCCCAGAACTCGTCCAGGATCGCCCGCAGTTCCGCGAGCTTGTCGGCCCGCACCCGGTACAGGCGGCGGTTCTTCTCCAGGCGGACGCTGACCAGGCCCGCCTCCCGCAGCACCCGCAGATGCTGCGAGGTCGCCGGCCGGGAAAGCTCGCAGCTGCTGGCCAGCTCGCTCGGGCTGCGCTCACGATCCCAGGCCAGTTCCAGCATCCGCCGGCGCCGCGGGTCGGCCAGGGCCCGCAGCGCGGCCTCCCCGTCCAAGGGCACCATAGCGCGAAGGGGAATTGCATATTAAGGAAACATGCAACATCTAGAGAGGCGCCAGGCCCCGCGCCCGACGCCACCCGATGGGATGTCCCGGTCCCTGCCGCAACTACATGGAGTAGGCCTCGTAGACGCGCACGCTCTCGATGATCGGCATGTCGCGGGCGAGCGACTCGGCCTCCTCGAGGCTATCGGCGTTGAGGATGCAGTAGCCGACGAGCGGCGACGGCGACTGGAGGGTCAGTTCGGTGCGGCCGTCCCTGGTGACCTCCACGCCGCGTCCGAACGGGCTGCCCGGGTCGACCAGGCGCGGCCCGACCGACGTGAACCATTCGCCCCACGCCCGCTGGACTTCGTCCGTGGGAGGGGTGAACCCGTAGGTCAAGATGACGAACTTCTTCATGCTGGCTCCTGTCTGCGCTGGCGGCTATGGGTGGTGCGGGTCGCTATCGAGGTAGCTGCGGTAGTTCTCGAAGGACGCCTGGCCGCTGCCCCAGTAGGTGCGGAACTGGCCCGCCCAGTCCTGAAGCAGCCGGAGGCGTCGCGGGTTCAGGGCCAGGTAGGTCGTCCGGCCGGCCTTCCGGCGGCTGACCAGGCCCGCGTTCTCGAGGATCTTGATGTGCTTGTGGATCGCGGGCAGCGACAGGCCCCGCATCCGGGCGAGCTGGCTGATGGCGCAGGGCTGCAAGCCGAGGACGTAGACGATCTCCCGCCGGTGCGGATTGGCGAGCGCCTCCAGCACGCTATCGAGCA
>WNFX01004126.1_pt1 | contig 14325 bp, 14 predicted proteins | sample 5400111 | NCBI WGS metagenome assembly WNFX01 (sample SAMN13153363, study PRJNA577476) | soil metagenome | isolation source: 40 cm soil or saprolite under grassland replicate 1 | place: USA:California | collected 2016-06-15 | reverse complement strand
CCGTGCGAGGCCGCGTCGATCTCGATCACGTCGATGCTGCCCGGCCCGGAGGGCGCGAGCGCGACGCAGGAGTCGCAGACCCCGCAGGGTTCGGGGGTGGGACCCTTGACGCAGTTCAGCGAGCGGGCCAGGATCCTCGCGCTGGACGTCTTGCCGCATCCGCGCGGGCCGCTGAACAGGTAAGCGTGGTTGATCCGCCCGGTGCGCAGCGCCTGGGTGAGCGGGCCGGTGACGTGTTCCTGCCCCTTGACCTCGGCAAACGTCGCCGGACGATACTTGCGGTACAGCGCCAGTCCGGATTGGGCCAGCCCGGATCGGGCCAGGCTAGCCGGGGCTGCCTGGGTCGCTCCCTCGCCTTCCGACGCGGCTGCTGCCATCAGCTCATCCTCACCGGTAATCGGGGACCCCCCGCACACCCGTCAGAGCCCGCGTACCCTTGCTGCCTTCCGGCCCTGGGGGGGTTGGCGGGATAAACGCCGTGCGGGGGGTCATCGGCCAGTGTAGTCAGCCCGCGGACCAGATGTTCCCCAACCCGGTTACCGGCGGATTCGGGTAAGCTTCCCCGCGGAGGATTCGCCTAGTGGCCTAGGGCGCACGCTTGGAAAGCGTGTTGGGTGCAAGCCCTCGCGAGTTCGAATCTCGCATCCTCCGCCACGCTGACCAGGTAAAACGTCCACACTGTCTTCAGCGGCGGCAACAGGCTGGTCTCAATTCTGGTCCAGACACTGGCGGCAATATGGGCGCTGACCAGCACGAACGCGGGCCTCATCGACCGCCGGGACATTCAAGTCGGCTGACCGGCTTCGCCGCTGATTGAGGCGTGGCCGAGGTCCACAGGTTGGTTCCGAGCGCTTGATCATGCCCGATACACGCCCAGATCTGCGCATTGCGCTGTGTCGTGCCTGTTCAGGGCACCGCTGATCGGTCGCCTGCTCGTGAATCGTTCGCCCTTGTTTGCCCTATGTTCGATTGATCTGAGTCAGCATCTCGGTTTCGGCGAGGGCGACGTGGCGCGAGTTGCGACAAGTGCACGAGCCGACACGCCTTGGTGTTGGTCTCGAAGAGCGTCGTCAGGTGACCGTCCTCACCCCGCATGGAGCCATGACCCGTCGTAGCGGCTGATCTTGGAGTACGTGCTCGGCACACGGATCACAGCATCTCTGAATCGCCACTTGAGGCGCGGCAGCGCGAAGCGGCATACTTGACTCCGGTTGCGCTGGGGTTGCCGGACCCGGAGGGGAGAGGCGAATATGCGCCGAACATCAGTGTTGCACGCGTTTCGGAGGGTGAGGAATTGGTGCGCTGCGGCGCTTCTCACCACGGCTGCGGTGTGCCTGGCCGCGGCCCCGGCACGCGCGATCATCGGCGGTCAGCCGGATGGGAACGGGCACCCGTACGTCGCGGCGATTGGCCAGCCAGACGGAGCAGGGATTTACTTCACCGGCACCGCGATATCGCCTACGGTTGTGCTCACCGCCGCGCACGCTGTCGTCAGGCTCGAGCGGCTTGGCTTCACCACGGCCAGGTTGACCTTCGATCCGGTCGCAAGCTCTTCGTCGACCTGGTATTTCGGTACGATCCACATTGATCCAGCCTACGACCCGACGAACACGGCCAATCCGAACGACCTGGCGGTGATCGTGCTCGATACGCCCGCTACGGGGATCACTCTGGCATCGCTTCCCACTGAGGGGTTGCTCGATCAGCTGGCAAGCCAGGGACCGCGCGGCGCATTCCAGATGGTTGGCTACGGCATTTCCAGATACACAGGCGGAGCGAATGGCGGTGGGCAGCCAACCCTCGATTTCAGCTCCACCGGAACGCGGGAGCTCGCCGAGGGGAACCTCTCATCGATCACCTCCGGGTGGCTACGTCTTCAACTCGATGGGGGCGCCGCGGCGTGCATCGGCGACTCGGGGGCGCCAAGCCTGATTGACGGCTCAAACGTAATCGCTGGAGTGTTCATTCTCGATGGAAGCCTGGGGGGCGGGCAGTGCCAGAGCCAGCCCTGGAGCATGCGCGTGGACACGCCCTCAGCCCGCGCTTTTCTAGGTCAGTACGTGACGCTTCCGTAGCCCGGACGGCGAGGTGCTTGCGCTGTTGACGGTCGGGACGAGCCGAGCGGGGCTGGAGGCTTCGCACGGTTCTGAACGCGCGAGAGCCCTCCCGCGAGCTTGCTGGTTCTGCCGGGAGGGCTCTCCTGGATGCCGGAGGTGGCATCCGGGGGACTGTTGGTCCGCTTTCTGCTCGACCAGGGCTTCCCGATCCTTGGAACCGTCCAAGGATCTGTGTACGCATGATCGAACTGGAGCGCCATGCCTTCCACGACAACCAAGAGCTTGATATTCATCGACTCAGCGGATTGCAGTTTGGGTTGCAGTTCATCGCCGTGCAGCCCCGTCCAGGCAAGACCGGTTGGCGTGCCCCCGAGATGCCCCCGAGATGCCCCCGAACCGCCATCAAGAGCCAACGGTCGCCACCAGCAGCAACCTGTGAACCTGAAGCTGGCGCGGGCTTTGAAGCCAGCAAGCAACGCACGTGACACGCTCGTAATGCGTAGCTCTGCCGCGCCGCTCCAGTCCTCGCACCTGGTGGCTCTATGGTCCGGGTCGGCAGGCCGCCATCACGACCAGCCGGACGTGGCTCCCGCAGGAACTGCTATCCCTGCTGGCCGGGCGGTTGGTAGACCTGCGTGGCGTCCCTGGCGTGCGACAGCATCTGGCCGAGCTGCTCTTGAGTGAACAGCTCGTGCGTTTCCAAGTGCTTAAAAGCGCCCGTGCTTCCTACTGCCACGCTTATGGCGGCGGCGCGGACGGAATCGGGGACATCTGCGATGACGATCCCGTCGTGGGCGCCGAACATCCAGTACGCGGACTCAAGCGAGCCGCCCACCGAGGCCGCCAGCTGCCGCACCGCAGCGGTTCGGTCGCCAGGGTTTTTAATCATCCGCGCCCATGCGTCGCTTGTGTAGGTGAAGAAGACCGCATACTTCGCCATGATTGTCCCCTTCTTCTGGCCATCCATCGCTCTAGGTGAGCGGGCCGTACAATACAACCTTCATCCCGTGGATGTCTAGGTGTGCAACGGAAACTCGTGAACCGTGTAATTGCGGCCAGTCACCGATCATCGACCCGACCACGGTCACACACGGGCAGTCATGGTCACTCAACGGTTGCATCACCAAAGAGCGCAGTAGGCATTTGCGCTGGTCAGAGCACTGGAAACTATGCCACAACTGGTGGTCAGGGACAGGATCGAACTGTCGACCTTCCGCTTTCAGGAAGGCAGCATGCCTCGGGCGTACCCGCCTCTAACCGATGGTGAGTCTAGCCCACGTTCGTCGGCGGAGACGGTCGTAGCGGCACGTTCGGGCGTCAGCGCTATAGATGATGACGGGCGCGGCGACGCGCCCGTCAGATTGGCTCTGAGTGCTTGATCATGCCCGATACGTGCCCAGGTCGGCACACCGCGCGGCGTCTTGCCTGCTCAGGGCGTGGTAGCTCTGTTCCCTGAAAAGCGGATGGTCTGACGGCGGTACGAACCCGCGATCGCTTCCGCCCCGCTCTCATAGTGCGGTGCGCCGCGCTCTGGCCCAATGCAGCCAGGTTGTCCTGGGGTATGAGCGCCGCATCAGCCCGACGCGGGCAACGCGCGGCGGAGCAGTACCTGGGCTCTCCCGGCTAGCCGGGTCTACAGGGGTGATCACCCATTCGTCCTCGCGGGGAGGAGGCACGACGAGGTAGCAGCCGAAGGTTAGATCACACCGGTCTTCCGCGTTGCCGCTGGCGCCACGCAAAATCAGCCGGATAGTAGTACGCGGCGGAAGTTCTTGCTCATGACGTCGCCAAGCCTCCGCCCAGGTGGATACTGGCTGTCCCCAGTAGATAGTGAACGTGGCCCGGCGGCCAGCGGGAATCACGCACCACTCGCCCTGCTGGAACGCGTATATACGTTTCATACCGCCCACCAAGCCAGGGTCGTCGAGAATGGTGACATCAACCGCGCTGTTGGGAACGAGTTCGAAGCGGACCAACGCCGTGATGGCGCTTTCGTTGCGAAGCTCGCCCACAGCCATGATCCCGGCTAGCGTCCCGCCGCGGTCAGCCACGTTCCAGGTGCGGCCAGGCTCGATAATCATCTCGGGTGCGGTATTCACGCCAGCGGACCAGCTGACTGGGTTCTCATCGACCCGGAAGCGGGTCACGGCCACATGGGGAGACGTGGCATCAAGGGCAGCACGGGTAGTACTCCGGCCGAGGTAGAACGTGACGCTGGCAAGTGCGAGCGTCCCCCCTGCAACCAGCCCGTTCAAGAGATCAGGAACCAGCTCGGAAGCCATGAACGCCAGTCTGCTGTCATCCCGCCGTACGTGCGGTCCAAATTGCGAGGGCCGTCTCGAATGAGCTTGATCGCGGCGCCCCAGTCAACGGCGCGCCTGAGCCGGAAGTTCGCATCGAAAGGCGAGGCCATGCCAAGACGGTTACCTGCCTGACCACCCCCGGTCTGCCCGCTCAGCGGCTACGGCACATGATCGCCGCCAGCCTGAGTGACTAACTGCGACGAGGGCAGCGGGCGCGTGATGCTCCCCGGCCAACCCCTGCCGGTGGTCTCAGTTCTGGTCTCATTCGTCCGCGTTCAGCGCGGTACGCGGACGAATGTCAGGCCATGCTGTCCCTGGTAACGGACGTCTGCGGGCCAGGACGAATCCTGGCCCGCAGACTTGGAAAGCGTGTTGGGTGCAAGCCCTCGCGAGTTCGAATCTCGCATCCTCCGCTCATGTGACCAGGGTCCAGCCGTCTTGCCATTCCGACTCAGCGGTCCATCAAAGCGACATCTGGAACATCATCCCGTCGAGGCCTCCTGCGAGCTCGGGCCGAGGTCAGGCCAGCTTTCGGAGCTTGCTCACGCTGCTTGCGGCATACCGCCTGGTCTTCGGCTCGTGGCGGCTCCAGGATGGCCCCCGGGAGGCCACGGCGTTACGCTTTTGGTGCATCCCACGCGGGAAGGCACCGGATGATGACAGGACCGGGAGATGAGATGGAAGCGCCGGCAGGAGGCCCTGGCGACCTGCGGGCGTCGCACGCCGACCGGGAGCGGGTGATCGATACCGTCAAGGCCGCGTTCGCGCGGGGCCAGTTGACGGCGGGCGAGCTGGATGCATGGGTGGGCCAGGCGCTCACCGCGCGAACCTATGCCGAACTGACCGCGGTCACCGTCGGCATCCCCGCGGAGGCGGACCTAGCCCGGCCGCCGAAACCTGCCCGGGTGCAGCCGCGGCGGCCGCGGAACAGGCTAGTCAACCGGGGCGTCTGCATGATCACGGCCACTACGCTTGCGGCAGGGGTCTGGGTGGGCATTGTTGCTGGCGCTGCGGCGGCAGTAATCGTGGCGATGTTTATGCTGAACCTCGCGGCCCTGGCCACACGTCCGTGACCTCGGTCCCGGCCCGGTCCGTAAAAAACCGGACTCAGGTCACGCCGGCACCATCAGCATCACGGTCCGTATGCGCCTTTGCCGACCCTTTCCAGCTAACCCCGCCCGGCACGCCCGTACCAGCCGGGCCACCTGCCGCGATCCAGCGGGACACGCTCTAGGTCAGCGCGGCGCGCGGCGGCCGAACAGCGGGCGCGGCGGACCGGCGTGGCGGCCCACCGGGCGGCGCGCGCCGCGGTGCGGGTTCAGCCAGCCCGTGGCGTTCCGGACGGCGGACAGCACATTCGCCTGGAAGGCCAGGCCGGGCCAGGTGCTGTTGATGAGCGGTGAGTATTGTGCCTGAATCCGGGCAGCCTTAATTCCGTCGCTGACCATGATTGCCCTCCCAAAGCCCGGCCGCAGCCAGGTTCTCGACCCCCCAAGCGGATCACTTCCCCAAGCGATGTCCGCCCTTACATCTACGAGACGCGATGCCTCGAAAGGTGGTTTACTCTGTATTCTGTTGATTACGAAGAGTAATATCCGTTTGGCTCCAGCACCTCAGGTTGGCCGACCGGACAGATACTCCCAGGTCAAAGCGACGGTATATCGATCGCCGAAGCGGCGGCAGCCCCGGATCGGCCGCGCGCAATAGTCCTAATCGATCCGGTTCGGCCGTCAAATTCTGCTCTCTGCAGCCGGGTAATGTGCAGCCGTTTGCCCCGTTTTGCCACCCGCATATCGTTCTTATAACACCCGCCCAGGGTAACTGTGCGTGGCCGGGCCGGAAGAGGGCAGCGCTCACGTCCGGAACGTGACGTTAAGTTCCCCGGTGGGGCGCGACCGTGCGCGCGGGCCCTAGCTGAGCGGTGGAGGTGGGATTTGAACCCACGGAGGGGTTGCCCCCTCACACGCTTTCGAGGCGTGCGCCCTCGGCCACTAGGCGACTCCACCGCAGGCGAGCTTACCCGAATCCGCGCGGACGCGAGGGATGACCTACCCGCCACTCTTCCGTCGCGCCGCGAAGAAATCACGCAGCAGGTCACCGCACTCGGCGGCGAGGACGCCGCCGATGACTTCCGGGCGGTGGTTGAGGCGGGTGTCGCGCAGCACGTCCCAGAGCGACCCCACCGCGCCGGCCTTGGGATCCTCGGCGCCGTAGACCACCCGGGCCAGCCTGGCCACCGTCACCGCGCCCGCGCACATGGTGCACGGCTCGAGCGTGACGACCAGCGTCAGCCCGGTCAGCCGCCAGCTGCCGAGGGCCGCGGCGGCCTGCCTGATCGCCAGCATCTCGGCGTGCGCGGTCGGATCACGGTCGACCTCCCGGCGGTTGCGCGCCCGCGCGACGACCGTGCCCGCCTCGTCGAGGATGACGGCGCCGACCGGGACATCCTCCGCGCGCCAGGTCTCCGGCCCGGCGGCCGCCTCCGCGACGGCCCCCTCCCCGGCGGCCGCCGCCTCCGCCAGGGCGAGCCGCATGGCCGGCTCGAAGGACCGCGTATACCCGGTCACGGGCCAAGCGCTAGATCGAGAGCGCGCTCGACCGTGTCGCCGAACCTGAGCCGGTCGGCGATGTGGGCCACCGCGTCCTCCGGGTAGAGGTCGAGGTCGGCCGAGATCGCGCCGAGTTCCATCTCGTCCAGGCCAAGGTCCGCGAAGATGGACATGTCCCCGGCCGGGAGCACCTGGTCGAGTTCCTCGCCGTCCGCGGGCACCGGAATGTCCAGGGCCTCGAGTACCTGACGGGCCAGTGGGTAGTCCACCGCCGCGGTGAGGTCGGAGAGGAACATCGACACGTCATCGCCGAGGACCCGGACCGCCACGAAGAAGAAGTCGTCGACGCCGGCGAAGCCGATGGTGCCGCCCATGCTCGGCTGCCTGCGCAGGGCCTGGACGAAGTCGTCCAGGTCAGCGGTCACCGCCGACGGCAGGACGTCGGCCTCCCACTGGTCCTCTTCCCGGTAGACGATGACCGCGAAGTCCGTCTCACCCACGTCTGTCACCAACATCTCACCAGCATGCTCCGCACGGAGGGAATGCTGTCAGATGACTGACCCTCCCGAAGGCAAAATCGCCGATCAAGGCCGCGGACAGCCGGTTCAGGACCCGATGCCGGCGCGACTCGTACATCCGGTGACGCACTGCTTTCGCCGATCGGGCATACTGAGAGGTGCACGGGGGCATACTCATGCCGACATGACGGCTTCACCGCGTAAGCCGTTGGCGGTAAATTAGTGCAAGTTAACATAGCTCCTCTGGCAGGTAGGCAGTCTGGGCGCCCTGGGAGGCGACGTTGAATGCAAAATCCATCGCCGGATGGCTCGCGCTCGCCCTGGTCATCTGGTGGGTGATCGAAGCCCCTGCGAGCGCTGCGCATGTGGTTCATAACATCGGGACCTTCCTGTCCTCGGCGGCAAGCGGGATTACACAGTTCTTCGCGTCGATTTAGGCCAGGCGCTGGGATGAGGCTGGTTCCGAACACTGACACGGTGCCTGCCTCGGTAAACAGGTACCTTCTTCCGCACGAGCGCCAGGTCATCACCGTCCACCAGCACCCGGCCATCCTGATCAGGCCCATCTTCGAGGTCCTCATCGGGCTGGCCATCGCGGGCTGGCTGAGCAACTCCATCGCGAACGGCAACGGCACCGCCATCCTGGTGATCTGGGTCCTGTGGGGGCTCGTCCTCCTCCGCCTGGCGATCAAGGTCTGGGAATGGGTCGTGACCTACTTCGTCGTCACCTCGCAGCGGTTCCTGCTCGCGAACGGGATCGTGACCCGCAAGGTGAACATGATGCCGCTCGCCAAGGTGACGGACATGACCTTCCAGCGTTCCGCCTTGGGCCGGCTCCTCGGCTATGGCGAGTTCATCCTGGAGTCGGCGGGGCAGGACCAGGCCCTGACCAATGTCGACTACCTGCCTTACCCGGAGCAGCTCTACCTCGAGGTGTGCGGGCTGATCTTCAAGGACAAGGAGGATAGCCCCGACTAGGGCGTGCTCGCTCAGGTAGTCAGCAGCACGACCCCGGCATAACGACCGGGGATAACACCGTGGCAGGCTTGACCCGGTGGCCCTGGCCGGTGAACCAGTCGCGGGCGGCGTAGGCCGACCCCCGGGCGCCGGCCATGTCCAGGTCAGGCACCAGGGAGATCTCCGCGACCCTGGCCTGTTCCTCGCGCAGCACGGTGTACGCCCGCACCTCGGCGAAGAACCAGTCGCGGAAGTGCGGCGCAGCCTCGACCACGCCGCCGCCGAGGAAATACGCGTCGGGATCGAGGAAGTTCGCCGCGATGGTGAACAGCCGCCCGAGCGCCATCGCCTGCTGCCGGAAGATCGCCAGCGCCATCTCGTCGCCGTCTTCGCCGTACGTCCGGACCTGCTTGGCCGCCACCCCGATCGGCATCTCGCCGAGCGGGTGGCCCTCGTACCTGGTGAGCCAGTACGGCAGCAGGTTGTTCTGGATGCCGGTGAGCGAGGCCACGCTCTCCGCGTCACCGGACTGGCCGCAGTTGCACGCAGGCATCGGCTGGCCGTCGCCGAGCAGCCCGTCGAGCGGGATCGGGACGTGGCCGAGTTCCCCTGCCATACCGGCCGCGCCCTTGACGACCCGCCCGGTCTGGATGATGCCGCCGCCGAGCCCGGTGCCGACGATCGCGGCCACCGAGCTGCGCAGCCCGGACTCCGCCCCGAACCGCACGTTGTGCGCGTACAGCGCGGCCGCGTTCCCGTCATTGTTGTAGATGACCGGGAGCCCGAGCCGTTCGGCTAGGGCATCGCGGATGTCGAAGCCGCGCCAGCCGGCATGGCCGAAGTTGGTCGCGCCCTTGGACGAGATGACGCCGTCCCCGCTCGCCGGGCCCGGCGTGTCCAGGCCCACCGCTCGGACCGCCGTGATCGGCACGCCGGTGAGCCCGAGCACCTGCTCCACGGAGAGGACCAGGGCATGGATGGCCTTGTCCGGCCCTTCCCTGACCTCGCTGGGCACCTCCGCCATCCGGTCGAGCAGGAACCGGCCGCCGGAGTCGAGGATGGTCCCGTTGTTGGTGGTCCCGCCGTTATCCAGGCCAACGACAACCCAGTCGACTGGCATGCGTCCTCCTAGTCCGGCGCTGAGCCACGCTCAGTCTAGGGAAATGCACTAGCAAAGAGCAATATCGCCCGATGGGACGCACAGCACGGCCGGACGCCGGGACCAGCTTAGTGGCGGAGGATCGGGGATTGAACCCAGCGGCCCGAGGAACGGCAGTAACTACCCGGGCAGCGGCAGTAGCACGCTGAGACGGGTGATGACGTTACGCGCGCCCGGATCTCATCGGCCCTCGAGACGACATGCCGGACGGAACAGGGACTTCCCAGCTAGCTTAGGGCCGGTGATCATCTGGATTAACGGGGCGTTCGGGGCGGGCAAGACGGCCCTGGCGGAGGAGTTGCACCGGCGGCTTCCGGACACGGTCCTATATAACCCGGAGGACGTCGGCCTCATGCTGTGGAAGTGGATGCGGCCGAACGGCGATTTCCAGCACCTGCCGAGCTGGCGGGAACTGGCCGTCGCGACCGCGCTGTCGCTGCGCAGGCACCACGCGGATACGCTCATCGTCCCGATGTCGCTGATCCGCGACGCCTACCGGGCCGAGATCCTCGGTGGCCTGGCCGACGCGGGCGAGGAGGTCCTGCACGTCTTCCTTGAGGCGGACGCCGACGTCCTCCGGGAGCGGCTCAATGCCCGCGTGACTCATCCCGGCAGGCAGTGGGACCAGGCAGCTAGCGAGTTCGGCATGACCGGCGTGGATGAGATGGCCGCTGCCGCTGCCCGCCAGCCGGCCGGGACGCTCATGCTGCGCTCGGACAGGCTCACCCCGGCGGAGCTAGCCGACGAGGTGCTGGCCAGGTCACAGGGCTGACTCTGGCCCACTCAGCCGCAGCTGTCCGATCTCGGCTGATGTGGCATGTACGGAGACAAACCGCCCTAACCAGCTCTTGGCGGACCGTTGCCGTCAGGATCGATGATGGCGCTGTCAGCGGTAGGCTCGCTTCCATGGATGGCCACGTGACCCTCCGGCCGGTGGTCGAAGACGATCTGTCCTGGCTCGCCAGCCTGAGAAATGACCCGACCGCTACGGGCCCGCACGAGTGGCATGGCTGGAGCGATCCCCAGTGGGAGCGGCGGCGATGGGCCGAGTCGGGGTTGCTCGGCGATAACGGTGGGACGCTAGTCGTGGTGCACGACACCGATCGGGTCGGCACTGTTTCCTGGCGCCGAGTTCAGACCGGGCCGACTGCCAGCAATTGGGCCCTCGGTATCGGGCTGGCGCCGGAGTTCCGGGGACGCGGCTACGGTTCTGAGGCACAGCGACTGCTGGTCCGCTACTTGTTTGCCCACACACAGGTCAACCGCATCGAGGCCACCACCGAGATCACCAACGTGGCGGAGCAGCGGGCACTGGAGAAGGCCGGGTTCACTCGCGAGGGCATCCTGCGCGGCACCACGTTCCGCCAAGGGCGGTGGCACGACCAGGTGCTTTTCAGCGTGCTGCGTGATGAGGTCAAGCTAGAGGACTCCGCAGCAGCGGACGGCCTGGCCTGAGCCCCTGCTGACGGAAAATAAACGGGCAGGCTGACACCCATATTTCCAGCCGCATGCGCTGTCAGGCATGACGGCCGCTATGGGCTCGTGTGCAGCCCGGCCAGCAGGCCCATCAGCAATGCCTCCGCGTCGCGGCGGGCGGTGCCCGGGTCGGGCGCCTCGGCGACCGCGCGGCCTGCTTCGCCGACCATCCCCTGCACGACGCGGGCGAGCAGGACGGCCGGTTCTGGCTTCAGGATCCGTGCCCGCATCAGCTCGGACAGCGGCTCGCTGAGCGTCTTTGCCCGCTGTGCCTCGATCTCCCGCCAGGTGTGCCAACCGAGCGCTGCCGGAGCCTCATCCAGCGCGATCCTCCGGAAGCGCGTGGTCAGGCACGCATCGAGGAAGACCCGGATGCCGGCCAGAAAGCCCTCCCAAGGATCGGGCACCTCCTCGGCGGCGCGCCGCAGCGCGGTCGCGAATTCCGCATGGACCTCGTCGTAGACGGCCCGGAACAGGTCCTGCTTGCCGCCGAAGTGGTGGTACACGGCGCCCTTGGTGAGCCGCGCGGCGCGGGCGATCTCGTCCAGCGACGCCGCTGCGTAGCCCTTGCGCGAGAACGCCTCCGCGGCCGAGTCGAGCAGGGCCCGCCGCGTCGTCTCGGTGTACTCATCCCGCCTAGACACTGACATGCGCCTGAGAGTACGGTACATACCAAGAGAATGTTTGTTACCTACAGTATGGAGAGAGCAGTGCAGATCTCCCGCAGCGGGATTACCAGCCCGGCCATCGCGCAGCCGTACTTGCGGGTCGCGCCGATCATCAGCACGACCGTCATCCAGGGCGACACGGTGTACCTCAGCGGCGTCATCGCTGACCCCGCAGGCGACATCCGCTCCCAGACCGCGCAGGTTCTGCAGCGGATCGACGATCACCTCAAGGCGGCGGGAACGGACAAGTCCCGACTGCTCACCGCCCAGGTCTGGCTGGCGGACATGGCCACGTTCGTTGAGCACAACGAGGTGTGGAACGAATGGGTCGATCCGGTCAACCCGCCGGTGCGCGTCTGCGTGCAGGCACGGCTGGTGCACCCCCGGCCTCCTCATCGAGATCATGGTCACCGCGGCCCGCTGACCGGGGCCGACTGGGCCGCAGCCAGCGAGCCGGCCCCTACCCGTGCCTTGCGCAGACGTACCGGCAGAGGGTCACCAGCGACTGCAAGATCGTGGTTCGCATAGTGGTGCGTTCGGCCCGCGGCGCGGACGATCCAGAAGTAGCAGTTGCCGAGCCCGGCCCAGTCCCCGGTGCCGACGCAGCGCATCCCCGGAACATCCTCGAGGGTGAGCTGGAATCCGGGCCCCCATTCCTGCGCGCGGCCGTGCTTTCCGAGCGACAACCGGCCAGCCAACAGCACGCGTGCATCTCGCACGTCTGGGTGGTGTCAGCAACCCAGAAGCCGCTCAGACGCCCTCGCGCTCGCCCTCGCACCCAATCTCGACAGGTCACGGTGCGATCGGAACCCTGAGAAGCGGTCCGAACGGACCGGCGTCGAACGTAGGTGAGGACCTTCGCATTGGGCGCCTGCGCGAGCATCTCCTGGATGTCTGGCAGATTTCCGGGGCATGGCTGAGGCCCGCGCAGCACGGGTCATGGCCGGGATAGAGAACGGCCCGGTGACACTGATGGCCTCGCAAAGCCGGGAACAGCAGCCCGCCCGGACCGATTTTTCCGGACATAACTGCTGGTCAGAGCGGAGGATCGGGGATTTGAACCCCGGAGGGTGGTTACACCCAACCGCATTAGCAGTGCGGCGCCATAGACCGGACTAGGCGAATCCTCCATCCGCACGCGTGGTGCGGTGGGCCATAGCGTACCGGCACTGGCCCGGCCCCGGCAAAGCAATCCGGGCCGGGAAGCGGTCAGCGCACCTCGATGACCTCGTAGTCGCCGCGCAGGTAGGCCTCTCGCATCTGCCGCTTGGAGAATTTGCCCACGCTGGTCTTGGGAACTTCGGCGACAAAGCACCAGCGCTCGGGAAGCTGCCAGCGCGGGATCTGCTCGGTCATGAAGGCCCGCAGCTTCTCCGCGGACACCTCCGCGCCGGGCCGGATCACCACCGCCGCGAGCGGCCGCTCCCCCCACTTGTCGTCGGCCACCCCGATCACCGCGGCCTCGGCCACGTCGGGGTGGGCCATCAGGGCGTTCTCCAGTTCCATCGAGGAGATCCACTCGCCACCGGACTTGATCACGTCCTTGGCCCGGTCGGTCAGCCGGATGAAGCCGCGCTCGTCCATCGTCCCCACGTCGCCGGTGCGCAGCCAGCCGTCGTGGAACTTGGCCGGGTCGTCGTCCTTGTAGTAGGAGCCGGTGATCCAGGGTCCGCGGACCTCGACCTCGCCGACCGCCTCGCCGTCGCTCGGCAGCAGCGCCCCGCCGTCGCCGGACAGCCGGCCCTCGACGGTGCAGAACAGGCGGCCCTGGCTGTCCCGGTACGACCATTCCTCATCCCGGCTCACGCCGACCGGGACGTGGGCCACGCTGGCCAGCGGCGATGTCTCGGTCATGCCCCAGGCCTGCAGGATCCGCACGCCGAGTTCCTTCTCGAACCTCATCATCATCGCGTGCGGCACCGCGGAGCCGCCCGCGACCACCAGGCGGAGCGAGGACAGGTCACCGCCGGTCGACCGCATGTAGTCGAGCAGCCCGGCCCAGATCGTCGGCACCCCGCCGGCCACGGTGACGTGCTCGTCGCCGATGAGCCGGACCAGCGAGGCGGGCGTCAGGTCCCGGTCGGGCAAGATCAGGGCGGCCCCGGACAGCAGGCCGGCGTAGGCCAGGCCCCACGCGTTGGCGTGGAACATGGGCACGACGGGCAGCACGCGATCCCGCTCGGAAAGGGCGAAGGCGTTCCCGAGGCAGGCGCCCATCGAGTGCAGGTAGCTGGACCGGTGGCTGTAGACGATGCCCTTCGGGTTCCCGGTGGTCCCGCTGGTGTAACACATCGCCGCGGCCGCGCGCTCGTCGATCGACGGCCAGTCGAACGCGTCCGCCTCGGCGGCGAGCAGGTCCTCGTAGCGGTGCACGGCCACGCCGGTGAGCTGGTCGGTACCCGGCGTCTCGGCGAGCGGGCCGCCGGTCACGATCACGTGCTTGACGGTCGGCGCGCTGGGCAGGATCTCGGCGAACCTGGGGACCAGCGAGGCGTCCACGATGACGACCTGGTCTTCGGCGTGGGTGGCGATGTAGCCGACGTCGGCCGCCGCGAGCCTGATGTTGAGCGTGTGCAGCACCGCGCCCATCGAGGGGATCGCCAGGTAGGCCTCAAGGTGCTCGGCGTTGTTCCACATG
>WNFX01004125.1_pt1 | contig 14326 bp, 15 predicted proteins | sample 5400111 | NCBI WGS metagenome assembly WNFX01 (sample SAMN13153363, study PRJNA577476) | soil metagenome | isolation source: 40 cm soil or saprolite under grassland replicate 1 | place: USA:California | collected 2016-06-15 | reverse complement strand
ACACCCCCATGCTCCTCGCCAGGAGCCGCCACGCCTCGGTCCGGTCGCTGGAGCGCTACGCCCGTCCCAGCCCCGAAGCGGTCGCCCGCCACGTCGCCCGCCGCGACCCGGCCGCCCGGCGCCCGCCAGGTAGGTGACGATGGTGACCATGGTGGCGCCCTCCCTGTGGGCTCCTGCTGGCTCCGCTGGTCAAGGCCGCACGAACAGGCGCTGGAACCGCGGGCCCAGCCAGGGTCTGCGACCCCAGGCCAGCAGCTGGCCCCGGACGATCCCCGGCCACTGCGAGCGCCGCCCGTACACCACCAGCAGGAAGGTCACCGGGTCGGCGGTGAGCCGACAGTCGGCCGCCCCGGGGTGTGGCGGCCCCACCGCGGCGGTGCCGCCGTGGAAGCGGACCTGGAAGCTCGAGCCGCCGCGCAGGCGGACCTGGTAGGTGGCGGTGAGCCCGCCCGCGCGCGCCCGGTCGACGTAGCGGGGCACCAGGGCGGTGAGCGCCGCGAGGATCAAGCGGGCGTGGGCGGGGTCGATCGGCCAGGGACGCCCGATGGAGCGGGCGACGTCGTGGCCGTGCACGACGAACTCGCCCAGCAGGATGGCGCTTTGCGCGGCGAGCTGGATGGTCACCCCGCCGAAGAAGGGGACTGGGTGGGTGGCGGGTAGCTCGGCGGTCTCGGCCAGGTACCGGCGCGCGTTGGCGTCCAGCCGCCGTGCCAGCACGCTGGGCGCTCGCTCGGGCTGGGCGGCCATGCGCTGGGCGTGGACCGGGCCCAGGTCGATGGTCGGCTCCGGCAGCGCCCGTCCGCACGCGAAGTCGGCGTACAGCGCCGGCGCGTCGGCGAGGTGCAGGCTGGTCTCGCCCAGCGTCCAGGCAAGGCCGCGGGTGGGCGCCTGCGGGTCGGGGACCGCCTCCAGCAGCCCGACCAGCCGGCGCGCCACCGCCTCCAGGGCGGCGCGGGTGGCGGGCAGGTCCAGCGGGACGGCTGCCGCGCTGACCAGGGGGTGGGATGGATCCAGCGTGTTCATGGCGGCCTCCAAGCGGCCCGCTCTACTGCACTTTTCAGTAGAGGCTGTTGGCAGAATACTGCACCATGCAGTAAAGTCAAGGGGTGGCTCGCTCACGACTGTCGACCACCGGCTTCTCGATCCTCGGGTTGCTGGCGTTGCGCCCGTGGAGTGCCTACGAGCTCACCCAGCAGATCCACCGCAGCCTGCGCTACCTGTGGCCCGCCTCCGAGCGGAACCTGTATGCCGAGCCCAAGCGCCTGGCGGCCGCGGGGCTGGTCCGGATGCGCCGCGAGGCGGTGGGCCGGCGCAGCCGCACCGTCTACGAGATCACCCCGGCGGGGCGCGAGGCCCTGCGCCGCCATCTGGCGACGCCGCCCGCACCGCCCCAGCTGGAGTTCGAGGCCCTGCAGCGGCTGTTCTACGCCGACCAGGGCAGCAAGCAGGACCTGCTCGCCGCCCTGGACGCCACCAGCCGGCAGGTCGAGCAGCTGCTGCACGACGGCCTCCAGCAGGTCCGCGGCTACCAGACCGACGGCGGGCCCTTCCCCCAGCGACTCCACCTCATCATGCTGTTCACCCGCTTCTACGCCGACTTCCTGCTGCTGGTGCGCGACTGGGTCGCCCTGGCGCGCCGCGAGGTGGCCAGCTGGCCGACCACCAGCGACCTCGGCCTCACCGACGGCACCCGGCGGATCCTCGAGGACCTGCTCCGGCAAGGCGACCAGCTGACCGCGGCTCCCGGGCGGGCCTCCACCGAGCGGGCCGCCACCGAAGGCTCGCCCAGCAGGCGCTCAGAGGCGGACGGCGAGGGTCGACCGGGCAGCCTGCCAGCATAAGCGGGGCCGACCGTGCGCGGCCGCGCGGGAAGTTCAACCAGGCGGCCGAGCTCGACGACCGTGCGCGACCGGGCTACCCGCCTTCGCTGTCCGACGAGCTCACCAGGGTGGCTGCTGTCGGCCCCGGCTGCCGGGTGCTGGAGATCGGCTGCCGGACCGGGCAGGCCACCGTGCCGTTGGCCGAGCGGGCTGCCGAATCGTCGCGGTCGAGCTCGGCGCGGTCTGGGCGGCGGTCGCCCAGCCAACCTGGCCCGCTTCCCCGCGGTCGAGGTGGCCGTGACCGCGTTCGAGGAATGGCCGCTGCCGCCCGAGCCGTTCGGTGGTCGTCGCGGCGACGGCGTGGCACTGGCTGACCCGGCGGTGCGGGTCGCCAAGGCGCCGCGGCGCTGCGGCTGGGTGGGACGCTGGCCACGGTCGTGACCCATCACGGCGCCGGTGGCGACGAGGACTTCTTCATCCAGGCGCAGGCCGCTACAGCGCTGGGACCCAGACACGCCATCTGGCGGGGTGCGGTTGCGCGGTTGCCGCCGCCGCGGTTGCGCACGACAGGACGAACTGGACCACTCGGCTGGTTCGGGCCGGCCGTCTTCCCCCGCTTCGACCGGGACCTGGCGTACACGACCGCCGGGTATCTGGATCTGCTCCGATCGTATTCGGAGAACGCGTCACCGGTCGCCACCGGGTCCGCCTCAGCTCGGCCGCCATCGAAGTTGCGGCACGGTACGCGAATCCCCACAGGTGCACCAGAGCCGGACGCACCACCCAATCCCGCGCCCACCAGGACAAGCGATCGGCTGTAATCGTTGGTTTTGCGCTGGAAGCTATCGGCGGGCCCTGCAGGCCGAGTTCGCCCGCATCCAGGTCCTGGACCGCTCCCTTGCCGGCCGGGTCTTCTTCGAGGAGGTGATCCGCGACAACCTGGACGCCGGACGGCCCGACCGCGTCTCGCTCATCTTCGCCCGCCACCTCATCAAGACCACCCGGGGCGGTTTCGGACCCGGGTGGTCCACAACGGCGTGCAGCCGTCGCTGCACATCGACTACAAGCACTCCAAGATCAAGCAGTACCACAAGCTCAACCGCGCCCTTCGGACCGAGACCACGATCAACGACACGCGCGACTTCGGGATCGGCAAACGCCTCCACAACCTTCCCGCACTCCGGGAGGTCGGCTTCCTGGCCAACCGTGGCCTGCTGGCGACCCAACGCATCAGCCGTGACCCCCCCCGAGGTGACGACGTCTACGATCAGGCCTGCCGCCCCAAACCGTCGGCGACCAACGGGTCGCCGGGCTGCGCCTGGATGCGCTCCGGACGCAGATGCTGCTGTCGGCACTGGTCGTGTTCCGCCTGCTGCCCAACGGGTTCACCACCATGACCTGCGCCAGCTCCTGGCACCCTGCTCGGGCTTGACCCGAGCGCATTGACCTGCGGGCAGATGACCTACGACCTTCGCCGGCTTCGACTCCAGTGCGTCGTCGTAGTCGTGGCTGTGTGACTATGCGGGGCTGGCCGGCTGGTACGGGTCTGCTGGCAGTGTGGGCATCGGCGGGCTGCCAGGCGGAAGCAGCGGGTCGATACGGCGCGTCCGGGGCTATCTCGGCCAGCGTCTTTGGGAGCCACCCCAACTTGGGGGAGCCGTGACGCTTGGTCGCGCTGGCGTCATCCGTGGGGGGCGACCGGTGCGGCCTCGTCGAGAAAGGCGAGCACCTCCCGGGCGAACGGGTCCGGCGCGCGCATCGGCACGAAGTGATCCACGCCGTCGAGTACGACCCGGCGCGCGCCCGGCACGCCAGCCGCGAGCCGCTCGCCGACCATCCCGACCTGCGGGAGGTCGCGGTCGCCCCAGATCGCCAGGGTCGGCACACCGATCTCGCCCAGCCGCCGGGCCGCGGACCACTCCGGCGTCCGGATCAGCCCCTTCGGCCGGACCTCGAGCATGCCGATGCTGTCCTGGACCATGCGGCGGATGCGCCCGTCCAGCTCGGGCGAGGTCCGCAGCGGCACCCACGCCCGGAGGAACAACTCGGCGGCGCGGTCCCGGTCCCCCGCCACGATCGCCTGGGAGAACGCTTGCATGCGCGGGTCCGGCGGGATGTCATCGATGCCGCGCGGACCAGAGGCGACCACCACCAGCGCCCAGGTCCGCTGCGGCCGCTCAATTGCGGAGTCGATCGCCAGCCCGCCGCCGGCCGACACCCCCACCAGCGCCGTCCGGTCGATCCCCAGCGCGTCCAGCAGCCGCTCGAACAGGTCGTTGGGCACGTACGGCTTGTCGGGGAAGGGGGAGGCGCCCGCGCCTGGCAGATCGATGCGGACCGTGCGGTACGCCTGCGCGAACCGCTCCAGGTGCCCGTCCCACATGCGGCTGTCTGCCCCGCCCGCGTGCAGCAGCAGCACCGCCGGTCCCTCGCCGCCTCCTGGTACCACATACGCCCGCCGTCGTACTCCACGTGGCCGCCCGCCATGCTGCCTCCTGGTCGTCGGGTCCCGCGACCACGATGCCGCATCCGGTAGCAGCGGGAAACTCGATCCGCACGGCGTGAAGGCACAGCCTCGTCGGTGTCGCTGTGCTGTTGCGCTGTGGTTGCGCTGATGGTGGTTGCTGCGCACGGTCGAGTGCGATGGCAGCTCTGGTTGACCCGTGTCGGATGGGTACCGCAAGGCTGTGGATCGCCACGGCGATCGGGGCTGGTTCGAAGCGGTGGTGGTGAAACTGGACGACGGCTCGATCGCAAGCATACGCAGCCCAGACCCAGACCGAGGCGTTCGACCGGTCCCGTGCGTGGTTTGCGACGGTGGTGGGCTGGCTGGAGGGCGCGGAGTCGGCTGTGCACCGGCCCGGCTTCGAGAAGGCCATCCGTGTCCTGCTGGACAGGCGGATCAGAACCCTGTACGTCGCCAAGGTCGACCGGCTCACGCGGCGCGGCGTGGCACAAGTTGGCTTGATCCTCGATGAGCTTGAGAAGGTCGGCGGCCGGATCGTCTTCGTCGCCGAGGGACTCGATAGCTCCAAGCCCGGCGCGCGGCAGATCATCGCCATCCTGGCCGAGCAGGCTCGCGCAGAGGCCGACGCCATCTCGTGGCGCATCGGCCAATGGCACCTCCACAACCGTCGACAAGGAATCTGGGACGGCCGGCGCCCTATGGCTACCTGGTAGAGAACGGCCGGCTTCGGCCCCACCCGGAAGAAGCGCCCATCGTTCGGTGAATGCGGCCTCTCCGGCGAGCGGTGGGTCAGGCAGAAGTACCACAAGGGCAGAGACTTCTACGATGCAGCGGCAAGCGTCGCGGCCACACATGCCGCGGAAGCCTGTTTCCAGCAGCGGAGCTGGAAGACTTCATCCTTGGCCGCTTCCGGAACAGGCTCGCCACCTCGGACCCAGACGATCCCCTGATCGAGACCATCTGCAGCCTCTGGCTGGAGCAGACCCTTCCCGAGAACGAGGGTGTCCGTCGCGTTCTAGAGCAGGCGAAGGACGACACCGCTGCGCGGATAGCCGACCTCTATGCGGCTCGGTACGAGCGGGGCGAATTCCACACGGCGAGCGAGCTTACTCTCTACGAGTCCATGATGCGCAAGCTCAGGGACCAGCGTGACGCTGCCGGAGAGGCCCTCCGCAAGCTCGGGCCTCGCCCGACCGTAAATATCGGCTTCCTCCTCGACACCGAACTGAGCGAAGAGGGATGGGAGGCGCTCCCGCTGGTGCGCCAACGCGACTTGCTGCGTCTCGCCGTTCAAGGAGTCTGGATCTACAGCGCCGACGAACAGCTCGAGCAGCGAGCCGTGGTCGTATTCCACGGCGAGGAACCTCCTCGGCCGCGCGGAGACCAGCCTGGCGCTCAGTAAGAGATTCTGGTCGATCTGCTCACAACAGATGTGATAAGGAAATATCCACAGATAACCGGATGGCCTGGTAAATGCAAGCAAAAGAGGGCAGCTACTAGACTAGCTCACGAGTGCCGCCAAGCGCTCGGCGGCGAGCTGGAGCGTCTCCAGGCGCTTGGGGAACGCGAAGCGGATCTTGCGGCGCCCAAGCTCCTTGTTGGTGTAGAAGCTCGACCCGGGCACGGCGGCGACTCCCATCTCGCGGACCAGGCGGTCACAGAACGCCACGTCGTTGCCGTCGGGGTCGAAGCAGCTGGTGTCGCACATCACGTAGTAGGCGCCATCAGGCACCATCGGCGCCAGGCCGATCTTGTCGAGCGCCGGGCAGAACAGGTCGCGGCGCTGCCGATAGCCTTCGTTGAGCTGCTCGTAGTAGCTGGCCGGCAGGTTCATGGCCGCCACCCCGCCCTCCTGCAACGGCGCGGCAGCGCCGACGGTGAGGAAGTCGTGGACCTTGCGGATCGCGTTGGTCGCCGCCGGTGGCGCGATCACCCATCCCACCCGCCAGCCGGTCACTGCATACGTCTTCGAGAGCGCATTGACAGCGATCGTGCGGTCCTCCAGGCCAGCAACGGTCGCGGGAGGTATATGCCCACCAGAGCCAACGAACTGGAGATGTTCATAAATCTCGTCGGTAATGATGTAGGCGTCCCACCGCTGGCACAGCTCGGCGATCAGCGACAGCTCCTGGAGCCGGAACACCTTGCCGGTTGGGTTGTTGGGGGTGTTGACGATGATCGCGCGGGTGCGTGGGCCGAAGGCGGCGCGCAGCTCCGCCTCGTCGATCGACCAGTCGGGCTCGTGGAGGGTCACGAAGCGTGGCACCGCGCCGGAGATCACCGTGTCCGGCCAATAGTTCTCGTACCACGGCTCGAACACCACCACCTCGTCGCCTGGGTCCAGCAGCGCCAGGCAGGACGCGACCACACCCTCGGTCGCCCCGCAGGTGACCGTCAGCTCCCGCTCGGGGTCCACCACCCATCCCGGGTAGGTCCGCTCGACCTTGGCGGCGATCGCGTCGCGGAAGCACTTGGCGCCCCAGGTGATCGCGTACTGGTTGAGGTCGGCGTCGATGGCGGCCTTGGCCGCCTCCTTCAGCTCCGGCGGGCACGGGAAGTCCGGGAAGCCCTGGGCGAGGTTGATCGCGTCGTGCTCCAAGGCGAGCCGCGTCATCTCCCGGATGACCGACTCGGTGAACGACGCCACCTTCGAGCTGACCCGCGGCATCCTCGGCTCCCTCCTCCCGCTGGATCTGCTGGACCTGGTGGTGAGCCTACCAACCGCCCGTCAGACAACGCAGAACTCGTTGCCCTCGGGGTCCTGCATCACCACGAAGTAGTGGTCGACCACCTCCGCGTCGGAGACGCGCAGCCTGGTCGCGCCGAGGCCGACCAGCCGGTCCGCCTCCGCGTTGACCCGCCGCCTGCGGGTCTCGAGCGGGACCTCGCGACCACCGCCGACCTGCAGGTCGAGGTGGATGCGGTTCTTGACCACCTTGCCCTCCGGCACCTGCTGGAAGAACAGCTGCGGGCCGACCCCGTCCGGGTCGACCAGGTAGACGTCGGTGGCTCCGTGGAGCTCCTCCTCGGGCACGCCGATGCTGCGGAAGTAGCTCCGCCAGTCATCGAAGCCGGCCGGCGGGTCCTTGTGCTTGTACCCCAGCGCCTCGGACCAGAAGGCGGTCAGCCGGTCCGGGTCGGAGCAGTCGAACGCCAGCGAGAACATGGTTGCCACGATCCCTCCTGCCAGGGCGAGGTCGGCCTGGACCGCGATCATGCACCAGCGCCACGACAGCCCGCCGCTCGTCGGACGGGCTGGTCGCAAGTGCGGATCGCGGCCGCTTCGGCGGCAGCAGCATGGTCCCCCCATTGGTCCAGGTCAGTCGATCGGCACGGTCGGACGTGCCCGATCAGGGCCGGGATTCCTCCAGCCCCAGCCGGCCGGCGACGCGGCGCTTGACCTCCTCGGGGGCGAAGGAGGCGGCCAGTGCGGCGGCGTTGCAGCGGCGGAAGTGCTCATCGTCCCAGCCGAAGCTGGCGCGCAGACGCTCGTACTCGCCGGTCAGGCTGGTGTCGACCATCGTGCGCACGTCGGTGGAGATGCCCAGCCGGACGCCGGCGCGGTACAGCCGGTCGACCGGGTGGTCCTGGTAGCTGTCCACCACATCGGTCAGGACGTTGGACGAGGGGCAGACCTCCAGGTGGGTGCCCCGCTCCTTCAGGTGGGCGACCAGCGCCGGGTCCTCGATGCTGCGGACGCCATGACCGATGCGCGAGGGCTCCAGCCGCCGCAGCGTCTCCCAGACGCTGGCGGGGCCGGCCGACTCGCCGGCGTGGGCGGTCCGCGGCAGGCCGTGCTCGATCGCGTAGCGGAACGCCGGCTCGTGCGCGTCCAGGGGGTAGCCGGCCTCGTCCCCGGCGATGTCGAGGGCGGCGACCAGGCTGCCCTGGAACTGGCGGACCAGCTCGGCGGTGCGCATGCTCTGCTCGGCCGAGAAATGGCGCACCGTGCACAGGATCAGCCGCGCGTCGATCCCGGTGGCCGCGGCGGCGGCAGCGGCGCTGCGCTCGACCTCGGCGACCACCTCCTCGACGCGCATGCCGGCCTCGGTGTGCTGGAAGGGCGCGAAGCGCAGCTCGGCGTAGACGACCCCGTCCCTGGCCAGCTGGTCGAACAGGTCCTCGGTGATCACCCGCAGCCCGCGCGCGTCCTGCATCAGCGCGACGATCCGTCGCGGCCGGCGCAGCAGGTCGACCAGGCTGGCGGCCTTTGGCGCGCCGACGAAGTCGCGACGGTAGTCGGCGAAGCTGGTCCCGGGCGCCAGCGCGGCCACGGCCGCGTAGCTGGCCGCACAGTCCATGTGCAGGTGCAGCTCGACCTTTCCAGCGGGTTCCATGCGTCGGACTCCCGGTCCAGCCTCAGCGGGGCTCCCGGCCGAGGTAGGCGATCAGCTTGTCACTGGGACTGGCCGATGATGGCAGATCGACGGGCGGGGCGAAGCGCATGGGACGGTCAGCCTCGCTGACCAGGAAGGGCGCGATCACCAGGAGCTCGGAGGCCAGCGACGGCGGGATCGGCCGCCGGCGGCCGCAGGCCTGGGCGACGTCCCAGCCATGGACGGCGATCTCGAGGGCGCCGGCGCTGGTCAGCACGCTGGCGGGCAACTCGTGGCCGCCGATCGAGATCGGCTTGCTGCCGTCGGCGCCGGTCCAGGAGCCGAGCAGCCGGCAGGCACGGTCCCGCAGGCGCGCGACCGGGTCCAGGCCGCCCGCGACCTCACCGGCGCCGTCCGAGCCGTCCAGGTCCACGCACGCGAGGTCGACGGCCTCCTGCAGGGCCACCAGCGCGTCGTCCATGTGCGCCAGGAGCGCCCGCAGGTCCCAGTCCCGGCAGGGCGTGGGCCGCTCCATGGCCGCCGGCGTGACCAGATGGAGGCTGCCGAGGGTGTAGCCGGTCGCGCGCTCCAGCAGCGCGACGCCGCCGATCGGCGGCGCCGTCGAGCGGTCGTGGGTCATCGGTTGGTCCAGTCAGTGGCGCTGAGGCTGGGCGGGCAGGGTGTCCGGCAGGCCGAAGGTCCCGAAGAGGCTGAGGTCGAAGAAGACCACCGCATGCGAGACGCCCGAGGGGCCCACGGCGAGCACGTGGAGCTGGAACGGGAGGTAGCTGCCGTCCTCCTGGCGCATGTAGAGGCCGAAGGCGGGCTGCCCGTTGGCCTGGGTCGCGACCATCCGCATGTCCCCCGGCCCGTTGGCAGGGCATTGCGTGGCGATCAGCCGGCCGATGCTCTCCGGCCCCTGGTACCAACCGGTGAACGGCGGCATCTCCCAGACCGCGTCCTTGGTGAACAGATCGACGATCGCGGCGACGTCGTAGGCCTCGAAGGCGGTGACGTAGCGGTCCAGCAACGCCCGCTGCTCGGCCTCCTCGGGTTCGACGATCTCGTCCTGGGTCGGTGCCACCTCGTCGAGCTGCGCCTTGGCGCGCTGCAGCATGCTGTTGACCGCTGCGGTGGAGGTGTCGAGCAGCTCGGCGACCTCGGCCGCCCGCCACTTCAGGACGTCCCGCAGGATCAGGACGGCGCGCTGCCGTGGCGGCAGGTGCTGGAGGGCGGCGATGAGCGCGAGCCGGATGCTCTCCCGCTGGGTGACGATCGTGGCCGGGTCGGACCCCTCGGCGCCGACCATGGCGTCGGGGACCGGCTCCAGCCAGGGCACCTCCCGCCGCTGGACCAGCGGGCCCTCCGGGTCCGAGCTGGGGCCGCCGAGGCCGGTCGGCAGCGGCCGCCGGCCGCGGCTCTCCAGCGAGGTCAGGCACGCACTGGTCGCGATCCGGTACAGCCAGGTCCGCAGCGACGACCGCCCCTCGAACCGGTCGTAGGCGCGCCACGCCCGCAGATAGGTCTCCTGCACCAGGTCCTCGGCGTCGTGGACCGAGCCCAGCATGCGGTAGCAGTGGGCCAGCAGCTCGCGGCGGAACGGGTCGGCCTGCCGCAGGAAGTCCTCGTTGACCGGATGGTCTGCCACTGTCACGTCCTTCCCTCTCCTCTCCGCGAAGGCGCCCGCACCAAAGAGAGACCTCGCGGATCGACAAAACTCATCGGTGCCGCGATGAGTTTTCCCGCCGGCCCCAGTCTGAACGGTTGATCGCATCGCGCAATCACGCTGCCTCCACCCAGGGCGAGCAAGGAGAGGATCATGGACGACCTCCAGCGGCAGGTGCAGGAAGCCATCGACGAGCTGGTCGGGTCCGGAGCCGAGCGGGGCATGCAGGTGGCCGTCTACCGCCACGGCGAGCAGGTGGTCGACGCCGTCGCCGGCGCCGCCGACCCGGCCACGGGTCGCCCGGTCACCTCCGACACGCCGTTCTACTGCTACTCGGTCGGCAAGGGCGCGACCTCGACCATCGCGCACCTGCTCGTCGAGCGCGGCCTGTTCGCCGACGACACCCCGATCGCCGAGCTGTGGCCCGAATTCGGCGCGCACGGCAAGCAGACCGCGACCGTCCGGAACGCCCTGACCCATTCGGTGGGCGTGCCCGGCGTGCCGGCCGACACCACGACGGAGGACCTCTGCGACTGGGACCGGATGTGCGCGGTGATCGCCGACGCCACGCCCTGGTGGGAGCCCGGCACCAAGACCGGCTACCACGCCTACACCTTCGGCTACGTCGTCGGCGAGATCGTCCGCCGGACGACCGGCAAGCCGATCTCGCAGGTGCTGCGCGAGGAGGTGGCCGGCCCGCTGGGCGTCGCCGACGAGCTGTACTTCGGCATGCCCGCCGCCGAGCTGGGCAGGCTCGCCCGGCTGGAGGACGCCCCGGGCGGCGCGGAGATGCTGGCCTCGATGCCCGACGACTCGCCGATGTTCCGGGCCGGCCCGAAGGCGACCTGGCCGAACGCCGAGCTCGGCAACCGTCGCGACATCCTCATGGCCGACATCCCGGCTGGCGGCAAGATGACCGCACGGGCCGTGGCCCGCATGTACGCGGCGCTGCTGGGCCAGGTCGATGGCGTCCGGCTGGTCACCCCGGAGCGCCTCCGGGAGCTGTCGACGCCGGCCATGCGAGGCACCGACCAGGTCTTCGGGAACGAGGTCACCTGGGGGCTGGGCTTCGCCATCGGCCAGCTCGGGAGCGACTCCCAGGCCACCCCCACCGCGTTCGGGATGGGGGGCGTCGGTGGGACCTGGGCCTACGCCGACACCGCCACCGGGACCGCCGCCGCGGTGCTCAAGAACCGCCTCAGCCTCGACTTCACCGTCGCCGAGCAGCTCGTCGGGATCATCACCAAGGCCGTCTGAGCGCCCGGCCCGAGGTGGGCCGAGGTGCACCAGGGATGGGCCGGGCCGGGAGGGGGGCCCGGCCCATACTCAAATTCTTTCGAGTCCCTCGACCGGAAAAAGTGCAACGCCAGCATTCATGCGTGTCTTTGACACGGCCTGGTGGCGCGGAGTGAAATCTAGCGTTCATTGGAGGCCGTCATCGGCCTGGATGCAGCCTCGGCGTGGGGGACATTGACCGAGCAGAATGGTGGGGGCGCCCTTCCTGCTGGAAATGGCGATGGCCAGGGACTCCAGCTGAGCAGGGTGATATTGCTCTCAAATGAGCCGAGCGTGCGCGCCACGTTCGAGATGGCGATCGGCGAGCAGCAGCGCCTGATCGTGGCCTCGGGTTTCGACGAATTGCGCGCGGCGCTGGAGGCCCCCGCGGAGACGGTCGTGGTCGACGTCGCGGCCTCCGAGCGCCTCGACGCCTGGGAGTGGGTGCGGACTCGGCACGCCGGGATGGTGCTGGTCGCGGTCGACAGCCAGGACGAGACGCGCGAATGGCCACCCGACGCGGCGCGCCGCTTCCTGGTCCGCCCCCTGCACGCCGAGGAGATCGTGGCTGCGCTGGCAGTGTACCCGCGGATCCTGCGGGAGCCGCCCGCCGCCCGGCGCCGCCGCCTCGCGCAGGCGCGCCGCCCGAGCCGCACGCCAGCGGCTCCGCGGCGGCCCCACCCGCGCCCGAGCGGCCCGCGCCCGGGCGGCCCGGATCCCAGCCGCCCCTCCCCGGGCTCGGGCGCCTCGACCGCCAGCGGTCGCGGCTGACCGCCGCGGTCATGCTCCTGCTGCTGGTCGCCACCGCCGCCGGTGGCATCGCCATCGGCCGCGCCACCGCCAGCCCCGACCGTGGCGGGCCCGGCACCGCCACGCCCGCCGCCAGCACGCCGCTGTCGACCCCGTCCACCGCAGCGCCCGACGTGGTGATCCAGGAAAAGACCCCCGCCGCCTGCGACGCCGCCCTCGCCGCCGCCGACGCCGCCGTCTCCTACCTCGTCGGCAACATCCGCGACCAACGCCTTACCGAGTCCATGCAGCGCTACCAGCAGAACCGGAGAGCCTGCCGAGAAGCGTCGAGGTGACCAGATGCCACGTGGTGCCCGTTTCACCGTCCTGCTCGCGACCGCCCTCGGGGTGACCTGGCTGGCCGCCGGGCCGGCCGCCGCCGTGCCCACGGACCTGCGCGTCACCAGCGCCACCTGCCAGGGGGTGTCCGTGTCCGCCCAAGGGCTCCCCGCCGACCAGCAGCTCTTCCTGCTGGTCACCGACGTCTCCACCGGCAAGGCGCTCGGTGGCGGGCCCAGCCCCGTCCACTCCACCGCCGCCGGCGAGGTCCACGCCCAGCGGAAGCTCAGCCTCAACGGGGTGCAGACGGTCGACGTGAGCATCTGGACCAAGAAGGGCGAGACGCTCACGATGGCGGCCAGGGAGAAGTCCACCACCAACTGCGCGGGCCTGCCGATGACCGGCGCCTCCAGCGCCCCGATCCTGGCGCTCGGCGCCGTCCTGCTGGCGGCCGGCGCGGTGCTGCTGTGGCGCACCCGCGGGGCCGCCTCGCGCTCCAGGACCTGAGCCGGCGCCGCGGCCGGTCAGGCGCGCGGCGCCGGCGCCAGGGACCGCAGGGCACGCTCGGACGCCGCCAGCGCCTGGCCCGGCGCGGCGCTCTCGGGCGTGGGCAGCAACGCCAGCACCGGCGTGGTGATCCCGGCGGCGACGTAGCGCTCCAGGTGCGCGCGGCACCGCTCCGGGGTGCCGTGCACCAGCAGCTCGTCGACCACCTCGTCCGGGACCGCGGCGCTGGCCGCGCGCAGGTCCCCCGCCGCCCACGCCGACCACATCGGCGCCAGAACCGCTCCCCGCCCCAGCCAGCGATGGAACTCAGCGTAGACCGGCACGTTCAGGTAGGTGCTGAGCAGCCTGCGGCCCACCTTCCTGACGTGGTCCAGGTCCTCGGTCGGGCAGACGAACAGGCGCGCCACCAGCTCCTTGCCCTTCCCCCGCGAGTGCAGCTCGGCGGCGACCTTGGGCACGTCGCCGGCAGCCAGCAGGTTGGTGATCGCCCCGTCGGCCTCGCGGCCGGCCAGCCGCAGCATGCCGGGGCGCAGGGCGGCCAGCAGCAGTGGCGGCGGGACCTCCGGCACCCGGGTGAGCCGGAAGCCGCGCACCGTGAAGGTGTCGAAGGCCTCGTCGATGCGCTCGCCGGCCAGTGCCCGCCTGACGAAGCGCAGCGTGTCGCGGGTGCGGCGGAACGGCTGCTCGAACGAGGCGGCGTTCCACTGCTCGACGATCGTCTGCGAGGAGGCGCCGATGCCGAGCGCGAAGCGGCCGGGCGCCGCCTCGGCCATGGCGGCGGCGCTCATCGCCAGCAGCGCCGGGCCGCGGGTCGCCGCCGGCGCGATCGCGGTGCCGAGCCGCAGCGCCGGCGACCACGCCGCCGCCAGCGCCAGCGGCGTGAACGCGTCCGCTCCGGAGACCTCCGCCGACCAGACGTCGGCGTAGCCGAGCGCCGGGAGCTCCTCGACGAGCTCGCGGTGCGCCGGCAGCGCCACCCCGTCCAGCGGCAGGGTCACGCCCCAGCGGACCCCCGCCCCGGGCGCCGGCTGGCCGCTCACCGGCCCTCCCCTGGGGCCGAGGAGCCAGGGACGGAGGCCCCCGCCGCGCCCGGAGCCGTGCCCGAGGCCGCGCCCGGGGCCGAGGCGCCGGCGACCAGGCGGCGCATGCCGGCCAGCCAGCGGTCCGGGTCCTCCGCCTTGCGCCGTAGGTAGGTCGCTACCTCGGG
>WNFX01004124.1_pt1 | contig 14327 bp, 14 predicted proteins | sample 5400111 | NCBI WGS metagenome assembly WNFX01 (sample SAMN13153363, study PRJNA577476) | soil metagenome | isolation source: 40 cm soil or saprolite under grassland replicate 1 | place: USA:California | collected 2016-06-15 | reverse complement strand
TCCTTTTTTGATTTCCTGAATTCTGGTAAATAATCATGAATGTGTTTAGTATCCAATGACACACGTTTCATTCTATAATATTTACAAATAGCAGAAACATAGTTGTGAATTGCTGCAAAAGATTTACCCTGTTTCTTCATAGACGTTATGAAATCAGTTATCTGATCTTCTATCTTCCTGGTGTCTGTCGCACTAATTAGTTTCCTGGAACCTGGAAATTCAAAATATTTATTCAAACATGCCAAATATACCTTCTTAGTATATTCTGATTTAATAGACTGTTCAAATAATTTAATTTCTTTAGATTGTTTTTGTACTAATTTTTGCATTTTTTTATGATATTACTGAGCGTGTCATAAATATAAACTGAGTATATGCTCAATTAAATGAAAGATTTATTGAAATGGTAGAAAAAATACATATGAAGGAGAGACTTATGGGACTTCAATTTTCAATCAAAAGTAGAGAGGCAAAGGATAGATATATTGATGCTAATATCAAAAATATTATTTCTGAGTTATCAATTGAGATAAAAAACTTTGGAATAGAAATAGTCTTACGTAAATTATTGTTATCGTTGATGTCGGTTCAATTGGCACAAAATATAGGTGTAGATCATCATGCGGCAACTGAAGAGCTTTACTATTATATGAAAAAGAATGAAGATACCAGCATTATTATCCTTGAATTTATCGACAAGATAATTAAAATAAACAATGGTAATTATTCATGAGTTAAAGTCATTCTATCTCAAAAGTCAATTAAGGTCCCAGATTACATTTTAGATAGGATTAGATTTACTGGACAAGTATTTGACAATCAAAATATATTAAATAGTCCCTATTCTCTCAATCTATGGATTATTCAAAGCTATGTGAATCAATATTCAACCTGAACAACGATATACGATATGTAGCGGTTATTGATGACACAGGGTTACCTATTATTGGGGGGATGAGAGGAGGCATAAATTCTATAATGGATGAAAACAATGAGGAATTATATCTTACGCATACAGCTCTACGTAAATCAATGAGGGAAAGATTTGATAGTACTATGGGCAGATCAAGATTTGCTTATGTTGAAAGAGAGAAGATTTCAATTCTTACTTTTTACTTGGATAAATATATCTTGCTTGTAACAATGGAGCCAAATATTAGTTCGCATACTTCAATTGACGTTGCAGAAGACATATTGGAAATGTTAAATGGAAAAAATCAATGAAATCTATCCTGGAAGCACTACAAAATGTTTTATTTTTTAACTTTGTTTCATAATTGACCAATTATTAGTTGTTTAATCTAGACACGAGTTTTTCTTTAATAATTTTAGTATTAGACCTATTTGGAACTATGGCCTTTGCAGTTACTGGTGCACTCAAAGCAATAGAACATAAGTATGATATAGTAGGCATAATAATTCTTGGAACTGTAACGGGTCTCCTTGGGGGAGTAATGAGAGATACCATCTTGGGAATTTTTCCGCCGTATAATTTTTCGGATACTATTCATATAGCTCTCACCACGATATCTGCAACAATTATTTTCTTTCTTTACCATAGAATAAAAAAATTTGGAAATATGTTCAATATTTTTGACGCCATTGGTCTTGGAGTTTTCACTTTTACAGGAGCATCAATTGCATATTCTCTTTTCAGTACAAATATAGTATTAATAGTGATTTCAGGCATGATGACAGCTTTTGGCGGTGGACTGTTGAGAGATGTATTTGTAAGAGAACCACCAATCGTTTTTACCAAGGAAGTCTATGCAGTAGCAAGTTTCATAGGTGTCATTTTGTTCATTATATTGGTAAATCTAAAACTACAATTTGAATTTATAGCAATTGCTGTAATATTCGTGACAACGTGTATTAGATTAGTATCTATTAAATTGGGTTGGAATTTACCTAGAGTAGAAACGTAATTTAAAATTGGTATATGTTCAACAATTTTATCATCGTACTTATATCCAGGTTGGAATAATATTTGATTTTAGATTTACATTAGAACAACAAAATAATAATGTCAAGATAGATTTATTATATCTTGATCAAAATTTTACCCGATTGTTCTCCTTTTTCTAATCTTTTATGGGCTTCCTGTACTTCAATTAATGAGAATACTGAATCAATTCTTGACACAATCTTTTTCTTATTAATAAATTCAACCAATTCTAACAATTCCAGTTTTGATCCAATCAAAATACCATATATCTGAATTTGCTTTGAATAAAAAGATCTTATCTGCAAATTTGCATCATTTCCTGTGGTTGTTCCGCACATTGCAATTTTTCCACCTTTTCGAACGGAGTTAATACTAGTGGTCATAGTCTTCTGGCCAGCAGTATCCACAACTGCGTCAACTCCTAAACCATGAGTTATTTCTTCTACTTCCGGTACAATTTCTTTTTTATTACGATTTATTACATAATCAGAACCAAGACTGTACGCAAAGTTCAATTTGGAATCATCAGATACAGTGCCTATGATTTTTATTCCAAATGCTTTTGCGATTTGAAGCATGGCCATACCTAAACCGCCGGATGCTCCATATACTAGTACAGTATCATCTTTCTTTAATTGCAATTTTTTAATAATATTCCACGCAGTCAAATATGAAATAGAAAGAATGGCAGCTTGCTCATCACTTAGGTCATGAGGTATAGGTATGATATTTGTTTTTGGAACAATGACATATTCCCCATAACCGCCATTGTAATTGCTTAGGCCACCAATTATTGAAAACTGTTTACATAAAGTTTCCTTGCCATTCTTACAAAAATTGCATTGGTTACAACTAATTCCAGGATATACTAGAACTCTTGACCCTCTAGAAAATGTAGAATAGTCATTCTCAAGCGTACCAACAATATCGCTTCCACAAATGTGAGGTAAGTTAATAGAAATACCTGGTATTCCCATTCTTGTCCAAATATCAAGATGATTAATTCCGCAGTATTTTATTCTAACAAGAATCTCTGATGGATTTGGTACCGGAGTTGGAAAATTCTCTACATATTTTAATACAGACACATTACCATGACTATAAAAAGGAACAGCTTTCATAAATTACAACTCATTTATGAAATTAAACTTGAATATTATGCATTTCCTTGAGATCATCCTTAAATTGATGTAATTCAACTGGAATGTCAATTTTTATAGGATCTCTTAATGAATATCGTTTACCAATATCATTAGTCGATTCTCTTTTTTTGGTCCATATTAACGAATTAAATTCAGTTATAGCTTTAGTGAATTTACACATATCTCCATAATTGCCACTCTGGACAGGAAATTTTTGCAAATGAACACTTTCATTAGAATAAATCGTGATCCACAGCTTATCAGTGATAAACGGACATATAGGAGCTAACAGTAACAATATTACTGAAAAGCATTTATGGAGAGCATATAATGCAGAATTTCTATTATCTGGAACCTTATCATTGTATGCACGCGACTTTACTAATTCAAGATAATGAGCAGCAAAAATATTCCATGTAAATTCTCTTATCTGTGAGGCAGGGATAAAGAAATTATATTCTTTATAACCTTTAATGCATTCAATTACTAAATTAGATAGTTCCCCTAAAATCCATTTATCTGAAGATAATAAATTAGATTCGTGTGATGTAACGAATTCAAACGAAGATACGAATCTTCCAATATTCCATAACTTGGTTAAAAATTTTTGTGCTCCCACAATTTTTTGTTCTGAACATCTAAAATCCTGTCCATGGTTTGCTTCAATTGCAGACCAGAATCTAAAAGTGTCTGCTCCATGCTTATTTATTATTGGAAATGGATCGATTACATTTCCCTTACTCTTACTCATTTTTTCCCCGTATTCATCAACACCGTATCCCATAATCCAAACGTCAGACCATGCAAGTTTCTCCGTTAATTGATAGCATCGTAGCATCGTGTAATATAACCACGTTCTCACAATATCTTTGGCTTGTGGTCTTATTTGTACTGGAAAAGTTTTTGAAAAAAATTCACTATCTTTACTATATTTGGTTACAAATAGAGGTGATATACTCGAATCCATCCATGTATCAAAGGTTCTATCATCCCCAGTAAATTGGTTATATCCACACTTTGGACATTTATCAAAAGGAGGTTTATCCTTCCAAGGCCTGTAATATTTTCCTGGTTCAGGTAATATTGGTTCCTTGCAATCATCACAATACCATATAGGAATTTCAGTACCGTAAAATCTCCTTCTGGATATTGGCCAATCTATTGCGACGGAATCTAGCCAGTTCAACAATATCTGTCTGTGAATTTCTGGATAAAAATTGATAGATGATGAAAACTCTCTAAGTTTGGGAAGAAAATCAAGTTGTTTTATATAATAATCTTGCATTGGAATTATTTCCACTGGAGACTTACTTCTTTCACATATTGGAATCCTATGCATGATAAATTCTTCCTTTACAATGTAATCTGTATTATTCAAATCTTCGATAATTTTTCTTCTTGCATCGTCAATACTTAACGTAGAATAATTACCTCCATTTTCACTTATTTTACCATATTGATCTATGGCGACAATTTCCTTTAATCCCAATTCTCTAAATACTTGTACATCATTAAGATCGCCATAACTACAAACCATTACAGCACCCGAACCAAAATCTGATTTTGCAGAATGATGTGGTAATATCTTTACTTCCCTGTTAAACAAGGGTATGATAATCTCCTTCTTGTATAGCTTCTCATATCTGGTATCGTTTGGATTTACTATAACGCATTGGCAGGCAAAAATCAATTCAGGCCTCGTTGTAGCAACAATGAGGTCTTCATTTGTATTTTTTAATCGAAATTTCAAATATACTAATTTTGTCCTTCTTTCTTGGTATATTATTTCTGCATCTGCAATTGTAGTTCCACAGCTTGGGCAATAATTATTTGGTCTATTTGCAGAATAAACCAATCCTCTTTTCCATAGGTTAATAAATGTATTTTGAGTTAAAGTACGATATTCAGTCGAATCAGTCCTATAATATTCATCAAAATTTGCGCTTAGACCAATACTTTTCATGATTTGAATCATTTCTTTCTCCAGTTCGTCCAGAGATACTTTACATAGATTAAGGAATTCCTCTCTATCTGTCTGTCTCATTTTGATTTTGTGTTTTTTTTCTGTGTAAATCTCTACAGGAAGCCCGTTTCTATCTATGCCTATTGGAAAAAATACATCATTTCCAAACATTCTTGCTGTGCGTGCAATCATATCAATTTGAGCATAATGAGCTGCTGCACCTATATGCCAAGGTCTTCCAGACGGATAGGGAGGAGGAGTATCAATTACAAAATTCTTATTGCTAGAAACCTTGAAATCATAAATTCTTTCCTCGTTCCATTTTTTTAAAATCATATTTTCAATATTTGAATTCCATATTTTTTCATCAATTTTTTGTTGCATTTTTTCGGTTAGAACTAATCCACTAGTACGCTTCTATTTAAGTTCATGCTTCAAAAAAGTATCAGACTAAAATAACAAGCATTTCTTTGTTTAGGATATTCAATCCTTACTTTATGTTAGCCAAAATATGTGCTCCCTTATTTACACCTTCATAAATATACACACCCAAAGCTTCTATATTTGGTGGCATTTTTGAAGACAATAACTTGATTATTATTGACGCAAGATTCTCAACTGTTGCTTCTCCAGGCATAAGAAAGGTTGTATCCTTAGGAAGCTGCAAATTGAAAAATCCCCGTGGACCTTCAAACGATAGATAATAGTGGATACTGTCTTCCCTGTAAACATATCTCTTGTTGATAAAAAACTTGTGGTCAAGTGTTGACAGCGCTTCTTTGATTATCCTTTTTGCTTCACTAAAATCAATAACTAAGTTGTTCACCATTTTTCCAATAATCTCTACCATTACTGTAGACGTGTGGCCATGTATGATAGAACATTTTTCAACGAGTGGCAAAATATGGGCATAATCAAATGCTAGTGATGAATCTTCTAAAAATATAGAGCCTATTTGATCCCTTTCAGAATCAATAAAAGAGATTGTTTCAAAATCGCCTGATTTGATACCAAACTTTGATCTTCCTATGGCTATGATATCAAGATCAGGATTACTACTTTTTATTTCATTAAATTTATCTAGATCTTCCTCAGAATCTAAAATTTCAATGTATTTGTCATCAACCTTAAAATCAACAAGAACTTCCTTTCCATTGATCAGCTTTATTCTAAAATCATATTCATAATCTTTTTCTAAGAATGAAAGTAATCTTGAGAGAGATAATTCTGTCTTACTCCTTAGCAAATTTCCTTTTCTATCAATATATTTGAGGTCTTCATCCAGAATTATTTTCTTCATTTATTTTATCTTAAAAGAGATCCAGATATATACAAGTTACTTTTTCTTTAAACTAGAAATTTTAAAATTTTCAATAAAAAGTTCAATTGTATGATTAAATATTTGGACTGTTTACGAATTTCTATTTAAGCATATCCTATCTAGTTTGAAAATGACAAGGTTGTTGATTTCTTATGCACTTGGAGAGAATTGAATGCTACATTTAGAGCTAATCAGGAGGCAATAATTCCTTTATTTAAAGATGGTGAAAACGGTAACATAATAATTAATAATAATAAACCAGTAATGATCAACGGTAAACCCTCAGACATTATACCTAATATACACACCACTCCTACTTCTTTGATCAAAGGCCTAATGATGATGCAATAGAGTTATCAAAATCATATTTTGATAAGTTGAAGGTATTGTAAAATAATGCTACAATAAATTTTCCTAAACTCCGTGCAAATGAGGCTGAAAAATACTGGCGGTAAATAGGAAGGAGAAGACTTATCAAAAACCAAAATATAATCCTCATGATAAAACAGGATTTAACCGAAATATTGGTGAAATTTCCTTAATAAAGTTCCTCAATATATATTGAAAACTAGCTCATGATTGACATCTACCGTATTTTCGTTAATCAAACTATACTCATTTAAATTTGATTAAATGATTTTGTTCGTAAATCACTAAAATCTTTTTATGACAATCTTAATTTCAGTTAGAATGTATTGTACAAATCTGATCTAATCGATGCATTATTTGAAACAGTGGCGGAAAATCTGAGAGGAAATAGTAGGATTGGCATCGCTTTTTCAGGTGGAATTGACAGCACGCTACTTGCTATGATTTGTAAAAATATGAATATTAATACTACATTATTGACAGTAGGTTTTCCTGATTCCCATGACATAGAATTTTCAAAATCCATATCGCAAAAAATTAATATGAATCACAAATTTTTGGAGATAAACAGAGATGATTTCACTGCATTTTCAACAAAAATTAAAAATGAAATATCCTGTAGAAATATATCTCATATAGAAAATTGCATTGCGTTTAACTTCGTAGCTCAATTGGCAAGCAAAAACAACTTACGTGTTGTACTAACTGCTAATGGATTTGATGAACTCTTTTGTGGATACAACAACTTCCGATATATATTTAGTCAAGGTATTGATACTATTAATAAGACTATTGAATCCAAGATTATAAATGAACTAGAATTAACAAATGATATAAAAAAAGTAGCGGAAAAATATCATGTCTGTATTTTACAACCATTTCTCTCAAAAGGATTCATTTCTATAGCTATGAAATTTCCAATTTTCAATAAAATAGTTAGTTATGATGATGTTCTAAGAAAGCATATTATTAGAAAAATAGCGTTACCTTTTAATGTACCTCCGGAAGTTATAATTGGTAGAAAAAAAGCACTTCAATATGGTTCATTGATTCACAAAAATTATAAAAAAATCGTTCAACGTATTTTGTAATTTTTACGTATATGTTATTGTTACCTAGCTTGAACTCAATAAGATCCTCCTTCTCATCGAATAAGTTTGTTCTAAGGCTATATTCATAATCTTTTTCTAAGAATGAAAGTAATCTTGAGAGAGATAATTCTGTCTTACTCCTTAGCAAATTTCCTTTTCTATCAATATATTTGAGGTCTTCATCCAGAATTATTTTCTTCATTTAATTTATCTTAAAAGAGATCCAGATATACGAGTTACTTTTTTACTAAATTTGGGATCGAGTTCAGATAACAAATAATTCATCTTTTTTGTTCGACTTCAGACACCTTTATATCATAAAAAACCTTAGGATATTTCCAATCTTGATTGCTTCAAATTTCTCATTGCACAAATCTATCGACTCTAAAATTGTACTATACGTTGTTGCTCAATTCATCATAATTTCTTCTCTTTTTTCTAGTATTGCGCCTGACTACGTGAATAAAGTAAATGGACAAGTAGGTCATCAGAAGGATGTTTCATTTATAGGCGTCGATATGAAAGGGTTGTATACCAGCACCATCCATAACAACCGATCCTCTATTCCTTTTCCAGATAATTATTACAACGATAGCTTCAAGTTAATCACAAATGCAGGAATGAATCATATTCGGTATGTCCTATACTGGCAAGCGTATGAAAATGATCCTATATCATTTATCGGAGAGCTTCAAACGGTAGCATCATTGGCAGATAAATGGGGACTACATGTTATCTATGACAACCACCAATTCCATACTTCAAGTTGGCTTGATCCTATAAGAGGATCTGGATTTCCACCTTCACTTTTTAGCGATAACGCGAGTTACCTCTATGGTTCAGGCGGATCACCGGCAGATCCTTCTGCATTTAACTGGTGGACGAAGTGGTGGAATCACACTATAACTGACGATAAAGGTGTCGATGGATGGAATCTTCAGATTGGATTCCTGAAAAAAGTAATAAACACAGTAGAAAATCATAACAGCACATTAGGGTATGAGATCCTAAATGAACCTCAGATCCACAACGTAGATGAATGGAAAAAAATCGGAAAGTATAATACCTTCATGGTCAACGAACTGAGGAAAATAACTAACAAGACATTAGTCTTCGATATGACCATCCCTGTGGAGCTTCACAACTTGAAAATAAATATGACTTTAGAAAACATGGCAAAATTGTTACCAACGAGCAGGGATAATATAGTATTTAAAATTTCCTTATACGGAATACCTGCTGCAGGGAGTTACCAAGAGCAAAAACTAAACTTACTTGCAGCCTTAACCAATATAACTAGAGTTCCATTGTACATTGGAGAATGGAATGACGTTTCCCGAGAGGAACATATTAATGGTGAAGGACAGGTTGACAACGAGATTAATCAAGCTGTCAGTGACTTGAACCAGACTGACGCATACATAATGACAAAAAAATTTAAAGACATTGGTGCATGGGGTTGGGCTTTTTGGAATTGGAATTATTTACCTGATTCTACACCTGATTTCAATCTCATAACAGTAAACATGAATGGAGATATGGAAACCACTAAGTATTTTGACATCCTGAAGCATGTTGTTGCGAATTCATGAATTGAGATAATAGTTTTTTTAACAAGAAAACCTATTTTGAAATAGAAAGTATGGCTAGAAAAAATACAATTATTGTCCCTTTTTCTATATGTATGATTTTATATTATCGTTGTATTTGTTTATCATAATAAGTGAGTAATGAATAATTTGATCAGCCCCAATAGAAATTATTTTAAGATAAGATTTGATACTCCATTTTTTTACGTTTCCTGTTCATTTAAGGGAGATAGATCTTAATACAGTTTATAGAAGTGTGTTACGTTAAAGCTAATTATTATTAATAATGGGAACCATAGGTAAAATAAATAAATAGAGTGTTGAAGATATATAGAAACAAGATTAGAACGCATGTCTAAGCTAAGACAAGTACCAAGGATCTGTCCAAAATTTCTGATCGCCCCGATTATGATCCTCATTCTGCTTTCATCACTGTGTATAAACTCTGCATTTGCTGTGGTTCAACTACAGGTCACTTCCAATGGCAGTTCTGGATATCACGTACCGGCACCTTTGAATTCATGGACAAATAATTCAATACTCAATACATCATCGTTGACCGGCTCTCCTCTCTCCATCACAAAAAGCATGAGAAACTCAAATGAAACACTACCTATTCCTGGAAAACAACCATACATGGCAACAAATAAAAACTACATATTCTCTGAAAACAAGAGTGAAATATCTACTCCAAACAACAACTCTCATACCGGAGAGTTTGGTAAAGAAGTGAAGATTGCTGTAGTTATGCCTACATTTACTGCTGCAGCATATGACCACTCCTTCTACCTATTTTACAATAAGTACATTAATGTTTCACGAGGAGTGAATATAACAACAGACTTGAATTTGCTTTCCAGTAAAGTCACCAACGAGCCTTCTTTACGTGCATCAGGATTTGCTATGCTATATTTACTTGGAAATCTAAAATGGATAAGACCAGAATCAAACATCGCCTTTCTAACAGATCAGGATGTTGATGCAGGCTCCATATTTCAAGTAAATGGAAACAATACCTATGATGTCATAATTCTAGGTCATCAAGAATATGTTACCAATAGGGAATATCATAACTTGAAGCAATTTGTAGGAGGTGGAGGTACGATGATTATTCTAGACGGTAATGTCTTTTATGCTGAAGTCAAATACGATATTAATACAGATACGATAACACTTGTTAAAGGTCATAGCTGGGCCTTCAATGGCAAGTCTGCTTGGGGAAGTGTAAACGAAAGGTGGAAAAATGAGACAGCACAATGGGTTGGAAGTAACTATATCAGTAATATTGCTAAATTTAGTAACAATCCTTTTGAATATTTGCCTCATGAGGAGCAATTTATAACAAATCCTAAAGATATAATTTTACTAAATTATAACGCAACGATATCTGGCGATAACCCTAATAAAACAGGTAGTGTAGTCGTTGCAACATATGAACTAAATTACCTAAGAGGAAGGGTAATTGCTCTTGGGCTGTATTCAGACGATATTATAGTTAATGGTAACTTCGACCGTTACTTTGACAATTTGATTTTACAATATGCTGTGAGAACAGAGGATTAATCAACTCAAGTCAAAATAGATTCGGAGAGTAGGTTGAAAGGTAGATGGAAAGTTACGATAAGTATGAGGGAGTGTTATCATAATTACTGGTGACATAGTTCTAATTTCATGATCATTATTCCTTGAATCAATATTCATAAACAAACCAGCACCTCCTTTTCTTCGGCTAAGATATTTAATAACCTAGAATGTGCTGAAACCTATCTCATCAAAAGGGATGTTGGGATGGTTTACGAGAATGGAAAATCCGACAATTGAGGGAGAGTACTAAATCGTCAATCAAAGATACGTATGCATCAGTATCAGATGGCTCGTGAAAGATAGTAGGAAAACTGACAAATGATAGGTTTTATAATGAAAGTAAGAATGAATGTCAACACTACGATGAATGCAGAAAGTTGTTATAACTCTTTCAAACTCCACTGAGAATCAGCGCATATAAATATTAAGATATGATGGAACATTGTTAATCAGGGCATATATTCTTCTTCCCCGAAAGTCTTACAGATATAGATGTTACAAGAAAACTTGAATCTAGATAATGTGTTGGAAAAGAAAGTTAGAGCAAAGAAATCATTAGTAGGCTCTATAGAAGCGAAATCTGACAGTTTCATCTTAGTGGCTTCACCCTCCGGTATAAAATACAATATCCCAAGATCACATATCGAAGGTAGAATTGGTAACGAGATTATGCTTGATATATCATATAAAGAATTAAAGAGATATAAATTCAAGTAAGTGGATGCTGTAAGATCAGGTCAAATCAAATACTCTAATAGTCTACACTGCAAATTAAGAAACTGGAGATCATAATGAATGATAACAAGATTGAAAAATTATGCTCTGACATTAACAAAAAAAGTTGGATATGCAAATATTCAATATTTGTCGGAAGAGTAGATCGGGTACCCATCCATATACATTTCACTTTTGCTTTAGCTTTTATTCTTATTACATGGACTCTTTCTAGTACGATTTTACCAAACAATTATCCAGGTTTAGTACAATCGACATACATAATTATGGGAATTATATGTGCATTTATTTCACTTTTTTCCATTTTACTTCATGAACTTGGCCATTCCTTTGTAGCAAGTAAGTATGGAATCAAATTTCAAAGGATTGTACTATTTGCCTTGGGAGGGATTGCTTTAACTCCTAATGAAATAACTGATCCTAAAAAAGAAATACGTATGGCATTTGGCGGTCCATCAATAAGTTTCATTCTTTCTGGTATTTCCTTGCTGCTTTGGTTCATATTTTTTCAAAATCGCGTGTTCATTTCACAAAATTTCCCTATTGACTGGATCTTATTCTATACTGGAGTGATTAACCTCGCCATTGGTCTATTCAATCTCCTACCCATATTTCCATCTGACGGGGGAAGAATATTGAGATCTTTTTTGTCCTACTATATGCACGATTACTTTAGGGCTACAAAAGCTGCTATAAGGATAGGGATCATTATATCAATTTGCATTCTTCTAATAGGAGTGGCTATAGGTTTAAGGTTTTCTTTTGTGAGTGGTCTTTGGTTAATGTTTGTAGCTATCTTCTTGATTAGAGGATCCAAATCATATTACAATCAATACCAAGACTTGTTTTCTTGAAATTAATTTGCAATGCATTACTTCATGAAAAAATAATTTAATACTATTGATCAATAAGTTCCTATTAATTAGATACAAATCTTAACAAAAGTTAAAAAATTCAAAATCAATATTACAAAAAATTGATTCACAAAAATTATAATAAAATCGTTTAACGTATTTTGTAATTTTTACGTATATGTTGCGCTTTTTTTATCACATTGTTAATTATTTTTGTGGATGCGGCTAAATGAGTATTAGGATCAAATATCATTTTTAATTCCTTCTTGTTTAAATTTGCTCCAATAGAAGTATCCTGCATTATTGCTTCTTCAAAGTCTTTATTATTTGCAAGGGTTTTAAAAGCAACGCGTTGTATGTTATCATATGCGCTCATCCGAGAAATTCCTTTCTTAACAAGCTCCTCAAGAACGAATTCTGCAAAAATTCTTCCATTTGTTATATGTATGTTATCTAAAATCTTTTGACTATTTACACTCAATCCTTCAATTACCTTAATCATACTGTTTAACATTTCATCTAAAAGAATGACACCCATTGGAATAATAAATCTCTCATTGGCAGAATTTGATAGATCTCTTTCGTGCCATAATGATATGTTCTCTTGGGAGATATTTGAAAAGGAGCGAAGAATCCTTGCTAGTGACGATATTCTTTCACTCTTAATAGGATTCCTTTTTACTGGAACAGCACTACTTCCCATCTGACCATTTCTAAAAGGTTCTTCAACTTCACCAATCTCAGTTCTCTGTAAATTTCTTATTTCCGTTGCCATCTTATCTAATGTACATCCTATTAATGAAATAATAAATTGAACTTCCGCCAATCTCTCTCTAGGTATTACCTGTGTGGCAGCTTCTATTGAATAAAGTCCAAGTGAATTCGCCACATTATTTTGAACGTACAATGCTTTTGATCCCATCAACGAACCTGTTCCAACTACTCCCAAGGTTTTACATACTAGAAATCTCTTTTTTCCCTCTTCTATTCTTTCTATATGATGTGAAAGTTCATTTATCCATATCGCAAATTTTAGTCCAAATGAGATTATGCTTGCATGCTGTCCATGTGTCCTTCCTACAGAAGGTAACGTACTATATTTCTTTACCTTCATAATCAATAATGAAATTAACTTTGAAATTTTTGGTTCAATTATTTTAAATGCGTCTTTTAATTGCATTGAAGTAGAGGTATCTACAACGTCATTACTGGTTAATCCATAATGTATCCAAGGTCTTGTTGAAGGTGAACAATATTCACTAATGGCTTCTACAATTGAAGCTGTATCATGCTCACTAATTGATTCCAGTTCCTTAATCTTCTTTAGTGTGATTTTGTTTGATCTTGCTACCTTTGAAATCTCTTTTGAAGCATTAAGAGGAATGAGATTGAGCTTACCTTGACATAATGCTACCTCGGCTTCAAAATCAAGTTCATACCTGAGTTTATTTTCTTCTTCAAAAATTTTTCTTATCTCATTACTACCATATCTCCCCGAATCAATAGGTAAAATTGGCATCTGATGTACGAACTAGTATATGTAAAATAAATATTATTAGTTTTAATATAAAAATTCTAATTAATATTGGGGAACTTATAATTTCAACAGAATTATAAATTAAATTAAAATATTTTATTCTTCTCTTAGAATAATATTTATAGTGGAATACTTTACATTGCGATTAATGAAGCGTAGTACAATACTAGCTAGCTTACTAGTAGCTAGTTTCTTGC
>WNFX01004121.1_pt1 | contig 14331 bp, 9 predicted proteins | sample 5400111 | NCBI WGS metagenome assembly WNFX01 (sample SAMN13153363, study PRJNA577476) | soil metagenome | isolation source: 40 cm soil or saprolite under grassland replicate 1 | place: USA:California | collected 2016-06-15 | reverse complement strand
AGCCCTACAAGAAAGCCCTGCGCAAGCGCAGTGTGTGGGTGGAACCCTTATTCGCAGAGGGCAAACAGTGGCATGGCATGCGACGGCTCCGCTTGCGAGAGCTGGAGCGGGTCAATGGTGAAGCGTTGATGCGAGCGGCGGGGCAAAATCTGAAGCGGCTGCTGAAAAAACGAGGAGGGAGGCATCGTCCGGAGCCAGCAGAGGCCCTCTCTGCCTTCTTTTTGGCTGCTTTCGGGGGGGTTGCCAGCACTTTATGGCGTAGTGGTCTTTTTCCTTCCCGATTGGTTCAGATTACTCAATAGTCATGCAACACAATGCATCCCTCCTTATTGATGAGTTTTTAAAAGCATTTTTCAACAGGCTGTTCGATTTCGCGGCTGGTAAGGCCGAAAGGGTTCCCACGAGGAGGGAAGGCCATGGGTGAAGCAGCTCCTCCAGGAGGAGAGGATAGAGCAGGAGCGACCTGCTTTGCCCCTTTCACCTGCTTTGCAACGGCGAGAGCTTGCTCACGTGACATCGCTCGTCCCTCTGCCCATGTTCTCTGGAATGTGACTTCGTCGAGTTGAGCGCGAGCAGCAGCTACCGTTTGCTCATAATAGGAGCGATCGGTTGGGGGAAGGGAAGCGCCGAGGGTACCGCGCAATGTCTCAGCATACCCATAGAGTTGCACTGCACTCGTTGGGTGTCCCTGCACACCTGCTACGGCCGCCAATCCTTCCAGCGCTGCAGCGATCCCCTCCTTCTCGCCTGTCTCCTGGCGCAGGATCAGGCTCTCTTGGTAGCATGCTGTTGCCCGCTCAAAGTCGCCCTGACGCATGGCTATGCGCCCCAGGATAATGAGTGTATGAGCGCATGCTCCCTTATACCCTAGTTTCCGGCGCATTGCTAAACTCTGCTCACAGAGCAACTTCGCTCGCTCGTCGTCTCCACGCGCCAGCACCGAGATTCCAAGGTTGGTGAGGGCACTGGCAATACTCAGTGGATCCCCCTGCTCGAGTGATATTGCCAGGCTCTCCTCCCAGAGCACGCTTGCTCGTTCATAATTTCCCAGGTAGAGCACTGTCAGGCCCAGGCTACCAAGAGCAAACGTCATACCGTAGCGATCCTCTCCCTCGCGGAAGAGCTGCAGGCTCTCCTCAAAGAAGGTGACTGCCCCTTCGTAGTCACCCTCATTGTGTGCCAGGAGTCCCAGGCTATAGAGTGCGTAACCAGCACCTTGTCTATCGGCAAACTCGCGACATACATCCAAACTCTCCTCCAACAGCGTTTTCGCTCTGTGATAGTCATCCTGGTGTCTTGCCAGTTCGCCTGCTGCGTGGAGTGCCCTTGCGCGCACGGACGTCTGCTCAGATTCGCCTGCCAGTGCTCGCTCCAACCAGCGGCGTCCCTCGCTCATATACCCGCGCACCAGCCAGAACCGCCAGAGGGCAACACTTATCCGTGCCGCCTTTTCTGCCTCCCCAGATTCGAGCGACCATCCGAGAGCAGCCCGCAGGTTGTCGTGCACCACCTCTAAGCGGTCAAACCAGATCCCCTGGCGTGCTCCCGGGATCTCCGATTCTGCCCGTTCTGCCAGACCCACATACCAGTCGCGATGATTCCGGCGCAAGTTTGCAGCTTCTCCGAACTCTTGCAGCTTATCTTGAGCATACTGCCGGATTGTCTCCAGCAGTCGGTATCGTGCTTCCCCACTCTTTTCCTCCATCACGACCAGCGATTTGTCCACTAGGCGTGAAAGCAGATCAAGCACCTCGTGCTGTTCAATCCTGTTATCCGCGCAAATGACTTCTGCTGCTTCCAGGCTGAACCCCCCTCTAAAGACAGAGAGCCGGCGGAACAGGATACACTCCTTCTCTGACAGTAAGTTATAGCTCCAGTCAATGGTCGCATGCAGCGTCTGCTGCCTTGGGAACGCTGTCCTGCTGCCACCTGCTAACAGTCGATAGGAGTCATCCAGGCGTGTGGCGATCTGCTCCACCGAGAGTATCTTCACTCGTGCTGCCGCCAGTTCAATCGCCAGTGGCAGACCATCCAGGCGACGGCAGATCTGCGTCAGAGCCGCTACATTCTCCTGCGTTAGCCTGAAAGCAGGCAGCACCGACTTCGCTCGCTCGACGAAAAGCTGGACCGACTCGTACTTGACCAGCCCTTCTATGGGCGGCAAGTGATAGGCATCAGGCACGTCCAGAGGTGGCACTGGCCAGATCGTCTCGCCAGCAATATTGAACGCTTCTCGACTGGTGGTCAGAATACGGAGATTGGCACAGGAGTGAAGCAGCGTTTCCACCAGGTGCGCGCAGGCAGCTATCAGGTGTTCGCAATTGTCCAGCACAAGCAGGAGTTTTCTGGGCTGGAGGGCATCCGAGAGTGTGTTTATCAGCGGGCGGCCTGACTGCTCAGATAGACCGAGAGATGAGGCTACTTGCTGTGTCACAAGCGTGGGATCAGTCAAGGCGGCCAACTCTACCCACCACACGCCATGCTCGAATTCCACCAGGAGATTGGTCGCCACCTGCAAGGCCAGGCGCGTCTTGCCCGAGCCTCCTGCTCCAGTAAGGGTGAGCAAGCGAGTGGTGGAAAGCAGGCTCTTGAGTTCGGCCATCGCACGTTCACGGCCAATGAAGCTACTCAACTGAATAGGCAGATTGTTGGAAGAGGTATCGAAGTGCTTCAACACTGGGGCATCTTCCACAGGCAACGTACCTCCTCTTCCCTCGGTACGATCTTCCATGTGGGCTACTCCTTTTTCTGGACCAGTATCCATTGTGTCCCCTGTTCCATCCAACGGGTGACATTGCGCACCGCCCGCACCTTTCGCGGGGGATGCGGCGCAATCACCACAGATTGCCCTTTGATTTTAGCCTTGCTCACCGAACCGCACGTTGGACATTGCACAACTTCCACCCTTGACTCCAGCCACCGAGCCGCTGCCAGTTGAATCGGTCCTGAGAACGAACAATGAGCGGATTCTCCCACGGGCCTCGTCGTTCCTACCTGGTCCCGACGAGGAGAGGGCTCACCGACACGGCTCTTCCGCTTACGCGTCTTCTGCTCGACCGTCATGTCTTGAGTGGCAGGCTGAGATCGAGGGGTGGAAGCAGGATCAGGTGGCTTGGGGACAAACGTGGGCAGACTCGCCAGATTCGAGAGGTAGCCGTTTTGCCTGTCGGCGTACTCGAACTCAGCTTCCCCACTTCTGGCATCAGCGCGCATACGCTCCCATTTCGCATCCGGCAGCACCGACTGTTCCAGATGAGCGCGGCTCAGTTCGAGGCTCTCTTCCCGCAACGCTCGGTACAGGGCTCGCACCAGCCATTGCTTCAAAATCCCGATACAGCCGAGACTTCCCTCAAAGAAATACCACCGGCGCTGCAGCAGACCATCGTGATCCACGCTCAGCGGGATCTGCTTGAGTAACGACGAGAACGCATTGCGAAACGTCTGACAGTCGGTTTCGTTCTCGATGTGGTAGCGGGCAAAGTGGAATTCCGAGCCGCGCCTGGCCATTTGCCCATCGAGATTGCGAGATGCGGGGAGCACATCGTAGGTGCCGATCAAAATGTGCAAGACGCCGGTCTCGGTGGTTATTGACTTGATCCAATTGAGCTGGTCTTTGGGCTGTTTGCCGTCGCCGGACTGGATGAGATGTTGGGCTTCGTCCAGAATCACGGTGCGCAGGGCTTGCCGGCGCAGCTCTTCTTCATAGGCATCGCGCACTTCCGGGTTATCCGGGTACATAGTGGGCCTGCCCCGTGGTTTCTTCTTCTCGATCAGGTGCTCGGCGGTGGCCACATCCACCGTGATGTGTCGATCAATGGTGGTTTTGCCCAGGAGCGTCAGCCCTTTCTGGTAGAAGTCGGTGCGATGGAACAGGGCGCCATCCGGTGGACGCGTATTGATCAGGAGCGCGCGCCGAGCGCCCTGCCCATTCGATCCCGACTTCGGTGCATTCAACCGCCTTGTCAGCACCTCCGCCAGCTTCGACTTGCCTACGCCGCTTGGGCCACAGACCACCACGAAGGCCACGTCTGCTGGTTCCCAGATCGTGTCCAGCACCTGTGTTTGCACCTGCACCAGTCGGGGATGCCACACCGCATAGGCTTTGAACCGATCGAGCAGGGCCTGGCGTTCGGGTGGTAAGGGCTCATCCAGATCATCTGGCGGGTGAAGCAGTTCCTCCATCAGCGATACTCCGAATACGCTTGCAACGTCGACAGATCAACGGGAGCAAAGCGAGAAGCCAGCGTCTGGGCAGCCTCGCTCTCTCGCAGCGGGTCTTGCGAGATCGACCGAGGCTGATCTTTTGCCGGTGATCGATTCTGTTCCAGATGATACACGACCACCTGATTCTCGATGTCTCGCTGGCGTTGGAGCAGCACGGCCTCATGTGCCTCGATCTTGGCCAGAAACTCGGCCAGGCGTTTAGCATCGATCGGCGTCCTGACATGGCTGTTCTGGTTCTGTGCTCGCAGCTCTGCACTGGCCAGCGCGATTTCCCGTTCGGAGTGCCCATGCAGCTGCCCGTAATACGACGGGGTAATGCACTCGATCCAATGGTTGTGGACGTAGGCATAGACGTGGCTGATATCAAAGGGATCATAGCGCAGCGGCACTTTGGTCCCAACGACCGAAGGAGAGGCCAACACGTCATTCCAGTACAACAGATAGTGGAACTGGATGCCGCGATTGCGATAGACCAGCGCGGTCTCTCGTGGCGAACCGGGAAGGGTCAGGATCTGAAACACGTCATCATAGGGAATACGCCGGTGTTCTCGCTGGCCAGCCAGATCCAGTCCACTCTCCCAGGCCTCACGCGGGCTCTGCCCAAGCGCCGGATGCGTTTGCTGATCATAGATCTCGTAAGCCCACTCACAGAGGAAGTCATACAGGTCGGGTAGTTGCCACACGGCCTGCTGCGTGGGGTTGACGGCTTTGGTCATCTGTCGAGCCATCTTGCTCGCCTGGGTGTTGCCTAACAGATTGAAGACAAATTCCGTATTGGTCGTCCCAAACAGGCGCTCGATGACCGAGCCATAGCGCGGTTTGGCCCAGGGGCGATATTTCTTGTGACAGGCATAGCTGTTGAGCAGGGCTTCAAAATACCGGCTGCGGAACTCTTTGCCGCCATCGACCACCAGCATCTGCGGGAGCCGGCCCAGCCTGTGCACGCAGACGCGCAGCGCCATCATCACCGCGCGATAACTGGGGGGATCAAAGGTCAGATATACGGCCAGCAGGCGGCGAGAGTACGCATCCGCCAGAAACGTGGCCCACGGGCGGCCCAGCGGTTTGCCCAGACTCGACAGCAGTTCAATATCGAGTTGGGTATGATCGACGTGGGCAAGTTCCCAGGGACGATCGCCGTGCCGGGGAGTGGTACGCTCCAGTTCCCAATGCCAGGTGCTCTCCTGATAGGCGGCCTTCGCCCCCTTGCGCTTCTCTGTCAAAGCCGAACTGCTCGCCTTCGCGAGATGCCGATAAAAGGTGCGCTCCGTGACCGGCTGGACATGTTGCTCGAGGCAGGTGCGCTGGTAGGCCACAAAGACCTCGCGGGCTTTCTGTTGTTTGGGGCGAGCATACCACTGTTTAATGGCTTCATCGAGGAAACGACGACTTTCCTCGGCGGCTTTGGGCGTCCGATTGCCGCGAGCGGCGGTGTTCGGCAAGAGTCCGACGTAGCCACAGCCGTAGGCGGCCTCGGCATCCCGAAAGTGGGCGAGCCAATCGCGAATGGTCCGCGTCGGCGTACCCGCATACACCTCCCGTTGCTTGTGCTGGTAGGCTTCGACGAGCCGATACCGCTGGTTGGCCACCTCGAGGGCTTCGGGTCCCGCTTCGGTGAGGAGTCGATGGACTTCTGCCGAGAGAGTCACTGCCCCACTTTGAGACGTGTCTCTCACCTGAATTTCATGGGTGTCAATGAGATGGAGAAACACCGGGGTCTCCAACTGGATCAGCGTTCCCTCTTCTGGCAGCAGCGTCGTGGTGGTCTCACCCAGATTGAGCAAGGTCCACCGCTTGCCGTCCCAGTCGAGCGGCGCGTTGGCATGCAGCGTGGTGAGGTGTGCATCCTCCATCCTGACATGAGGAGCGCTGCTCTGGTGAGTCCGCAGCAGCGCATATGCTTCAGCAATGGGTCGGTCCAGGTAGAGGGGCAGATGCTGATGGTCTTTGAGCCAGGTCGTGTAGAGGTCCGCATAGAGGCGATTGCGTGCAATGAGGGCGTACACATCATCCACGCGCAGCTGCGGGTGTTGTGCTCGCAAGGCTGCAAGCATGATGCCTGGGGTGGCTTCCACTGCTTCCAGGATCTGTGTCAAGGCTTCGTAGGAAACCGCACACTCAAAAAAGTAGTCCTCGAGAAAAATGAGATTCCGAATATACCCCGGATGGAGCTCTGCCGAGGAGCGCACGCGGTAGGAGAGCCCGAGACGTTCGGCGGCGGCTTCCCCGGGAGGACAGCGCCACGTTCCGCTCTCATCGCGTTGATACCGCCCTGGATGGGTCACCATGAGTTCGAGCAACTTCTCTTCCAGCTTCCATTCCTCAAAAGAGGCTCCATCGGTGCGGAGAACGAGAAAGTCCGGGGTATGCAGCGCCTGGGTTGGACGACCAGATGGCCCCTGGTAATGGAGTTCCAGTTGATGAGGTTGATCAAAAAACTCCAGCACCTGGGCATCGTACTCCATGCTGTAGATGGCCCACAATTCCACCGTATGGCTTTCAAATTGGATCGAGACGCCCATTTTCCGGCTGGCGAACGTGCCACACACATTGAAGAGACGGCCCTGGACCCGGCGCGCAGGAGGAGAAGCACGAAGATGAGCAAGGAAATCACGCGTGGCAGTTGGAAGCTGAAGTCTATCACACCACTGCTCAAACGCGGAGGGTTTCATGCGCTGCTCCTTCTCATCGCTCTGACACTTCTGCTCAAAGCATACCCAATTCTTGAGCCAAAAACAAGGTAGTGACGCATTAAATCGCCACATTGACGCAATTCCTTGCCCGAATCAGGCGTGAATGCTCGTTTCGCAGTGCAAATTCCGGGTTTTCTCTGTGCAACTTTAACGGGCAGGTTTATGGGTCAATTGCGAGTTTGGGCAAGGATATGCGTCAGAAAAGCATGGAATATGAGTTCAATTTAAGCTCAATGAGTTGGCGATTTTATGAGTCAGAAGTGGCGAAGTTATGATCTTTCCGACACGTTTTTATTGGACTGCTCACCGGACTGAGCAGTGTGCTGGCAGGAGGGGTGGTATTTATGTTAGGAAACAATTTAGCCTTGGGACTGAACCTTATGCTGGGCGGAGGAGAGAGTATTGGGCTGGCTGCTGGATTGACCTTTGGCGGAGCTGCTTTCATTCAGCATTACATTTTGCGTTTCCTTCTGTGGCGTGCTGGGTCTATGCCTTGGAACTACCCACGCTTCCTCGACTATGCTGCCGACCGTATTATACTCCGCAAGGTTGGCGGTGGCTACATCTTCGTTCATCGCATGCTGCTGGAATACTTCGCCTCACCTCACTGGTGTAAATCGCAGAATTCTATGGCGTAGTTTTTTGATAAGTATCTGACGTACATTGCAACGAACCTTTTCAAAGTGAAAGGCTTTGAGGCAGCCTGTGAAGGTTTTTCCGCAGTTTCTGAAAGAGAAAGGCAGTATCGCCATTACGTCAGATACTTATCAAAATGGACCGCCATTGAATCAAATAATTTACATATGGCCTCATGCCCTCGAACTCACCTATACTGCCTGGGATTTGGAATCCTTCGCTAAGGGCTGTGGCTACGATGGCCCACCTTTCCACTGGAATGAGGAGCGGCGTTTCCTACTACGCTGCGAGCTTGATGCCGCTTATTTTCACCTGTATGGTATTGAGCGCGACGATGTGGATTACATCATGGAGACGTTTCCGATTGTGAAGCGCAAGGATGAGAAGCAGTCCGGGGAATACCGGACGAAGCGGGTGATTTTGGAAATCTATGATAAGATGAAACAGGCGATAGAGACGGGGGAGCCGTATCGAACACGATTGGAGCCACCACCTACCGATCCATCGATGGCCCACCCACCACGTATGGGGATGAAGGTGTAGGAGCATCGGCACAAAGCAGCGGAGCGAGAGCATGTGCCAAAGCGATGGGAACGAAGCATGCCCAGGAAAACTCGCAGCGCTAAAAGTTGGAATGCAAGAGATAGCATATCTTGCTCGAAATACTTGCCACTCTGCAGTTGGGAGCAACTCATGTATGCATTCCTCTCTCACTGTCAATTTTATGGGGTCTGAACAGCAGTGCCAACACAGAAACGCGTAAGAAGCCCTATTACTCGCAGCGGCGCGCGCCGCCTCGGCGATGAATACCAGGATTTGATTGCTCTTGAGGTATTGGTCGACTGGCTCGAACATTCCGAGCGGTATGAATGGGTACAGGTTGAGGCCGATGATGCTGGAGCGCTTGATGACGTTGTCGCGCGCAAGCATGATGGTACCAACATCTACCGTCAAGGCAAGTTCGCCGTGCATCCTGACAATATTGGTGATCCTTGGACATGGGAAAGATTCCTTAAACAAGAAACCGGAGCCAGGGGCAAGAAGTTGTCCTCGCTGTTGCAGGATTGGGCGACATCACTGCAACATCTATCGGCGCCACGACAGCCGGTAGTTGCAGAATTATATTCTAACCGAGATGCTGCTTACGAGATCCGCCAGGCCTCCAGGCAGGATGATGGTACTCTGCTTGACTTTGCACGGTTACCCATAGAGGCGCGTGAGGAGATCACTGCACAATTGGGGGGCGAGGAAAGCGCCCTGCTCTTCTTTCAACACTTCCACTTTCTCTTCAACCGGCCTCACCTGCCAGAGATGGAAGATGGGCTGAGGCGACGGTTCTTCAACCTTGGCGGCACCCACCGTGGGTGGCTCTCGTTGAAAGCCGAGCTTCGTTCCTGGGTGTGCTATCGCAACCAGCCGCCACCCGATGGATACATCCGCCTGGCCGATGTGCGGCGCGCGGCTCTCTGGGAGGAGCTGGAAGGATTAGCACAGGAGTATGCCATTCCGGACGATTATGTACCACCGCAGGACTTCCTGCGAGACTTCGCGCGAAAGGTGTTTCAACATCGCACCCACTGCATCGTCTTGTCCGGCAGCCCCGGTATTGGCAAAAGTACGTTCATCAGCTACCTGCACGCTAGCTTCCGGGCGAAACATATCCCTGTCGTGCGCCACCACTACGACCTTGGTACCAGTGACCACACCTCTGGCTTCCGATTGGACCACCTGCGCGCAGCCAAATCGCTGATGCACGATCTGGCGCGCGACCACACCCAGGCACTTGATTCCCTGGTGAATACGAACCCCCAGCCTGAAGATCTGCGCCAATGGCTTGCCGCCTGCGGCGCCTCTTATGCCCGAGAAGGCAAGGCGCTCATTATCCTGGTGGACGGCCTGGATCACGTCTGGCGCGAACGACGCTCCATTGAGGAATTGACCCGGCTTTTGGAATACCTTTTACCGCCACCCGACGGGGTCGTGGTGGTGTTCGCGACCCAACCAGTTGACGATCGTCAACTGGCCCCCATCTTGCTCCGCCATGCTCCACGCAACGGCTGGGTACAGCTGCCCCAACTCGATCAGTCGGCAGTGGAGCAATGGGTACGCAATCATGTCAGCGACTTTCCAGCGCAAGCGGGGCAACTGCATGCGGCTGTGTTCATTGACCGCCTGGCGGCAGCGTTATACCGCAAGGGCCACGGCCATCCCTTGTACCTGCGCTACACTTTGAGGACGATCCAGGAGCGCAATCTGGCCTTCACCGAAGAAACGATTGAAGCGTTACCAGGGTGCCCCCATGAAGGCATCACCATGTACTATACAGAACTCTGGCGCGCGCTCCCTGAAGGCAGTCGGGCAATCATGCATTTGCTCACTGCAACACAATTCCCATGGTCATCGCAGGGCATCATTGCCTGCCTGGATCCACAACGCCAGCAGATCGCGCAAGTCCGTGACGATCTACAGCAGGTGGCGCACCTCCTGGTGCATGATGACCTCGGCCAGCACCCATTCCATGGCAGCATCTTCGCGTTTGTCACGCAATTGGCAGAGCACCAGGATTACCGCATCCCCTACCTTCAGAAAGCCCTCCTCTGGCTGCAGCAGGAAGCGCCGGACTACTGGCGTTGGGCGTACACTTGGCAGGTAGAAGCCGCGCTCGGCAATGACGCACCGCTGTATCAAGGCCCTGACCGCGGGTGGGTCGTTGACGCACTCGCGGCGCGCAGACCAAGCCGGGATACCATCGGCCTGCTGCGCTCCAGCATGGAGACGGCACTGCATCATGCCGACCTGCCACGCCTCGTCGAGCTGGGGCTGCTGCACGACTACGGCGTCCAGGCATGCGAGTCCTATCGCGACATTCGGGAGCAGTTGCTCTACGCATAACTACGGCTGGAAGATGATCCCTCTCTCTCTGCATGGTTATTCGCCGATCTGGATGATGCGACCGATGGCGAACTCGTTCTTCTGGCGGAGAATGCCCTGGCACAAGGAGATCGACAGACATTCAATCGTTGTCGCCGCCTTGTTTCGGCACGTTTGCTGCCTGGGCGCAAGCGGCGAGATGACGTCTCCTACCTCCCCTGGCAACAGCGCCACACGCCACAGCTTGCTCTGGCTGCCATGAGCGATGATGTACGCGCCGTGAATCGTACCCTTGATTTTGTGGTGAGGAACCGGGGGAACCACATCATCGCGCAGGAAATTCTGTCGCTGTACTGCGAGTATCTACGCATCTGGCGCAACACCGATCACATGCGGTCACTGCTTGCCTTCCCAGTTGCGGGTATGCAAGGTGTGCAGGTGCCACAGGAAGGAACACTGCTCACGGTCGAAGAGGCCATGCTGCTGCGCCGCCATACCGCTCTCCTCGCACTGGAAGAAGGTCTGGAGTTCGATGAACTCTTGTCTTCTGCTGCCGACGGTGATCCATTCTCAGCACTCTATGCCGCCATCCAGCATCAATCGCATTCCCAACCGGGTGTGATCTACTTGCCTGGCCACAAATTGCTAAATCTCCAATGGCACGAAGCCTATGAGCGCCCGTTCGAGGTGCGCGAAGCGTTCTACCAAGCATTCTTCGGCTTCCTGGCCAACCATCTCTATGGACTGGGTGAGCGCAATGGGGCCTGGCTGCACGAGCCAGGGCCGCGCACCTGGGTACTGCGTTTTCTGCAAGAATTAAACGCATGCGCAGCGGTCGCTGCTACTGGGCTCCAATCTTCTGCACCCATGACCTTCGGGGCCTTCTTTGCCAATCTCAGCCGTGCTATGCCACCCAGCTTCGAGGAGAGTGAACGCTACGAGGAGGGGAATCGTACGACGTTAGAATATTACAAAGCTGCCTGCGATGCGGCTGTGGAGATCGGTCTGGACCTGGTGATCCTGGCCGGGAGTGCTCCCCGCGTTACCCAAGCTGATCTTGTGCAGGCCTTGTCCTCACCGTTCTGCGACGTGGATACCTTCCTCCAGCGCGCTGTCAGCCGACGGCGCTCCGTGCTGGAGGATGCCGCGGCGCGATGGCTGCTAGAGGACCAGGAGGCGTTCTTGCGCACGTCGATTGCTCCCTGCGCCGAGCGGGCCAAACGCTTTGCTCTGCTCAGTGCGCTTGCTGTTCTTCACGACAAGACGGAGGCTGCCCGGCGAGATATTGCACGGAGCGCAGAGCATCTGCTCGCGCACGCCTATCACAAGGATGTGGTCTTCTACAACGTGCTCGACGCAATTCAGCGCTACTCCCAGGCGGTCTCGCCGCAGACGGCACAAACGGCCTGCTGGCCCTGGCTAGCGCAACTGGCCCCGGCCATTGCAGCGATCCTGGGCTACACTGACGGTGACGAGACAAGGCATTTTGCGGTAGAACTCGCTGACACGCTGGCGCTTGTCGCACCCGAACAATTGCCGACCTATTACCGCTGGCAGTACGAGCGCGGCGATCACGACCAGGCCCTGAGTACCTTGCATGCCTTCCTCGAACATGCCGACCTCTTGGACCCGATCGCACAGTCCCTGGCCATGACCGCCATTGACCAGGTGAGCCTGGAAATCATCGCTCGCCGGGCGGCTCAAGGCGATGCTGGCGCCCAGGCAGTTCAGGTCCGACAGCAAGCCTCCCTGGGAGCGGCGGCGTTCGCTTTGACGAAGTCGAGGGCAGAGGAGCGCATGCCGGACAGAGGCGGCGCAACGGCCTTTGACCCCGCCAGCTATCCGCCAGCAGCGTTTGATGCTTCCTTGGAAGATCTCCCTGGACCCATCACCGCCTGGATCGACTACTGGATGGCCAACGGCCAAAAAAGGGAGGTGTACCGCGTGCTGGCCGACGCCGACGCACGAGGCGTCGATATCGCGTGTTACGACCGGCTCTTTGCACTGGCACTGGCGCTCTATGGGAAGGCAAAGGCGTATCCGTGGCTGGTCAAAGCCCACATCAGGGGCAATGGATGGAGCTGGTACCTGTCCCACCAGGACGAGGCGGAACAGCGGTGGCGCATGATCAAGCAGCACTACCCGAATCGATGGCAGGCATTCCTGCAGGACACCCTGCTGCAGACGCCACTTTGGCGCTCTGGCTCGTTCAGCCACATGGAGTTCCGGCGCCTCATCGAGTACTGTCTGTTCATGGAGCAGAGCGACCTCGCGCTGCGTCTCGTGGAGCAGATGGTGAAACGCTCGCTGGAGTTGGTCTCTATGCTGCCGCTCCCCACGCCTGAATGGGTGGGTGCCTTGTGACGAACGCACGCATCTCAACCGAGCAAGGCCTCTCCTGGTTGCTGTCGCGGCTGACCTGGCCGTCGATTCGCGTCCGCGAGCGAGCCAGCGTAGAACTGGGGGCGTTGCTGCTGCATCCTCAGTTGGGCGGCGAGACCCACAGCGCCCTGCTGCAGTGGATAGCCGCGCAGCGGTTGGAAAGTCTGGCAGCACTTGGACTCCTGCCGTTCCTGCGCGCCCACATGGAAGACAGAGCGTATACCGCGCCGCTGGCTGATGTGGTGAAGTCCCTCCAGGCCCCTTCGCCTTTAGCCTGGCTCCTGCTGAACGAACTGGATGTGAACGGGGTTCCGGTAGCAGTCAGACAAAAAACAACGTTGAGGACTGGCTGCGTCGTATCAGCAATGAAGGTTACTCGAGGCTCTCGCACAAAAAAGCGTCGTATCAGCGGTCTAGACTATCAAACACTGTGAAGAATGACTCTTATCAGCAGCGATATGCATCCGCTTTACAGGCCAATTGAGAGCCTTAACGTTGGAAAATGAGTTGTAAAGAATTGTCGCATGCCTCCTCTCCAAAACGATGCTTGAGGTAAGACGTATACGGCGCGAGCTTGCTTGGGCGAGATTTGTACACGGGCGGGCGAGGCGGCCCTTGCAGGAGTTGTCGCACCTTCTTGCGGCTCATGCAGAGCTGAGTGGCAATGTCGCTCTGGTTGTATCCTCGTTCGGAAAGGGAGATGACCCGCTCATACACCGTCATTCTTCGTTGCTGGCTCACCTGCTTATCGGCTTCGTGCCGGAGCAGCGGAGGTGAGGGAGCAGTTGACGGCTTTTCTTGAGCCATCCCAGCGAAGATCTGCTCGATTGTCGGGTACGCTCGACGCAGGATGCGCTCGAGCGTCTCACCCAAGTTCTGAGAAAGATGAAACCGATCAGCAATCTGGGTAGCGAGTAGGGCCGCCTCTCGTGCTGCTTCAGCATAGGTTCCTCCACGGTCACGGCTAATCACTTTGACTCCTGGATGAGCCTTAAGCCAGGCAGCAACCGTTGTCTTTTCTCTGTCAGGTAACAGGTCAACCACATGCCGTTTTTCGAGGTCGACTAAAACCGTGCCATATTTCTGCCCTTTGCGGAGAGCAAAATCGTCTATTCCCAGCACTTCAGGAGTTTCCTGTTCAGGCACCTCAAGAGTTCGAACCAGCCGCAGGAGCGTATCTGAGCTGACAGACACCCCCATGATTTTTGTCAGGCGTGCGCCAGCATTTCCTCCCAGCATGAGGCCAATGGCTTGTAACTGCGAATCGCAGCGTGTGGTTCGTCGGGCATAGGCTTTGATCTCCTCGCCGAGCCGCTCGGCAAACGTGCGCTGAGCACAGGTCGTGTTGGTGCAGACGAAACGGCGCACACGCAATTGGAAACGCACCTCCCACGGGATACGCAACGAGTGAGCCAAGAGAGGGAAAAAGCCCTGAAAAACGAGCAAAAACGGCAGAAATGTGGCTACCTGAGAGAAAACCCTCTCTTTGCAGATTTTGGAAGGAGTGGAAGCAAGGGGTCTCATA
>WNFX01004118.1_pt1 | contig 14338 bp, 6 predicted proteins | sample 5400111 | NCBI WGS metagenome assembly WNFX01 (sample SAMN13153363, study PRJNA577476) | soil metagenome | isolation source: 40 cm soil or saprolite under grassland replicate 1 | place: USA:California | collected 2016-06-15 | reverse complement strand
AGGCTCTTGATCGCGGTCTTCACCGTTGATGGGCCCTGGACCCCAGGGAAATTGGGAACCCCCACATCCCTTCACGGTATTCTGAACATTGATGCTATTCTTTTCACGTTCTTTTCAGCAACCGTATCAATCTTCATCATCGGACGAAACCTCTTGAAAGCCTCTGCTTGGCGCGGATACGGCTGGTACTCTATCGCTACCGGCCTCGCCGCTTTGGGGCTTTTCATCCTCACAATCACCTTATCGGGTCAGTTTGGGCAATTCATAGGCCTCTTCGAACGGGGACGGATTCTTGTCCCGACAAGCTGGTTCGGCGTGACGGGTCTGCGGCTCCTGAGGTCTAGGTCTTCTCTAACGGCTCCCGTCGCCGGAAGAGCCTGACCAACCGAAGACTTGACAGAACCCCCCAGAGAAGCCTACGAGATCCTCGCATCACAGATCATCCTCGCAAACGGACGGACCCGGGACCCTATTCCTACATCCCGGGTCCAGAAAGAGACTCAAAAGATCAAGATAACCGAGACGGACCTCCAAGAGATCAGAGCTGGCCGCTTTGGAAGGGTCCAATTGCCGAGTGAAGAAAAGGCTCGCGTTTGGCTACAACGGTGGCGTGAAGGAGCCAAACCAAGCGAAGAGACCCGGATTCACAGGATCCTCATCAGAAGAAATCGTAGCGAGGTGAGAGAATGACAAAGAACAAGACCCGAGAAGGCCCTCTACCCCCACCAGACCAAGGAGTAAACGGCGCGAGACCGGGCCTCCCCACACCAACAGTTCGCAAGAACGTCACATGGGTCCAACCAGAACCAACAACATCGGACGTTACGAGACCTCAACAGCTGAGCCCAGATACGACATGGGCCGAGCCTAGCATCGCAAAGTCCAAGCTAGCGAAAGGGTCTCCGGGTCTATCGACCACCCGGGACCAGGCAAAAGGGTAGGCAACTAGTGATGGTCCGATCCAAGTACGTTATTCCGTTTGCTTGTAGTTTGATTGCTAATTCCTGTTCCATCCGTGAGGGGTTGACGCAAAGCCGTTCGCGCCATTCGCTCCGCTGACTCGACATCTGTAAGGTTGAGCTACTCTTCGGCTATTGCTCAGACACGAGAGCGAAACTGTTTACTCTGAGATCTCTTGGATGGTAACGGACCTGACCTTCGGTTCTGGAAGCTGACCTGACCCCAGTGTTGTAGCCTAGTCCTTGACTGGCAACTTTGCCGCCAACCTGGAGGTGAGCAAGTCCTTTACGGACTCAGGAGTAAGGTCTGCACTCGTCATCTTTTCAAGAATCAACATTCGAATATCGCTATCAGGATTGGAAGTCATCATAGTCCGGATGTTTGTAAGAAGTTGGCTGACGTTTTTGAAAAGAGCCAATGCGTCAGTCGGAGACCAATAGTAAATGGAATCCGAATGAGTGACAGCCTTGCGAGCTATCGTGGACCTAGGACTGACCAAGATTGTGAAACACGTCAATGCCTTTAGACGGTCGTCCCCCTTCGCCCAATCCAAATGACCGCTTGTTTGTCTGCAGTCGTCTACTGAAATACTGTCGGAAGGGGTTTGACCTGCCTTGCCTTCGAGCAAGAATGCAAGAGAACTTCCAAGTTGCCACACAGCGTCTGGACCCTCACTCCCTTCTGGTTTCCATGAGTTGAATCCGAACATCGTGCCCAACTCGACAAGTCCCCTATCGAAGTGTTTAGAGTTTGATGACTCCAGCAATTTCGCGGTCTCATCAATTCGCTTCTGAAATCGCAGGCCGACTGCTCCCAGCTGTTTGAGCGCCGTTTCAATTCCTTCGACAGCGATTGCCTGCAACTCAGTCGGGTCCGACTGTTGCGGAGGTTTACCAGATACGGATCTTAAGGCGTAAGAGAACCAAGAGACCGTTTTGCAGGCGTCCCTGGCTTTGTCTAGGTACTGCTCGGCGATTGGTTTGAATCTTTGTTCGGATTTTGCTGCCTCTTGTGCCATGCTCGCTACAAGATAGTACCAAAATCCGCTATAGGGCATAAGAGCCTGCGTGCTAGAGATGGTGTCCAGAACACTTCGTCCATGCTGCACGGCTTTAGGATAATCTTTGGCCCAAGCTGAATACGCGAAATCGACTTCATGTTTGGCGCCTTTCGCCAGTATCGATGAGGTTGTAGCTTCGGGAGGCTCTTCTTCAGTTTTGAGCTCTCGAATGTTTTGTTCGGCCTCCTCCCAGCTTCTGGTCCTTGCAAGAAATTCTTTGCTCATGACGTCGAATTCGGTCAACTCGCGTGCGGATTGTCCCAGAGCAAAACGCATTTCCGCACGCAATTCTGGATGAAATAGTCTCTGGTTTTCAATTTTTGCGCAGTAGTCAAGCAATGTTCGGCCGGCCATTATCACGACTGCATGATCTGTGTCGCTACGTGTACATCGCCCAGCGCCCTGCGATATCCTAGTCTTTATTCGCTCCCGCAGCAGAACCTCCAATCCGAGCCGCTCTTCCAGAAACGCCTCCTGCAAATTGGTTTTGTTCGGCAAACCGAACATTAAGAGCTGATGGCAATCCTCCTCAGGAAGATCGATCCCATCGTACCTGTTGGCTAGGATAAGTATTGTCTGGGTCGCTGTGGTGAATGGCTTCATCGACGCCTCAATGTCATTGGGTCCTAGGACCCTCACAGGTTTTGGTGCAAGACTCGCTATGTTCCTCACTACGTCTGCGATAGGGTTGGTCGGACACAGCGCCAAGGTTCGGTCCGTCCCAGCGACCCTCTGCGCGAGCCAGCTCTCGTATTCGTTCGGCTCCTTGGCGAAGTCTGGGAAGAGAAAGAGCCTCCGGCCGACCCCGTATGAGGTGTACGTTTTTGGCAAGGGAATTCGGTCGATGGTCGGGACTCCGGTGATCCTTTCTAGCTCCCCACCAGATCCAAGAGTCGCAGACATGTAGATTCGCTGATTCGCGTTCGCGAATGGCGGATGGGTCAATGTCGGCGGAATATATGGCCGAATGAGAATCCGATCCCAAGAAACGTAGACATGGCAAGCATGCAACCCGTTTCGCACAACTGTCCAAGAGAAGTAGACGTCTGAGTCCGTACCCGGTAGGTGTTCATCGATGACCGTTGTCAGGTCGGACAAGTGTTGCAGAAAAGACCCGGAAGGCACCTTTTCGACTCGACTAGGCCCATGTGGCCTACTCTCACGCACCATGTCCCTAGCAAACTCAGACGGCATGTCCCCGACGTAGATGGCAAGGATCTTGTGGTACAGTTCACCCTTGCTGTCGCGATCGATGTCAACTGACCACATTTGCGCGATGTAGGTTTCTGCTCCATGAGCATCGTCGAGAATCACTAGCTGAGGGTCATTGAGCCCGGGGCTAATGTTGAACAAACCGCTGTAGGTCGCGACAGCTATAGTTTTCGCAGTTCGATATAGTGTGAGGGCTTGCCTATCATAATCTCTCTTCTTGCCCACAAAGACTCTCGTATCGATTGCATAGTCCTTCGAATGTTTCGCGACTTGGTAGACGAGCTGCCTAGTTGGGCAGAGATAGAGCACCCGCTCGGTATGGACAATTCGCCTGTATTCCGCAATGAGCAAGGCAACTAGAGTCTTCCCCGATCCCGTAGGTAGTTCTAGTGCGACGTGTTTTGAATCAAGATACTTCTGGAAATATGCTCTAATGATGTCGGCTTGATGAGCAAATAGATCCTTTATTCTCGGACTCCTGTTCTTGAGTTCCTTGAACAGGCTCTCGATGTCGGCCGGCGGCTGAACCGGCCCTACCTTTACCCTCTTGAAAGGACTCCGGCTCATAGAAGAAGATCACGTTCATTTTCGTTGATATAAATCAAATACCAGACAAACCTCAACGCATTAATTTCGCACACCTCTAAGACCATAATCCTTTGTTTCGGCAACTTATAATGGGGGGGCGGCATCGTAGATTGATACCTATCATCAAATGTCACAGATCGACGGAAACAAGCTTCAAGCGTATCTTCAGACGGTCGCAGCAGTTACGAAAGATGACCTCCGTGGGCTTGTCCACTTCTATGAAGATGAGGCACCGACGCCTAATATTCTGTGCAGCTTCTTTCTTACTCGATGCACTACTCAGGCCGTTCGAGAGGACGCACTAATATCATTCATATGCGACAAAGCGCTACATTATGTGCTTAAACGATCCGAGATAGTGGGAAAGAAGGCCGAAGATTATCGACGGCTTTGGGCTCTTGCAAAACAGGCATTCAATCTCACTCCCAACACAGGTGAAGCTGGAGAACTGCTTCTATTCATTCTGCTCGAAGCAAACGGGATCATTCAAGTTTACAGCAAGATGGACATCAAGACGAATGGAAAGATGGCCTTTCACGGATACGATGCGGTACACATAGGAGGCGGCAAAGATATTGCTCTACACATCGGTCATTCAAAGATGTACGCTGATTTCTCAAGCGCACTGAACTCGGCTTTACAAGACATCAAAAACTTCACCGCCAATCGTCCCCAAAGAGATCGCGAAATACATCTACTTTCCAGTCATATCGACGCCTCAAAATTCGGCAAGCACACGGAGCAGATCAGATCTATCGTAAACCCCTACACGGAGCACAGAGAGAATTTCGCCGAAGTCAACGCGGTTTTCCTCGGTTCCGAATGGAAATTCTTGCAAGATGGAATTCAACGGCAACCCCAACCCTTCGATGATCTCATGAGCAGAACCTTCGAAGCGATGCATGCCCAGACAGCCTCGAAAATAAGGGATAAGGTAACCTCGATAGACTCAATCAAAGGACAGAAGTTCGTTTTCTACTTGTTGCCGATCTCAGACGTCTCTGATTTCAGAAGACAATTTGTGGACGAGATGCGACTATAATTGTCTGATTTCTTACACTCCGTCTCTTCAGATATCGTATCAAATCCACAGTTTCGGACTGATTTCGACCAACTAACTGCGAGCGAGCTGTCGCCCAGGCTTGGTAGCCGTCTCTCGGAAACACAAGTAAGGAAGTTGCTAGAATCATCGGCAATTCTTTCACTCAGCGAAGACGAGAACCATCAGAAACTCGCATACAAGTTAGCTATTTATCTCCTGAACCAATACAAAGCAGAGTACGCCTCGATACCATTCGTTGTTCAGCTAGTTTTGACAAGACTTGGAAACCTGCCCGTAATACAACATACGATTGACATTGGGGACAGCGATGACTACTTCGGATATTTCTCCGCTAATGAGGACATCGTAGCAAAGGACTCTATTGAGAACGGGGCATCTCATAACGTGGCAACGAGGTTCCCAGAAGTACTACAGAAGAAAACTTTCAACAGGCTTTTCGTTGGCAAATATCAAGAGCTTACCTTAACAGATTTCCAAAGCACAATTCTGGGATTGCTACAAAGTCACAACGATGTGGCCTTTTCGGCTCCGACGTCAGCGGGAAAGTCGTACATTGTTCTGAATTACTTGGCGGACCAATTTGCTAGAACTGAGTCACTTTCTGTCGTCTACATAGTCCCTACAAAGGCGCTCGTCGCTGAGATTCAGCGCAAGTTCGTAGAAACGATGGCCAAACTGGGGCTCGTAAAGGACTGCCTTGTATTCACAGGGGCAAGTATCCTGAACGCCGAAGAAGTTCAGAACACACCTCGCAAAATCTTTGTTCTCACCCAAGAACGTCTCCAAGAACTGCTAGCGAACAAACTGATCACGTTCACGATTGACCTTGTTGTAGTTGACGAGGCGCAACAAATTGCAAATGAAACTCGCGGCATTGTAACTGAAGACGCGATTGTAGAACTCATTCAGCTGAATCCCAGCATTCAGAAAATCTTTGTTTCGCCGTATGTCTCTAACCTAGACAAATACGCAAGGATATTCGGAATAGACCCAGACCGTTTCAAGACGGGCCTAACTAGATCCTCACCCGTTGGCCAAAATATCTTACTCGTAAATTTCAGTAAAACCAAGTCGGAGGAAGGCAAGTATTTGATAGAGACCTCAGTGCTATCTCCTGAGATCCGTTCGGGGGAAGTTTCCAGCCGAACGAGATTAAGTTATTCTGAAAAAAGTACGGCAGTGAAAAGCATATGGGAGAAAAAAGTCTGGGTAGCAAGGAACCTCATAAATGAAACCGATCCAACTTTGATCTATTGCAACACTCGCGACGAGTGCCGACGCATTTGCCGAAAGCTGAGCGCAGAGCTACAGAGACCGGCTGAGCAATCGCCCGAGTTAAAAGCTGCGACTACATTTCTCAGGGAGCACGTCCACCCCGACTACTATTTGGCAGACTATCTAGCATTTCGCACGGGTTATCACTATGGCACGATGCCCCAATTTGTCCGGTCGTATGTCAAGCAATTGTTTGAGGATAAACGCATTGTATACCTCGCGTGCACAAGTACGTTGCTTGAAGGTGTCAACTTACCAGCAAAGAATTTGATCGTTCACAGACCCCGAAGGGGGGATCAGCCAATGGATAGAATGTCCTTGCGAAATTTGATGGGCAGGGCTGGCCGTCTCCAAATGGATTATTACGGAAAGATCTACTGTATTGACATCAATGAATGGGAGCCGAGTGAAAACGTACTCGAGGACAAGCCCGAGACAATTGAGAGTTCTTCTGTCACAACTCTTACGGAGCACACTAAAGACCTGATTCAGTATCTATCGAATTTGTCTTACGAACCCGAAAGCAAGCGGGTCCGGCCTATGGCTACCAGCTTGCTAATGAAACAAATCTTGTCCCCAGATACGAATTTTCTGTCGAGATTTGCGCGACTGCACCCGGACATAACTCAGGAGACTCTTGAAACAATTCGATCACTTTTGGTAGAACAAATAAACCGATTCTCGATTCTTGACAAGACTACATACACTAAGAACAGGTCATTCGACCCCAGATTTCAGGAGGAACTCTATCATGAACTCAAGAACACTCGTCCTCACCTATTGCTTCCTCATCCGCATTCAGGCGATTTTTACGACACCTTAGCACGAATCTTCGAATTAGTTTCCAAGTTCTTGCTTCGACAAACCAACAGGAGACATGTGTATTTCACAATGTTGGCGAATCAATGGATCAAGGAAATTCCATACAAGCGAATTCTGGACGATCAAATAAGACACAATCTCGAGGATAATTTGAGCGAAGCTGCCAGAAAAAGCAAAATCAATGAGATCATCGAAGAGCTAAACGTATCCCTCGAAGAGACAATCAGATACGATTACACTCGGGGACTCAAGTGTTTCTCGGACATCACGCGTCAGATTCTCAGCGAGGAAAAAAGCGATCAAACTTTCTGCGAAGACCTTTACCAGTATCTAGAGACAGGTGCGTCAAGCGACAGGGTCAGATTTCTCATTGGAGCTGGCTTGCCCAGAACAACCGCAATTACAATTGTCGAAGCGTGGGGCCGACATCTCTTGCCGGAATGGAATAGAGTGGGGGATACAGTCCTTTGGCTTAGAGAGCACTCGTCAGAACTGAAGATAATTTTACCCGAAATTCTATATCGTGATCTGGAGAAACTGATTCTCGAACGTTAACAGGACATACAAGGTATTCCTCGAGCCACGCTCCACACATATCCCTCGCCGGTCTCTGCATTCGTCGGCGAATCTTACAAGACTTCAACAAACGCAGGGGTCTTTGTCACTGACGCAATCATGGGCATCGAGATTTGCAATGACGTTAAGGGGAAAGGTTCCTAGACGCTAATTAGCGAAAGATCGTCTGAGAACGCTTTCGAAGGTCCTCCTAACCCCGCAACGAATCTTGCGGACAGCTTGCGTGAGAATGCGAGGTGGTCGAGGATCATGGTAATCGGTTCGAAGTATCCGACAGCCCTTGTGTGGTCTCTCTCAAGTTGTCGTAGCACGTTGACTGTTTTGTCACGCGTAACGTGGTGTAGTAGTTTCCATCCGAAGTGCTGGTATGATACGAAGCTCTCCGGGTCCGGGCGAAGCTTGTAGGTGTTCCTGACTATTGGTTTGGACCCGTGAGCGTAACCGCTGGGCGGAAGACTAGTAATAGGTGGTGCCCAGAATTTCCGTGAACCTCTCACTGGGACTCGTGACTGCGGGCTTCGGCTTGGTCAATGTCGTTCGCGAATATCCTTACTTGAAGGGGAGAGGACGTGGTGAGCCTGTTACAGTCTCCGTAGTAGTTCTTGTTCGGATAGGGCTGTGAGGCGTGGTATTCGTTGGAAGTGTTCCTTGTTCTCGGTTGCGACAGCGTAGCCTTCTTGGAGCGCTGTGGCTCCGACCAGGGAGGTCTCGGATCTCGATCCCTCCCCAGCCTTCTCTAGAGCGGAGAGCATGGTCGAATGTCACTCGAAGGGGAGGCGTTCAGGAACGCTAGAGATTGCTCGAATAGGGAGTCGCATTTTTTATCCCTAGCGGCTTTCCGGAGGACTGGTCCCGGCTTGACTCGGTCAGTGATGATTATCGGTCTGATTGGTGGTTCTCTTTTCCTCTTAGCTGGGTTCTTGTCGCTTCTTCCGTGGGCGGTGAGCGGCTCTATCGCTGGTGTCTTGCTTGGGAGCTTGTTTGGGGGAGAGATCAAGAAGCGGCTGGACAGGGAGAACGAGGGGGGAAGGAGACCGGGGTCATTAGGTTCAGGAAGAAAGCCCTGCTTGAGGATAATGTGTCGGAGATGAGAACTGCGGGGTGGGAGCCGAGATGGGAATCGTACCGTGAGACCCAGACAGGCCTTCTAGTCCGCCAGATCGTATACTCGGTCGTAATGGAGAGGAAACAGCGAAAACTCGAACGCAGATGGCTCAAACAGCTCTCGAAATTCCTATTCCCAAGCAAGTAGCACTCTTGGCGGACCCGAAGCCCACCTTGGGCCCAGGAAGGGTCGGAATTCCTCCGAGGCATTTACGCAGATTAGGTATGTTTTTTCAGCTGATTCGATTCCAGAATGGTTAGGTCCAGTTGCCGAACAAACCTATGTTCCCTGATAAGAACCGAATGGTCAAAATCGCGAACGCACTCCTTCTTCAACTGGCCATTGCACCGGTGATCTTCCTGGTGGTGGCGGTTCTTTTGGAGCTTGGGGGCGCGAGTTTCGCAACAGATCCGGGGTTTGTTCTTCAGGTTTTCTTTGTTCTGATCTTGCTTTCTCTAGCAGCGATTGGGATTACCGTTTTCGTTCAAACCAGCAAGAGCCTGATGTCCGGAAAGGCGCGTTATGATCCAATTGGCCGGGCTTTCCAAGTAATGTCTTTGGGTGCGATTCTTTCTGAGCAACACGCCGTGTTTGGGCTTATCCTAACTTTCCTTTCGGGTTCAATATTCTACCTAGTTGGATTCACCATTGTCGCATGGGCAAGTCTCTGGTGGGTCTGGAAGAGATTCAGGCAGAATCTCGGAAACCTTCCAAACACATCAACCCAACCAGTGCTCGAATAACGACCGCACGGTGACGTCAATATAAGCGAAGGTCTCGTAAAACCGCCGAAACTCCCCCGATTATTATTCTCAGCCGAGATTTCCTATTGATGACTTTTCGCGTCTATTCAGACTGCCGAAACCGAAATCGCCGAGCCCGAGAATTTGATGTGGTGCGGCCGCCGGGATTTGAATTCCCGGACCACCGTTTGATGGTCTCCCGGGTCGTTGGCTTGGAAGGCCACTGGACGCGCTGAGCTATGTCCTAGACCAGGTTGTCCGAGTAGATTCTACTTGCATAACCAAGCCAATCTACTCCCTTAGCCAGATGTTTGTGTGACATCTTTAGACTACGGCCGCATGAAAAGCCTGTCAAGCCAGCAGTCTCTATATCTTATTTATCAGGAAGTTTCTGCAAAAGTCTCATGGTAATGTCGGCATCGCCTCTAATAGGAGCCGTGGAGCCTAGACAAGAGACTTGTTGACAACAAAGGGCGGCTCGGGTTACGATTTGATTCGCTGCACGGGCTTGTGCCCTTCTTCCTGGCTTTGACAAGTATCCTCCTCTATTGGATCATCCGGGATTTCCTCTTTCGTCTATACGAGACGGTCAGGTATTAGCACTTCGTTCCAGAACATCATAATCGTTTTCTCGTAAGAGTGAGGGTATGATTCGAGGCTACCGGCATCACAAAGTGGTAGACCATGTAGACGAGAAATGCACCTCGAATTACCTCCTCAAGCTTCATTTGCTTGGACCTTGTGACCAGAAAAGATCTAAACTCACAGGAGAAGATGGCCACAATACCCAACCAGGACAACATCAGGGAGTTCTACAGCTTGGATCATCGGAAAAAAATATGGAATGCTTAGCAAAAACATAAAAAGTTAAATCCAGAACGGCGACGCTCCTGGACGAAAACATTATGACATCGACAGAAAGAAATTCGTCAGGTCAACTTCAGTCTCGAAGATTACACATTTCTCCTTTTGCGGTCTGCCTAATTGTGATCATGACCCCAGGCCTCTCTAACCTGAATCATGTCTCCAATGCCAATGCAAGTCCTGAGGTCGGACTATTCTCCAGCTCGTCCATGGGGCACTTGGCCGTTAATGTGACGGTAATCAACGACGGGTCTCCACTCTCGTCACTCCCGCCCCTGACTAACAATCCCAGCAGCTTCACGGTGCATGTCTTTCTAGGCCTTAACCACACAGCTTTCACAAGCTTCCCGGGCGCTGACGAATTAGTATCGGTCGACCTGCCGCCAGGGCACTATCGAGTGACACAGGACCTCGTTCCTAACTATAGGACGGGCTTCTCACCTGACTGTTTTGGAAGCATTGGCACCGGTGAGACGAAGCAGTGCACTATCATTAACGATGACAGCGTGAATATCGACGGCGGCGCAGGTAGTCAGGCGGATGAGTGTAGCGGGCTACTGGACTTCATAGCGACAAGCGCCCTTATAGCCACCCTCGGCTTGCCAGGAACTCTCATCTCGTTCTTTGTCGATGTCACAGACCCAGGCTGGGTCTGGGTTCAACCAGGCGCAAGCACTGACGCGACGAAAAGGTACCGAACAGTCACGGGAATGGTCACGGACAGCGGTGTCTCATATACAGATTTTCCGACCCTTCACGATTCGCACGATTTGGACGTGAGGGTGAAGGTTGACCCTGGGTATGAAGACGTTCTATCTTCGGCAAACGATGGAGAGGCGAGTATGGAGTGGGAGACTGGAATTCTGCCAGACCAGCTAAGCGGGGACGGTAATATCTTTCCCAAATGGGCTTGGCCGAGCGTTGGAGACCGAGTGTGGACTGAAGGCCACTGGATTTTCGACTGCGGGCATCCGAGTAACAATGTTTGGCATACGGAGATTCATCCGGCGCGCGCCATAGCGTCTATGCGGAACCAGATGCGAGCACTACCGGGCACTGGCACAACGCCAGTGCGCGTAACAGCCACAGACCTCTACATCCACGGCGAGTCTGGGTTTGCGGTTCAAGATATCAAGTGCGGGTTCGAGATGACGCTGTCGCTGGACCCCTCATGTGATGAAACGTCCACTCCCATCGACACAGACTACACGTTTAGTATCTGCACGCCGCCCTTGCCGTTCGATAAGGCTCTCTTGGCAACTTCCGTCGAGAACGGACCTGGCAACACTGTCGGTTCGGGGTTCGACCCTGTCTTGCAGGTTGTGGATTCAACTGGCGCTTGCTCAGGCCCAGGTTTCGGTCCAAGCCAGGTGAACGTCACTGTTCCCCTAGCCGGGTCAGGTGTCAGTCCGAGCGACGTATACGCACGCAGAATATACGCGGGCTGGGTCTTCCCATCCAAGGACCTGAGACATTTCAAACTGACCCTCAACCAGATGACGCTTCACCAAGACTTCGAGACCCAGGGCTGGGACTGTGAGTGCACGTTCTTTTGGATGAACGTCGACAAGGCCCACGGGAACGAGTGGATAAGGCTCTCCGACTTTGCAACAGGCAATATGAACGACTATGACGACGAGATCGGTCCTCTAGGAGGGGATGGAATCATGGGGTTTGACGGAGCCGTCTTCGACTATTTCGTGGACAATCAAACAACGGTAAACGTACGAGCCAACGGCTACGACCAGGATTGTCTCGACGGATGGTTCAAGTCTCCCCCGTACTATCCCTACACACAGGTCCTCGGCGAACACTCGCTGCTCCTACTCGCCACTCCACCCGCCACCGGGCCTCTCTTCGCGTGCGCACTACTCGACCCAGCCTTTGACGGAGGGTTCTCCCCCGGTACGTTTGTCGAGAACGACAACATGGGCACCCTGACGCTTCCCACCCCCCTCGGACCGCCTGATTATGGTCTCGGGACGCAGACTGTCGAGCAGACGATTGACGGCGGCCCGGGAAACTTCAACCTGCAGTACACGGTCGACGAGATTCCCCTTACAACGGAAAACTCGGTGGACCTAGTGCTGACCAAGATTTGCAAGCCTGACCGACCCACTATGACGAGGATAGAATTCGTCTGCACCATCATTGTTCAAAACCCAGGAGGCCCCGGACTACCAGAGAACGTGATTGTTGACGATGTACTGCTGACCGACGTTCCAGCTACGAACTACACCTTGTCTAGCAGCTTCACCTTCGGCGGCCAGACGGGGCTCGTGGACCCGTGCGACCAGCCAGAAGACCTTCCCGGGGGCAAAGAGTTTCGCTGCAGAATCGGCACCGTCCCCGTCGGAGGCAAGGCAATCATCACCGTCCGGGTCACCTCCTACCTTCCGGGCGACTTCAACAACCTGGCAAGTGTCCAGACTGATTCGAACGACCCTGACCTCAGCAATAACAGCGGCGTCGACAGCGTGTCTGTTGTCCTGTGCGCAGGGTTACCGGCGTGCAGCGCAGACTTAGCAGCTGAAAAGAAATTCTTTCCCGATGTCGTGCAAACGGGTCGACGGCTAACCTACGAAGTCAAGGTGTTCAATGCTGGACCTTCTGCCGCTGTTGGCGTGGTCGTCGAGGACCTCCTGCCAAGCCAGGTCGACTTGATCAGTGTGACTGTTTCAAACGGGGCTGCGACCTGTGTTGCGCTAGATGTCTCGGGCCCGCCTGTTACAAAGAAGATCTCGTGCCAACTGGGCAACATGTTGCCGAACAAGGACTCACCGGTCTTCATCTACATCGATACACTGGTGAGGGCTACCCGTGGGACGTTCTCTAACACTGTTAAGGTAAGTAGCTCCACGACCGACCCGAACCCTGCGAACAATTCCGCAGTGACCTCCCTAACCATTTCGAGCAGCTCGACAAATACCTTGTCTGCCATCATTTCATTTGCGACCCCGCTGAGCCAGATCGGTATCGCCCTCGTCTCAATAGCCGGCCTTCTGACCTATTCCATCCATCGAACCCGAAAACGTCGCTCACTCAAACCCCCGAATACAACGGAACAGCCATAAGCCTGTCCAAACCTCAACCAATTTCCCTTCCTCTTTTTCTGGCGGGCTCCCTACTGCCCATGTAGAATGCTTGAATCCACTGTCTCCCTAACTCGAGTTATGGAGTTCAAAGTACGCTGAGAATTGAGCCACGATTCCTGTCGAGCGGCTCCGCAAGGGTACGTACGGCTGACTACCCTGCTAGGACTCATCCCCGAAGGTCTCTAATCATTCGCTATGCTCAAGGCTCTCGCTCGTTGGAAGGGATTTAGCGTGATGAACCCTGATCAGTTCCTGGATTCGCCTCCCGAGAGAGATTGGCGCGAACCGTGGCTTCCTGAAAATGATGCCTTCTTGATCCACTATTTCGAACTCTGCCTGAGTGGGTAATATATGGCACCCTGCAACCTTCTTCACGGTCAATATCCTTTTGGTCGAGTTCCTGTATCGAACGACGGTGAGTTCGACGACTCCATCTACCATAGCCTCGATGTTGAACCTAACCTCTTCGGATATCGATCCCTTTGTTGCAGCCAGGATCAAGATTCCGCCTCCTTTCTTGACCTTGGCACCCAGGACCCGGAGAAAGTTGCTTGCATGCTTAGCCTGGGTGGAGTTGAAGATCGCAGTGATGGAGTCGAAGAGAATGGTGACAGGCGCAAGAGCCGATTTCTCGATCACCTCGCTGACTCTTATGCTCACATCAGTGAAATCTAGTGGGTCTTTGACCTCTACCATCGCGTCACCTGCCAATGCAGAGTAACAGTCGATAATCTTCAGAGAACCGTTCTCCAGGTACGCAGTCACATCCCATCCCATCTTCTTCATCTTTCTCTGAATATCTGAGGGGAATGAGTCATAGGTCAGAATTCCACAGCTTCTGCCTGCCGATAGCTCGCGGTATATCAGCTCCAGACCGAGTAAGCTCGTCCCGGAGCCAGAGTCTCCAATAATTAGGAATGAGGCTGGAGGGGTGAATTCTCCGCCTGTCAACTTGAAGAATTCCTCGAACGGTCC
>WNFX01004116.1_pt1 | contig 14340 bp, 9 predicted proteins | sample 5400111 | NCBI WGS metagenome assembly WNFX01 (sample SAMN13153363, study PRJNA577476) | soil metagenome | isolation source: 40 cm soil or saprolite under grassland replicate 1 | place: USA:California | collected 2016-06-15 | reverse complement strand
ATCGACGCTGCTGAGGTAGGAGAGGTCATAACCCTGCTGCTCAAGCCAGCGGATCGTAACCGCTTCAAATTGCAGCACAAAGCCTGATCCAAAATTCTGGACATAGGGGCGGTCGAACGAAACCTTCACGGCCCTGCCAGCATTGTTGGTTTCACTGCCGTGAAAGTCGTAGAGGCTATTTCTCCCCCATTCGTTATATGCTTGATCGGTCGTATCGGCCGTGACGACCACGTAGGGCGCATGGGCGTTGCCCCGCACCACGAAGGAGGCATAGGTCTGCTTGTCATTGGCATCGCTGAACTTCGCCAGGTAGACCCCCGTCGGCCAGGTCGCGGGCACGCGCAGCGTATAGGACGGCTGCCACTGCGCCTCCACCAGGCCGCTCTGGGGATCGACACGACAGGCGTGGCAGCCCAGCAGGCGATTCGTGTTCAGATCAAAGTAGCCTTGGGCCTGCCCGATTTGATTGGCCTGCACGCTCATCAGGCGGCCACCTAAGCCCCCATACCAGCCCAGGCGGTAGATACTGATCAAATAGCGCATCCCTGTTGTTTGTGTGCTGACATAAAAGGTCAGCGGCTGGCCAGGCGCGACAGAGGTGGCACTGGCATAGGCCTGGATCTGGGTCGTCGCCCCGGCGTCATAAGGGAACTGCCAACTCGTGGTTCCCAGGTGCGCGTTCTCATTCACGATGCTGTTGCTGATGGGAGTCGCAGGCGCTTGTGCAGGCACTGATGAGTGAGGCAAAGGCCACACGAGCAGGAAGAATAAGAGAGCAAGCAGTGCCACTCCCATAGACCCGAGGAACAATGCATTCCCTCTACTCCACCGCAATTTCATGCAAATACCTCCAACTCATGGTGCGCTCATTTGAAAAGTCAGTTCGACAGACTGGAGAGCGAGTTTGACATACAAATAATTGTGAGGTGTTCTCTTTTGTTCATGACTCTAGTATAACTTCAAGCTTGCTAACTGTCCAGCAAAATGAGCGAACCAGGAGATAATGGTGTGAAGGTAGTGTTCTGGTGTATGTTCTTACCCCTTAAGGATTACAGAGAGTGAAGTAGCTTGTTACACCCTCTAATCTTTTTGGGCTATGAATACTATCAAAGGACTAAGGCTTACAATCCTTCGTAAACCCAGATAATGCTCGATTCGGGTAACAACCGGAACAAGAGGAGAGTTACTGGTTTTTGAAAGTGGAGACCAACCAAATCCCTTTTCGTACATCAAGGAGAATCCCTTTTTGTGCAGACTTTTTCTCCAATTTGGATAAGAATATCGGTATACGTAGGGTAAACTACCTTTTAAGAAAGTAGTAAAGCGATGCACCAGTCCGCGCCAGGACAAACGGTTGAAGAAAATCCCAACAATCAATCCTCTCTTCTGCAACGCCCGAAAGACTTCGTCAGTGAACCAACCAGCATTAATGACTTCTGGAACTTCAATGCAAAGAATCAATCCTATACTCTCAGTATCACAAAGAAGCTGTGAGTCATCTGGGCTCACCAGGATACAGGTCGCTTTAGGGATTCTCTCCTGGCAAATATTGAGCGCTTGTTGATTGGTGTCCGTGCATATAAGCTTCCAACCCGCATCCGAGAGTAACTTTGACCACCTGCCTCCCTCACATCCTATCTCAAGAGCAGTAGTCGGGTTTGGGGCCAATGAGAGAGCTTTTATTATGGCTTCCTTCTCGATCTCTGATGTATGCCTGATATATCTCCTCGTAGTAGCCATGTTTTCCCAATATAAAGCTTCATGGTATCCATCTGTTGCTCTTGTTTTCATGACTTCCTCCCGTTGCCATGTTATACGATTTTATATGTATGGTAGCTTAAAGTACAGATAGCAGTTTGAGTGCACACTTTTGTTGATTTATGACGAGGATGGCTGACCCACGGAACTGGTCATTTTTTGCCGGTGATGATAGTTTGCCCTTTAAATTTCTTTGATGGCAGCTACGCGCCATCAGCTCAGTTACTCTTTAGGAGACTATCTTCACAAAAACTAGATGAATCATTTCCACACTAGTATAGTCTATCGCCAGAAGTCCGTCAATTTCCATGCTGGTTCACTAGATGCTTGTAACTTGTATTAAATGACCCTAAGAAATCGAAAAAAGTAGATTGGCTTGTAAGGTGTAAATTAGTTCATGCAGAAAAAGGCGCGGAAGCAGTATACGGCAGAGTTCAAAGCCAAAGTCGTCCAGGAGATGCTCAAGGAAGAAAAGACCGTGGGGCAATTGGCCACAGTAAGGAAGGTGAGTGCACCTTAGAAACCGCGATTTTTGTGTCTTGACATCCTGGGTCACTTTAGAATAGAATGCTCTTGCATTAATGCTTAAGCTTAATCCAAGTAGGTAGATATACTGCTTTGTAATAGTACCCCGTAATAAAACCCCACTACTAGTATTGGCTGACATAATGCTTGCCATTAATACCGATAGAGGTGCCAGTCATGTACCCCAATAGCAGTGAACGTACGGAGCATTCTCACGATGCACTGAGTTATGATATCCTTGCCGTGGAGAGGGAGAAATACCGCACAGGCATGCCGCTCCTGACAGAAATTGAGCAGCACCAATTGGAAGCATGGAACGCTGCCCGGCAAGACTATCCCAGAGATGCGTGCATCCCACAATTAGTGGCGCTGCAGGCTGCCACAACGCCTGATGCGACGGCACTCGTAGCGGGTCATCAGATACTCAACTATAGGCGACTGAACCAGCGTGCCAATCAGCTCGCCCATTACTTGCAAAAACTAGGCGTAGGGCCTAATGTGTTCGTGGGTTTATGCATAGAGCGTTCATTGGACCTGGTTGTGGGGCTGTTAGGCATCCTCAAGGCAGGAGGAGCTTACGTGCCATTAGACCCTGGCTATCCGCCTGAACGCCTGACTTTCATGTTGGAGGATGCCCAGACCCTCATCTTGGTGACGCAGCAGCACCTGGTGAACCGCTTCACCGCAAACGGTATTCAATTGGTCTGCCTGGATGCCGACACCAGGGTCCTAGCTCAGCAGAGTACAAGCGATCCAACATCTCTATCCAAGATTACCGATCTCGCCTACATCATCTATACTTCAGGCTCGACGGGTTATCCCAAAGGAGCGCTGATCACCCATGATGACCTGCTCAATCTCATCTTCTGGCACCAGCGGGCCTTCGAGGTGACTTCCTCTGACCGGGCAACACAGGTAGCCAGTCCTGCCTTCGACGCGACTGGGTGGGAATTGTGGCCCTATCTCACAATCGGCGCGAGTGTCTATCTTCCCGACGAGGAGACCCGCCTCACCCCTACCACGCTCCGCGATTGGCTCGTCAGCAAGGGAATCACGATTACTTTCCAGCCAACCGCGCTCGCCGAAAGTATTATGTCCCTGGAGTGGCCCTCGACGACTGCATTGCGCTACCTGCTCACCGGGGCCGACAAACTCCAGCATTATCCACCTCCCAGCCTGCCTTTCGCCTTGATCAACAACTATGGGCTCACCGAGACAACGGTCGTCAACACATCTGGGCGTATACTTCCGAACGAGCATGCTGACACAACACCATCGATAGGCCGTCAGATTGCTAACACCCAAATCTACCTCCTGGATGAGTACTTACGCCAGGTACCCATTGGTGAGCCAGGTGAACTGTACATCGGCGGAGCAGGACTCGCTCAAGGCTACCTTAACCGCCCCGAACTCACCGCTGAACGGTTCATTCGTCATCCCTTCAGCAATGAACCCGACGCGCGCCTCTATAAGACGGGGGATATGGCCCGCTTCTTGCCGGACAGCCAGATTGAATTTATCGGGCGTATCGACCACCAAATCAAAATTCGCGGCTATCGTATCGAACCGAATGAGATTGTGTCCATATTGGATACACACCCGGCAATCCAGATGAGTGCCGTCATAGCTCGTGAAGATAGTCCAGGGGACAAACGCCTGGTAGCCTACATCGTGCCGGTTCCTGGAGCTTACGTTACAGCCGAAGCCTTGCAAGAGACCTTGTTAATGCATCTGCCTGACTATATGGTTCCAGCAACTTTTGTACTTCTAGAAGCGTTGCCGCTGACACCAAATGGGAAAGTGGACCGAGCTGCTCTGCCTGCCCCAGACGTGACAAACATCCTACAGGATAGGATCGTTTTACCCAGCACTCCTATTGAAGAACGGGTGGCGGGCATTGTAACTACCCTCCTCGCTTTGGAACAGATCAGTATCGACGACAACTTCTTCATGCTCGGTGGACACTCATTGCTTGGCACGCAGCTCATTACACGTGTCACCGAGAGCTTCAGGGTCGACCTTACCCTGCGCACCTTATTTAGTGCGCCCACAGTACGACTGCTGTCAGCCGAGATCGAACGACTCATCGTTGCCAAATTGGAGGTAATGAGTGACGATGAAGTGTTACGTCTGCTGGCATAAAGATATAACCCCATCATCTTGTTGCATCACCGAACACTTGGCAGAAGGAGGAATTACAATGACGATGTATACAAAGGCATCGCTTGCAATGGGCAAACAGGACCCTTCCCTGAGCCTGTACCACCTGCTGGATCCTGAAGTTCTTGCCAATCCCTACCCGTTGTATCACCAGCTTCGTAGCGAGGACCCGGTACACTGGGACCACTACCTGCATGCCTGGGTCGTCACCCGCTATGCGGATGTCGTCACCGTCTTCCAGAAGTTCTCGGCCAACCGCACGCCCACGCCTGACCAACTGCGCGCGATGGGGCTCTCCTCCCTGACGCCCTTAGCCGAGGTAATGGTCAAACAGATGCTCTTCCTGGACCCGCCTGCCCATGGGCGCGTGCGCGGCCTGGCCTCCAAAGCGTTCACCCCTCGCCGCGTGGAGGTCTTGCGCTCGCATATCCAGGACATCACCGAGAACCTGCTCGACAAGGTGCAGGACAAGGGACACATGGATGTCCTCGCTGACCTGGCCATCCCGCTGCCCGCTATCGTCACCGCCGAGATGCTGGGCGTGCCCTCCTCCGATTGGCGGCAGTTGACCGCCTGGTCGGCCGACTTCGCCCAGGTGCTCGGCAACTTCCAGCACAATCCCGACCGCGCGCCGCAGGTGATTAAGAGCCTGAACGAAATGATTGCCTACTTCCGAGCAGCCATCCAGGAGCAGCGCAGACACCCGCGCGATGGGCTCATCAGTGCCTTCCTCAATGCCGAGATTGACGGAGACCGCTTCACTGAGGATGAAGTGGTGGCCAATACGATAGTGACGATGGTGGGTGGACAGGAGACGACGACCAACTTGATCGGCAACGGCATCCTCACATTGTTGCGCCATCCCGACCAGCTCGAACGGTTGCGGTCGGACCCGTCACTGGTCCCTTCAGCAGTGGAGGAGTTGCTGCGTTATGAGAGTCCAAGCCAACACACAGCACGCCTGGCACCTGACGATGTGATGCTGGGAGGCAAGCTGATCCGCAAGCGTCAGGCGGTCATCGCGGTGATGGGGGCAGCCAACCGCGATCCCGAGCGCTTTCCCGACCCGGATCGGCTGGATCTAGGGCGGCAGGAGAACCGGCATGTGGCGTTCGCCTGGGCGAGCCATTTCTGTTTCGGGGCGCCACTGGCAAGGATCGAGGGGCAGACTGCATTCGAGAAGGTATTGCGGCGTATGCCCAACTTGCAATTGGAGCCAAATCGTCCGATCCGATGGCGCGAAAACTTGGGTTTGCGGGGCTTGACTGCCCTGCATGTTACCTTTTAGTGTGCTCCCCGTAGCGCTTGCCTCTCTCACAGTCAAGTGCTCCAGGAACCTATACAACAATCATATTCTCTACTGCCATGGAAGGATGTAGATTTGATGTCGGATGCATCGAAACTCTCAGAATCCAAGCGAGCCCTGCTCGAAAAGTATTTGCGTGGGGAATTCCCACAAACCACAAAGGATATGGGAACCATCACCAGGCAAGCGCAGGGGGGCCCTGCATCTCTGTCCAATACAGACTTGCGTGTTCCCTTACTAACAATTCAAACTGATGGGTCCAAGCGACCTTTTTTCTATTTGCATGTACATTATGAGGGTGGCGCTTTCTACTGCTTTCCCTTAGCACACGATCTGGGGGCAGAGCAACCTTTTTATGTGTTGGATCCATACAATTTTGATGGCCTAAGGGTTCCCCCTACATTAGAGGATATGACAGCGGCTTACATTAAGTCGATGCGTGCCGTGCAACCGGAAGGCCCGTACCTTCTAGGAGGCTTTTGCGGTGGAGGTGTTATTGCCTTCGAAATGGCTCGGCGACTTTGTGAGGAAGGACAGACTGTTGACCTATTGGTTTTGTTAGAACCCGGTGTCGGTCCTCTACTTATGACATCTTGTGGCAGTTTCATCCACCATCTTGGCAAGATGATACGGCTGAGGCCAGATAAGCAGCTAGACTGTTTTCTCCGAATACGACATCTATGTAGATTTCTGTTTCGTCTGCCATATAGAAACCAGCAAGGTCTTTCCCTATTTCCCGCCGTTGAAGCTCTACGCCAGGACTGGATAGGCATATTTGTCTGGATGTTCTCAGCTTCTAAACGCCCTCGCCGGTATTATGGCAAGGCAACATACTTTTGGGCGAGTGACGACCCCTATCGTCGAAAGACATGGCCTAAATTGGCTGAAGCTAAAGAGGCAGAACTTCATTTCATTCCTGGCGTACACTTTAGCCTTATTACTGACCAGCTACGCGTTGTATCTAATCAGTTGAAGGCGTGTTTAGACAAGGTCCAAACGCTCCATTGAGTTAGAGTAATGAGGATGGGGGCTTCTACTTCTGGAGTATGTCAGCCAGACCTTTGCCGACTATTTTCTCGTCATCCAGCTCGATTGAGCTGGATGGCACCACGCTAAAGACCTGGTGATACCGGAAAACATGCGGTTGATCTTTCAGCCGCCTGTAGTCCAGAGCGTGAGTCCACGTTGAACAAGTGTGGGAAGAGCTGCGCGAAAAGCACCTGCCCAATCGCGCTTTTCTCTCCCTTGATGAAGTGATTGACGCCATATGTGACGGCTTGCAACAGCTTGAAGCTGCTCCTGAACGATTACCAATTATGAATACTTGAGCTTGCTAAAAGCAAAAACCTCTGCACATAATGAGTTATTGTGACCTAATGTCTAAATGAGGTAGAGCATGCAAGAGGTGTATACCCCTCTCCCAATCGGGACAATTGTACGAGGACAATACGTAGTAGAGGATGTACTTGACAAGGGTGAATTTAGCGTCGTTTACCTTGCAAGAGATAAGCGAAGCAACCAAAGTCATTTTTCCCTTAAAGAAGTGATTGCCCCTAAGAGAAAACAGCAGCAGCGAGTTCCTGATGCGGCGATTGTGCTGAAACGGCTCAATCATTTTGCTCTCCCTCACATATATGACGTATTCAATGATGCCAAGCAGGGTCGGGTATATATGCTTATGGACTACATTGAGGGCGAGAGTCTGGAGGTACTGCAACCAGAGCAACGTTTTTCCCTACCTGAGGTGATGACGTTCATTGCACCGATCGTGGAGGCCGTTAGCTATTTGCACAATCAACATCCTCCTCTTATCCATGGGAACATTAAACCATCGAATATCATTAAATCAAGAACGGATAGTAAGATTATACTCGTCGGTTTCGACCTTACCAAGGAATTTGATTCGGACACAACTACTGCTGGATGGAACACCCCAGGATATACTGCGCCTGAGCAGTATAGTAGAAGAATTAATCCTCGTACTGACATCTATGCCCTTGGGGCAGTACTCTACACTCTCTTGACTAGTACCGTTCCCCCTGACGCACTCTACCGATCAGTGCAACGAAGTGAGAAGAAGCCAGATCCGTTGATACCGATGGATCAGATCATACCAGCTATTCCAAAGACTGTCGCCAGAGCTATTTATCGCGCAATGGCCATGAGTACCGAGGAACGTTTCTCTACAGTGGAATGGTTTTGGGACGCGTTATGGCAGGTATCGGATGCCAATTCAGTGATGCAACAGATAACAGAAACTGCCGCTATGATTTCAACTGAGGAAAATGCAGAATTAGATACCAATCCATTAGCACAGAAAATAGCGGAGCCTCTGGTTACAACTGAGAAAGTCCCAAAGTCAGATGCAGGTATAGTAGTGCAACAGATATCAGAGACCGGGATTGCACCTTCAACAGAGGCAAATCCAGCAGCGGGGGCAAACATAGCGATGCAGGGTGCGGCGGAGTCGGCAGAGCAGGCTGAAGAGGTCCCAGGAAAGATCATCAATTCAAAGATGCCTCAGCTGCTGGAATCTGAGGATGAGGGTCCGACTGAGACACTTTCGGTAGTACGTGTCAATCCAGTAATGGAACAAACACCAGAGCTACTAGTTGAAACAGAGCATCCTCCGGAACTAGATACCAATTCAATACAACAGCGAACACCAGAGGCTGCTGTAGTACCCTCTACTGCACTTGAGCCGTCAACTATCTCTCAGCAAGAGGAACCATTGGTTCCTGTGTCTTTGCAAGAACAGCCACACGGTTACCGTGGAACTGATGGAGGGAAGAGAAAGGATGTAAAGCGCCTAGTTAGCATACCAGGTAAACAAGCACTTGCTTTACTTATACTCATCCTTATATTGCTTGGTAGTTTAGGAATTGGCATAAGCATCTGGTTTTATGCAACAAGTCACCATCGTCCTATTTCTACTCCTCCATCTTCAGCACACCAATCTATACAGACTTTTCCACTTTCCACTGCCAATCTTAACCCAACGGTCACATCAACTCCTGCCCCTGTATCATCTCCAAATATAGCCACACAGTATACTGGCACTCTTCACGATATACCAACAGGCACGACCATAAACATCTCTTTCTCACGCATTCGACAACAGCAGGAGAACATCAGTGGCTACTTCAGCACAATACCCGCGAATACTCCTTTCAATGGAATACTCCAGAATGGCCCTTTTACGGGAACCATCAATACTGCCAAACAACTTCAGTTTATAGTGACAAACGATACAGGACAAGCTAGTTTCTCTTTTGATGGGGTAATACAACCAGACCGCACCATCGCAGGAACATATTGCAGCCTCGGGGAGGCTACAGGAAAATGCAGCGACTACGGCCTTTGGAGTGTTTCTCCTGCAATATAACACAACTCTTCGTTACAATACCAAAGCAAACAAACAAGCGATCGCTGATAAACTTACGAGAGATGACAATAGGTGAGTATAGATCAATTCCATTTCTAAATATAATTTTACTCGCTTGAATTATTATATCATGTTGGCTTCTCATAGAAGAGAGCATCTCCTTGTCCTCGATCATGTGACGAAGTGCCGGTGACACATCTCTTCAATTTCCTATAGCCATAAAGCTCTAGTCTCCTATATCTTCGTGCTGACTGTAGGGATCAAATCGCTAGCGCGATAGAGCATCTCGCCTGCATGGGGGACGAGCAAAAGACCTCCCTGTTCGCGCCCTTTCCATGCTTGTGGGTCAATCTCCGTGTAGTCCGCGTAGCCCAGGTTGACAAGCCGGCAGCGTTCTTCGGAGATGCCTGTTGCCAGGGTTACCTGGATGCGAGGTGTTTCGATACCACTGGCTGCATCATAGGTACCTGCTCCCTTGACGTGTGTGCTGTGGGCGAGAATAGTGCCCGGGACATCTTTGAAGCGCTCCCACTGTTTGAGGAAATAATCCCGCACATGGTAGCCAACCTGGTCAATCAGCTTCCCATGGGTGTAGGAGATCTCAGTGATATGTGGCGCATAGATAATGACCTCTCCACCATCAGCGATGGCCGGCTCAGTCTTATACATCGCTTTTGCAGCCGTCCAAAGATCGTCATAGATGGTTGATGGTATAGAGAGAACGCTCTTGAAAGGTTGCTGTACCCTGATGATGTTGAGACTGGCGGAGAGATCGGCGGCCTGGCTCCATGCTTCAACGTGATGCCCGATGTAGAGGCCGTGCAGATTCTGGTCCTGGAGTACCAGCGCCAGGCAGAGCATTGGGCCCTTCACAAACTCCGCAGCACGGTGGATAACACGCCGCACCGGCGTGTCTTTGACGCCGATGGTTTGCATGCTCGTGACGAGCGCACCCAGCCAGTGAGTGAAATTGATGATCTCCGGCCCTGCGATGCCAGGAAAGAGATACTTAGCGCCACCGGAGAAACCGGCTACCTCGTGGGGAAATACCGGTCCGCAGATCAGCAACTGATCATACTCAGAGATCAGCCGGTTGAGCCTAACCGGAACCTCGTCGACCAGCAGGCCTCCAGTCAGCTCTTCTGCCTCCTGGCGTGAGATCACGCCGATGGTCTTGAGCATTTGTGGTTGCGCCCAATAGTGATTGAATATCTGAACGTTAGGATAGCGGACTATTCGCTCGCTCGCTGGCACACCCACCAACCGATCTATGGCTTCCTCTGTCATGAGCGGGTGAGTTCCCAGGGCGATCAAGTAATCCAACCGGATCACGCGCCGCCCCAGTTGCTCATAGAGCAGACTGAAGATGAGGGGGATGGGAGCAGTGCGCGTCCCATCAGGGATGATGACGAGTATCCGCTTTCCGTCCAGCGGCAACGAATCGCAAGCTTGCCTTACCAGTTGCCGTACGTCATCAGCCGTTAAGATTTCTGTCGTTGAGCCTTTGCCAAGGACCATGATATACTCCTCTAGTCGCTACACACCACTGAAAGACGAAAAACCGCCATCTATCGGTACTACCACCCCTGTGATGAATGCTGAAGCTGGGCTTACCAGCCATAGAAGCGTCCCTAACAGATCTTCTGATGTTCCGAGGCGGCCCATGGGGGTGTGATTCAGAATTGTCTGCCCGCGTGGGGTCAAATCTCCGCTTTGCTTGTCAGTAAGGAGGTAGCGGTTCTGTCCTGTCAGGAAGAAGCCAGGCGCAATCGCGTTCACGCGTATCCGCGGGCTATACTCCTGTGCCATGTATACTGCTAGCCACTGGGTGAAGTTAGCCACCGCCGCCTTAGCTGCGCTGTAGGCTGGAATGCGGGTCAGCGGGCGTAATGCACTCATCGACGTGATGTTGACGATGCAGCCTTGCCCGCGCTCAGCCATGCCGCGTCCGAATACCTGGCAGCTCTGGAGCGTTCCCGCAAAATTAGTGCCGAAGACTGAATTTATTACCTGCGCGTCCAGGTCAAAAAAAGTAAGCTCATTTGAAGTGGTTGCCTGCGGATGATTGCCACCCGCAGCGTTAATTAAGATATCTACGGGACCAAAGGTGTCTGTGACTAGCTCTCGTGTACGCTCAAGGGCGGCGCGATCAAGTACATCGCAGGCAATCCCTCTAGCCTGGCCACCATCTGCCCTGATTTCCTCAGCTACCCTCTCAGATGTCTCGGCGTGCAGACTCAAGATAGCCACCCGTACGCCAGCATATGCCAGGCCAAGAGACATAGCCTTGCCAAGCTGCCCACTGCCGCCGGTTATCACGGCTGTCAAGCCTTGCACATCGAAAAGCGTCTGTGGATTCAAAATATTATCGGGCATATCCTTTTCTACACCCCCGCGAGCTCTGCTGAGTACCTGATCAGCGTATGGACACGGCTATTGAAGCCTGCGAAGCGCTCGTCCTGGGTTTGCCCGCGTTTCCAGCGGACATAGATCTGCTGGATAATCACTGCCAGTTTGAAATAAGCAAAGATCATGTAAAAGTCGATGCAGGAGAGGTCGCGGGAACTTTTTTGCGCGTATGTTTGCATGAACTCCTCCCTGCTCACGAATCCAGGGAGCATGGTAACCGTTGGGAGGATGGTCTGCAGTTCTTCAGGGTCATCCCCTGTTGCCCAGTAGCTTAAAGATATGGCAAGGTCGAAGAGGGGATCACCGATGGTTGCCATCTCCCAATCAAATACGGCAACGGGGCGAGTGAGATCGTTCGCATCAAGCATCATATTGTTCAGCTTAAAATCGTTATGGATCAGAGTAGGTGTAGGGCTTTGTGGGATATGCGACACGAGCCAGTTAGTGAGAGGCTCAACCTGTAGTATATCGTCTGTTTTGGCGCGATGGTAGCGTTCAATCCACCCTTTCACCTGGCGTTCGAGAAAGCCTGTGGGATGACCAAGCGAATCGAGTCCGGCAGCTTGCCAGTCGATAGCGTGAATTTGTACCAGCGTATCGATCACCGTTTGGGAGATTTTCCTGCAAAGATCGGGGGTTGGCGTTATTCCTGGAGGAAAAGAAGTATTGACAACCACCCCTTTACGCCGTTCCATTATATAGAAAGGCGCTCCTAAAATAGCAGGATCATCGCAGAAGATGTAGGGTTTTGGCGCAAGTGGGAAGACCGGATTGATCTTCTGCAAAAGGCTACACTCCCGTTTCATATCGTGCGCTTTTGGGGGTACTGGTCCGAACGGTGGCCGGCGCAGTACCCCTTCCCAATCGCCAATCTGGAGCAGGTAGGTGAGGTTGGAGGCACCAGAAGGAAACTGCCGTACCTCGAGGGAACCCTCTCCTATTTCCTGGATGTGGTCGCGCAGGTACTGCTCCACTCTTTGGAGATCAAAGCTCTCTCCCGTACGAACGGCAATCGTTTCTTCCTCGGTACTCATCACGCGCTCTCCTTAATTTACTTCCTTCAGCTTCCTATAGCGCTGGATAAGTGTATTGGTCGAGCTGTCATGCGCTAGCCCAGGCTCACCGGCACTCTCGAGTTCAGGGATGATGCGGTTTGCCAGCACCTTCCCGAGTTCGACACCCCACTGGTCGAATGAATTGATGTTCCAGATGGTGCCCTGGACGAAGACTTTGTGCTCGTAGAGCGCGATCAGCTTGCCAAGGGTCTCCGGTGTCAGTCGCGTCATTAGGATGGTATTCGTCGGGCGGTTGCCCTCGAAGGTGCGGTGCAGCACCTGAAACGCAGGAACTCCATCCGCCGCGACTTCCTCGGCTGTCTTGCCAAAGGCCAGGGCCTCGGTTTGGGCGAAGAGGTTAGCCATCAGCAGATCGTGGTGGCGACCGAGCTGGTTCAGGGTTTGACAGAAGCCGATGAAATCGCATGGAATCAGCTTGGTCCCCTGGTGGATCAGCTGGTAAAACGCGTGCTGGCCGTTGGTTCCAGGCTGCCCCCAGATAATTGGCCCGGTCTGGTAGTTCACCGTTCTACCCTCCAGATCAACGTGCTTCCCGTCGCTCTCCATATCGAGCTGTTGTAAGTAAGCCGTCAGGCGCCCAAGGTAATGATCATAGGGCAGTATCGCCACGGTCTCAGCACCGAAGAAGTTGTTGTACCAGATGCCAATGACTCCCAGAAGCACAGGCAGGTTGCGCTCAAAAGGAGCAGTGCGGAAATGCTCATCCATCGCGTGAAAACCTGAGAGCATTTCGCGAAAGCGGTCAGGGCCAATTGCGATCATGAGGGAAAGGCCGATCGCCGAGTCGTAGGAGTAGCGCCCTCCGACCCAGTCCCAGAACTCGAACATGTTCGCTGTATCGATTCCGAACTTCTCCACCTCCTCGGTATTCGTCGAGACAGCGACGAAATGTTTTGCCACCGCCTTCTCGCTGCCCAGTGCCCGGACGCACCACTCGCGGGCTGAGTGCGCGTTGGTCAAAGTCTCAAGCGTCGTGAAAGTCTTGGAAGAAACGATGAAGAGTGTCTCCGCCGGGTCGAGGTCGCGGGTCACTTCTACGAACTCGCTGCCATCAATGTTGGAGACAAACCTCACGTTCAGGTCACGATCACTATAGTACTTCAATGCATCGTAGGCCATCGAGGGGCCGAGGTCCGAGCCGCCAATCCCGATGTTGATTATATTGCGCATGCGCTTCCCGGTGTATCCCGTCCATGCGCCGCTACGAACGCGGTTGGAGAAGTCCGCCATCTTATCCAGCACCGCGTGGACTTCGGGCACCACGTTCTCGCCGTCAACGATGATTGACTCGTCCCTTGGAGCGCGCAGGGCCACATGGAGGACAGCGCGCTTCTCGGTGACGTTAATCTTCTCACCGCCGAACATAGCGTCGATGCGCTCACGCAAGCCCGAAGACTCAGCCAGTTCAAGGAGAAGTCGCAGCGTCTCGTCAGTGATGCGGTTCTTCGAATAGTCGAGGTAGATGCCGGCAGCTTCAAGCGCTAAGCGCTCACCACGTTTGGGGTCCTCAGCGAAGAGCGTTCGAAGATGAAGCTCTCGAACCCTCTGGTAATGCTCCTCAAGCGCCTTCCAGGCAGGGCGCTGTGTCAGTGGTGTAGGGTTCATAGACATGATTAATTTCTCCTCCATGATTCTTTCTAACCGGTCGGTGACACAGAAGCACTCGCAGCCATTGTTAATACCGGGTTATGCCAGCCACCATCACGTTCTATGATCCGGTC
>WNFX01004115.1_pt1 | contig 14342 bp, 9 predicted proteins | sample 5400111 | NCBI WGS metagenome assembly WNFX01 (sample SAMN13153363, study PRJNA577476) | soil metagenome | isolation source: 40 cm soil or saprolite under grassland replicate 1 | place: USA:California | collected 2016-06-15 | reverse complement strand
GTACTCCGGCTGATACTCTGGCGTCCCGAACTCGTAGTCAGGATGAACAAGGATCACGCAGACTCCTCCGATTCGAGCAACCCACTTGGATACTTCTAGGAGCCGTCCTACTGCCGCTCTGGGAGTCAGACCTTGGATCTTTACGAGTTGGTGGTCCTGTGGAAGAGAGACCGGGACCTCAACCAGCCCGTCGAGTTCCATAGGAAAGACCGTGCCAATCCCGTGGGGCCTGAACGAGGTAGGCGACAGCGGCTCATATGAGGGAACGGAGGAATCGTAGACGTATCCTGCTTTACGGATGGCAACCAGTAGTTCGCTACTGTGTTGAAGAAGTGGAGAGCGGAATCCGAGAACGCTTGTCTTTCCATTGGCCGCCAGCTTCTCTTTACAACTGCTGACTCTCTCTAGCATCTTTTCGGGTGAGGCGAGGACAAGTCGACCATCGTGGCGGGTATCATGGGCTCCTACGTCGCCGGCTGCAGTAAGCAGCTGGAGCGACTCCTGCGATATTAGGTAGCGATCGCTAGGAAGGTTCCAGGTTGATCGAAGGCCCAGTCTTCTCTCGACTTCTAGAATGTACCGAGATCCTTCCTCGAGTCCTTGCTTTGTCTCTACGTCATGCGTAACTGACATTGCATATTTCTTGCCTTGTCGCCAAAAGGAAATTCTGGGGATCGGACCCTTAGAGGCTAGTACGATCGAGGCGAGGAAGATGATTCGAAGAGAATCGACGGAGCCTATCCGCCCCTCATCTTGCGTGGTCTGTGAGTAGGCTCTTCTCAAGGACCAGTTTCTGATGGACTGTGGGACTACACTGTAAGGCAGAGGCAGCGATGAGACTATCCGGAACTTGGTGGAAGCCGGATCCTCAAATCCTGTCTGAATAAGCCGAGAATACTCGCGGATGATATCTATGGATAGAACATATGATTGCGTTCCCTGAATCCTGCTGAGGATAGGCAGTCCATCGGATGTGAGGAGCGGAGTGAGGTCCGGACCAATAAATCGTCTCACGATCGCTTTGAGCTTGGTGAATGTCTCCGGCGCAATTGGTAGTCGAATCGCTTCTTCTTCCTCCACGAGTTGGAGATTATAGTTGCGACAAATTGCGCGGCAGTCCTCGCTACCCGATGGTATCATGATGGTCGGATGTTCTTGCGAGCCGGTGAGATGGTGAGATATTCCCGCTGAGACTAGGACCTGCTCGCCTTCGAGTCTCGAACCGATGCCGTAGGGGACCTTCCAGAATTCAGCGAACTCCTTCAGAACATTTAGGGTAGCTGGTTCTCCAGCGGTGAGAGAAACTGAGGTGTACAGATCCCTATCCGTTGGATATCCCCCCAATCACGATACCTGCTCCCCCTAGTTTCGATCCAAGCTTGCCAATAGAACTTTCAGAACGAGGCCGCATCTAGGAAACGCCGCGTGGGACTGCCTCCTCGGCTTGTACTGAAACACTCGATTTTCCTGAACTTTGACGACGGCGCATCGATAATGTCATCTGTCATAATCGTCCAGCCTGAGGTATCGATGAGCGCACCCTGATCAAGTCGGTATTTAACGCACACTGCGGCATAAAAACACGAAGGTAGCTCCTGTCAATATGTGGAAGGTAGAATGGATCAGGATTCATTTGGATATCTATCAATTGAAAGCTGAACCCATGATTTGCCCTAGTTCAACATCCTCTTAGCAACTGACTAGAAAACCGCAAAGACTGCTGGGCCCCTGCCCATGGTGAACCTGGGTACATGATTTCTACTAATGCCCGCCTTTCCTCTGAACCTTGCTTATTGCTGATTTCTAGTCGCTTGTGTTCACATGTATGTCTGCGTCAAGATCCTGGAAATCTGTGTACTCTTCAACCCGACTGTGGACATGCTCTCCAAATACTTGCCCTGTATTCCTCTTATACAACAATGAGAGGCAGTTTGGGCTCTTCGCATCTTCGCCGTAAGCTGGGGCGATGGTCGCTAGCAGTCTTTCTTCTAATCGCGATCGTCACAGGCACATCGATGGGTGCACTGGCAGTAACCTCCACGTCAAGCCCAGACTACACAATGTTCTCGTTTCCAATCGACGGGTCAGGGTCATGGAACTCCCATGTTCCCTGCTCGTCGCCGTGGGTTGTACGGATCTCCGATATCACCAACAATATGACTGGTACAAATTCTCAGACGAACAGTTCTTTCTCTCCAGGTATCACCGAGAACCCGTATGTTTCTGGTTCTAGCGGTGCCAAAAGATGGTTGACGCCCGGTGCTACTCCGCCGGGATGGCATAGCCCGGGGCCACCATGCACTATTACCAACTCTAGAGGTCAGGTCGTGGCAGCGTTCGTCGAGATTGATGGTGTGGGACGGGCCTTCTGGAACTACAATGACTGTCGTACGAGCTATGATACTATTAACGGAGGCACTCCGTTGCCCGGAGGAGTTGGCTGGTGTGACAGCTATGGCAACTTGTTCGACCCTGCGGTGGTCCCCAACTACTCCACCTCGTGCACCACCGCCTCCGACCCTACATGCTATGGCAGAATACACGTAGAAATTGACGGTGACTGGCTAGCAGCCGGATACTGTGGACCTGGAACAGCATGCGACAACAATACACTCGTAAAGCAGACAGTGCAAAACTCTGCAACAACACTCATCGACATACAGGGTTACGTGTTCTGGGACAAGGACCACGTTGCAGACCAGTGGCACCAATTCTCCGGCTGGGAACTACACCCACTAACAGCCTGGCGCCTCCATAAATCGACCCCTCCACTCGCCACCAGCTTCACGTACGCACCGACAACGCCAACAACTGGCCAGTCGGTGACGTTCACATCCTCTACGTCAGGAGGAACAACACCGTATACCTACAGCTGGAACTTTGGCGATGGAGCAACCGGCACTGGATCATCCACCGCGCACACATACTCCTCTGCCGGATCATATACCGTCATTCTCACCGTCAAGGACAGTAGCGCACCTCAGCAAACCGCAACTTCACAGCAGACCGTTAACGTCATCAACCCATCGCCTCCACCGTTGACGACGAGTTTCACTTTCACGCCCTCGTCACCTCAAACTGGCCAACAGATTACATTTACAGGGTCGGCCTCCGGTGGAACATCGCCCTACACATTCAGTTGGGCTTTCGGTGACGGATCAACTGGAACGGGATCTACAACCAGCCACAGCTATGCTTCCGCAGGAACATACAATGTAACCATAACCGTGAAAGATAGCGGTTCGCCACAACAGACAGCGTCGTCCAAGCAGTCCATCACGGTTTCGAGTCCACCTCCTGCTCTTACCGCTAGCTTCAGCTACACCCCATCCTCGCCTCAGACGGGACAACAAGTGACCTTTACTGGGTCGGCAAGTGGCGGCACGGCTCCGTACGAGTTTAGCTGGTCTTTTGGAGATGGGTCAACTGGGACAGGCGCCTCGGTAATGCACACTTATTCGTCTGCAGGACCATTCCCTGTTACTCTGACCGTCAAGGACAGCGGCTCACCTCAACAGAGCGTGACCTCGCAACAAACCGTTACTGTCAGCAACCCACCGCCAACTCTGACTGCCAGCTTCAACTACAGCCCATCATCACCTCAGGTCGGACAATCCGTTACGTTCACTAGCTCGGCGACCGGGGGAACATCTCCCTATACCTACTCGTGGAGCTTTGGTGACGGATCTACTGGAACTGGCTCGTCTGTGAGTCACACGTACTCTTCTGCGGGAACATTCGCTGTCACTCTGACAGTAACGGACAGCGGTTCGCCCCAGCAGACTACATCGCCCCAGCAGTCGATTACAGTCTCCAATCCGTCTCCAACTCTGAGCGCGAGTTTCACCTACACTCCATCATCGCCTCAAGCTGGACAACAGATAACGTTCACCGCCTCCTCTAGCGGCGGGACGAGTCCCTACAGTTTCAGCTGGAGTTTCGGCGACGGCTCAACAGGATTAGGCTCTCAAGTAACGCACACGTACACATCATCAGGCTCGTTCACCGTCAGTCTAGCCGTTAATGACAGCAGTTCGCCACAGCAGACCGCCACCTCTCAACAGACAATAACAATCACTAATGCACCAGCGCCTCTGACAGCGAGCTTCAATTACGGTCCGTCCTCCCCGCAGGTAGGACAAGCAGTCTCGTTCACCGGATCAGTCTCCGGCGGAACATCACCCTACACCTACTCCTGGAACTTCGGCGATGGTTCAACGGGGACAGGGTCGTCTGTAACTCACACATACTCTTCCGCAGGCTCATTCACCGTGACGCTCACTGTGAAAGATAGCAGTTCCCCGCAACAGACAACAACGTCCCAACAGACGATCTCTATAGTTAGTCCTCCTCCCGCATTGACAGCCAGTTTCAGCTACAGCCCCGCCTCGCCCCAGACGGGCCAACAAGTGACTTTCGCTGGTTCAGCCGGCGGCGGAACCTCTCCATACTCTTTCAGCTGGTCGTTTGGAGACGGTTCGACCGGGACTGGCTCGTCTGTAACTCACGCGTATTCAACTGCGGGATCATTCACCGTCACTCTGACTGTGAAGGACAGTGGCTCTCCGCAGCAGACAGCAACATTCCAGAAGACCGTTTCGGTAACAAGCCCACCACCTCCTCTATCAGCAAGTTTCACGTTCACTCCATCTTCTCCTGATGTTGGACAGTCCGTCTCCTTCAGCGGCTCCGCGTCGGGAGGACAGTCACCGTACAGCTACTCTTGGAGCTTCGGCGACGGAGTGACGGCATCAGGTAGTTCGCCGAATCACACGTATCAGTCAAGTGGTAGCTACACCGTGGCTGTGACGGTCACCGATTCCGCTGGCCAAATAGCAAAGTCATCACAGACGATAACCGTCAATGCTAAGCTGACTGGTAGCTTCACCTACAGTCCCTCCACTCCCTTGCCGCTGATCGCTGTAACCTTTGATGCCAGTGCTAGCGGAGGCACACAACCCTACAGCTACGCCTGGAACTTTGGCGACGGGTCCACTGGCAGCGGTCAATCAGTAAGCCACTCATATCTATTGCCGGGAACATACACCGTGACTCTGACGATTACCGACGCCAACGGACAGACTCTCACAACCTCCCAGACAATAACCGTCCTCACCAGCCTCTAGAAGAAACCATGTGATCTGGAGAATCTGGAAGAAGCGAACAGTTTTCCAGGCAACGACTCTGCCTGGGGGATATACTCAGACTAGTTGAAAATCAGAGCCAATAAGTCCTTCAGACGGTTTCGGGTTCAGATTTGACTGTTTTCTCCGCCTCACTGGACCCGCCGTATTTGAAAACCGCGGCGAGAACTGCGACCATGAATGCTAAGACGAAGAGGCCTGAGTATGCCAACCATATCCAGGCAAAGTATCTTGACCAAGTGCCGACAAAGTAAGCTGACCAGATGCTGGCAAAGAAGCTAGCAAGCAATGCCGCAATGCTCGGAGGGTTATTCGACCAGTACGCCCTAAGAGTGGCTCGGTCGTTCGTAAAGGTGATATGACTTACCACCATACTTATGCTTCTGAATGTAGTAGGAGAGCATGGGCGCTCTACCGTCACGGGAAGGCAAGCCTGAGTTAGCAAGCTCACAGTCCTCTGAGAGATCCTGACGATAGTGCTGTTATTACCCACTGCGTAAATCGCCTCCTCACCGGGTGCCCATCGCGCAGAGTACAGATCAGCCAAATGATGGAGGTCTACGACTCTCCCGTCGAGGCTTGTGAAGTTTCGTATCCGAGTCATGTTTCCCTGTGGGTCGATGAGGATGACAAGGCCCTTGTTTCCGACGATAAGACCTTCACCAGTATCCTCGCGGAATACGATGTATCTTATTATGTGAGCATCGTTCAGAAAACAGCAGCTCGGATTAGTAGATTCCGCAGTTGGGAGGAGCGTCACCTTGTCCTCGTCATACATATACAACGTTGCATTCTTGGCCTGATTTGATACGTCTCCTCCAATGAAGGCGAACGTCGGATTCAAGTGCCATTCGATCGTATTCAGACTATCATTGCCGGGCATATGCAGATCGGAAGGAGGCTCCGATACTTCGAACCGGGCACCATATGAGTGAAAGAAATTTTGGGACGAATATCCGACTAGGAGAGCGTAACTCCCGTCAGGGTTCCACTCGACACTGTTGTATCCCAAGAACTCGTCGTTCCTAAGCCTCGTCAAACTATGACCATCAAAGTTGTAGATGATTCCATGAGAGGTGGTCACCTTGCTGTATGGAGTTTCAAAGGTTCTGTTTACACCAACGATGAGGGCTTGCGAATCATCCGGGCTCCACGATATTGACTTGAATGATATCGTGTTTGGGTTGGCTCCAGGCCCGAGTTCTGACGGGGCAATCTCGTCGAAGCTCGTGCCGTCATACTTGAGCAATGTTCCGTTGGTTCCGGAGATCAAGGCATAACGACCATCATGTCTCCATTTGATGTCAGTCAGATTTGCCCTGGTCGGAACGGATATCGGTTGCAAACGGTAGCCGTCAAACGCGAATAGGCTGTGTCCGAAGCTGTCCCTGTCTCCGACGATCAGGGAATAGATGTACTGGGTGGGAGAGGGCTTTGCTAACAGGATGGGCGTGGCAACGGCGACAAGAATGGAGAGGGCTAGGAGAATCCCAGCATACGTCCTTGCTCGACGTAGCATCTAGTCTGTTTTCCCACGCTTCGAAAGGTTTCTTCTCTTGCGACAGGTGATTCGCCTGGATCGAGTTTTATATTCTTATATCCGATGGTATCCGATTGAAGGATGCCTTGTCATCCAACGTATATCCTGCGGTATCTGACATCTCACGTAGGCATCACCCCGCTGAAATCCAAAGTTTTTCTGAGTGAATTCGAGGTGCGATTTGGAGCCTCGAGTGGGAGGAATCGGAGGAGGATTCTCCCGCAATAACATACTGGGCTCGGAAGAGGTAGTAACCTGCTAAGGGCCGCGTAAGTGTTCAACAACGCCTGTGGCTTCGTCGGAGAGACTCGCAGTTGAGTCAAATACTACAGGAACCCGGAAACTGCCGCCAAAGACCAGAATGTAGATCTAGTCGAGGCCGCCGGACTATGGTTGGGCTAGAAATTGCGGGCTAGACGTCAGTATTCTGATGGTTCCCGGCGACATTTCCCATTAGTGGAGTAATCCGTGCGACCTTACCGTCCACGATGACAGCCTTGACATCTTCGCCTATCGTATTGATGTCGATGTTCACGTCCTCAGCGAGCCGGACCTTCATCAGAGATGGCTCTCCGGTTTCGTCATCTTCGACTTCGATCTCAGCCTTTCGTTTCAAAATCCGAACTAGCTTTCCGACTATGAAAGTAGCTTCTTTGAAATCCGATCCGATGCTCATCGATGATCTTCTCTTGGGGCTCGGGAGGAACTGTCTCCGCCCATGGATAATAGTCAAGCTCAACCGCTCAACCAATAACTAGGTGACAGTAACGACTAGATGCTATCATGATCCCAGGATTTTGATGACACAATGCTTCTCGCCGACGACTGAGAATAGAGCAAATTGGATAGTACGCCCGCGTGCGGACCTTTCTTTTGTGGATGAACGTTCAATATGGAGCCTCGGGCGTAGGATCAAATGCAAGTTCAAACCCTTCTTCAGGACAGGTTGCATTGCGAGTCGTGGGCTCCGAGCGTGAGCACTGGAGCCGAGAGTGGGTGGGCTGACCCAGATGCGGAGCCCCAGAAGAGCAGGGAAATCGTTCAGTTCGAAGTGATCGGATGTCTAATCAATGATTTGGGTGACCTATTTTATGACCCGATTCGGGATTCGGTCGCGTTCGCTAGCTTTCATATGAGACACCATATCCATTCGCTTCACACAAGACCTAAATCTTGAACGAGTGCTCGCGACCCGTCTCAGATGCCGAATGCCCCACGGAATGCAATTGCGTCGATCACAATAGCTGCCGCTTCAGTGCCGTTACAAGCGAACACCACCTTGCTCTGTGTGGTGGTCGTTATTGCATAATCGACCTCGAGCTCATTTGAGGAGAATACATTGGTGAATCCTAGCACAACGGCATGAGGATAACCTGGTCCGCCTGGTGGAGCGTCGTTTATCGCCGTAAGTGCCACTACGAGGTCGATCGGAGAGGTTTGTATCGAACTGGAACAACATACACCCGCCGGTCCGGGGCAAGATGTGCATGCGGAGCCGAGACAAGAAGCCGCCGAGGGTATGGAAGGATTCAGGTCGAAAATAGCTGCGGTGTTTGCATCTCGGACAGCGAGAACTTGCATTACGTGAACGGTAGTCTCCCCCAAAAAAACGACTGTAATATTGTCCGATTTCAACGGTGAGCGGCTCTGGAATAGTATTCCCAAAGTTTGTCGTTGGGCGCGAAAGAAATGCGCTGGGCAAAGGAAAGACCGTTGCTGTCTATGATTGACGATATTGTAACAGGGCAGTCATCGTAACCGCATTCGACAGTCAGAATCATTACGTCACGTCCTGCGTCGTAGATAGCAATTGTGCATCGCAGGTGGATGCTTGACAGGTCGTATCGCTTCCAACGCCATCCAATGCCAGCGGTGGTGGGGTCGCAATAACTTGCGGGATATGAATCATCATTACCATGAACAATAGAATCAGGATAGCAACTCTCGCAACCACAACAGAAACAGTCTTGCTGATTTTCTAACTGCTCCGGCTCTTAGGTTTTTTGGCGCATGGCGTAGCTTAGTCAGCTTCTACCTAAAGCCAGACGGAAACGAGACTGCGTCAAGAATGATAGCTTCGGCGTCTGAAAAACCAACGCAACTGAAAGTAACGTTACTTCGCGGCCTTACTATCTGAAAGTCAACTTGCAAGTAACCGCCAGCTCCATCTACAGTCGTGAATCCTGGCACTCCTCCCACTCCGTCTCCACAAGCTGGCGCATCGTTGATCGCAACGCTGGCTATTACCATGTCTATCGTTGAAGTTGTAGCAGAAGCAGAACATGTTTCAACATTAGGGAACACAGGGCAGGCGACGGTTTCTGGCGATGAGAGACTGCGGTCGAATATTGCCGAAGTATTGGCTCCGTGAATGCCGAATACTAGCATTTCCACACAGCACAACCCGGAGGACAATACCGTAGACACTATTGTAATGTTGTCCGACGTCAAAGGTGATTTGGCCACAGCATAGTATTCCCAGAGTGTCTCCCCAGCTGTAAACGATACACGTAAGGAGAAGAGTAAACCATTACTGTCGTTGACAGAGGATATGGATCCCTCACATTTGGAAGAATCACACGTAACAATTAGAATGATGACGTCATTCGGCTGAGTCGTTGTTAGCGATTGGTGGCCTAGCCCGATATCTCTCCCGATTCCATCCAATCCAATTGGTGGCGTTGCGTGGAGAGGTGGCGGTGTGGCCATAATTGCGATCAACGACGATAGAATAATACAGGCAAGTTTCACTCTCACGCGAAACATAGTAACATTTCTAGACACTCTAAGGTAGCCCTTAAGTTTTCTGGGAGTGTGGGATTCTTGATGCCGAGTTCTTCAAATCGACCGGATTCTGAGAACTACGCCAGGGCCGTAGTATCGGCATCACCTCGCTGCTTCGAACCCGCTATGGTCTCAGCAAAACGGGAGCAGGTAACATTCTTCAGGTCAAAAAATCCGACAGCTTTGATTCAGTCTGTGTCTTCGGCCTATTTTGTAGATGTCGAGTTACTCATCTTCAATCGATATCAGTCGTGTGATCCTTCTTATCATGGCAAAGAAGGCTCAGCATCGCCTATTCTCGTTTTTCGTCAGATATTCCTCAAATGGCCTCCATAAGCGCATCTATTGCCCAGCATTCGCGTTTTCTTAGGGGCCAAGATATTGGCCTTTGGCGAACGGAATTGTCTTCTTGAAAAGGTTAGTCATGGGGTTCACACAAAGCCCTTAACGAAATTCTCGACCGTCTCTTTACCACCGAAGTTTATCATCGGCGGGAGTACGAGCCGATAGGTTCCTTTGCCGACGTCCGCGATCCCATGCAGGCGAGGCGGCTGGATCTTTGCCTTATCGTGAGACTGTTCCATCTGTTGCCTTAGCAAGGGGCTGCGATGAGTTCTCTCCGTCTCTCGGGCTCAGGTTATATATTGAGTCGAAGACCAAGGCAAATGAAAAATCGTGTGATCTCCACTATATCAATCGCGACGATTCTTCTTGGTGCTTTTGCTTCAATTCAACCAATCGTTCATGCTACGCCATCTGGCAAATACTTCGACCATCTTGTGGTAATAATGCTTGAAAATCAAAATATCATCGATGTTTACAATCAAGCCAACGCGCCATACCTCTACAGTTTGGCCAGCGGGTATTCGCTTTCAACCGAACGAACCGCCATCGATCATCCTAGTGAACCAAATTACTTGGCGCTTGGCTCTGGCCTTACCGGCGATTGCTCCAATCCATACTCGTCCCTAGGTGGAGATGGCTGTATGACTGGTGCGTCTGGCACACATACGCAGTGTGACTCGACGACTTGCAGTAGTGGTTCGGATTGTACTCCATCTTCCACAGGAACATGCTTCCTGCACATGAAGTCAAATCTCATAGACCTTCTTGGAAATGCCAGTGTGACTTATTCCTTCTACTTGGAAGGCGAAACAGACCAGACTTGCGATACAAATTTTACCACTGCATATCACGCATGGCCGCTGTTCTTCAACGACTTTGTGGCATATCCAAGTAAGTGCAACCACGCGCACTCTTTCTCAACGGAAACCCCAACTAATCTCGTGTCGGAACTTAATGGCACGGGCGCGGCAAGCCTGATCTGGATCAACCCAGACAACTGCCATAACATGCATGGAATCTCTTCTTGCACAAATGGATGCACTGGAGGTTCCACGTACCTGAAATGCATTTCGGACGGAGATGGCTACATGAATACCCTTGTTCAAGACATTTTGACGACGAAGACTTTCGAAAAGAGCAGGGCCGCCGTGCTGGTTACATTTGACGAGGGCCGAACAAGCAATTATCCCTCTGATTATGTATATACCGTCTTTGCTGGGCCAGTGGCGAAGACCGCATACAGTTCGGCCACATTCTATACAAGCTATTCGATTCTACGAACAATTGAGGACAATTGGCAGATGGCTTCCCTACAGCCAACGGATTCTGACGCCTCTATAATGTCAGAATTTTTCACCAGTGACGGTAACTTTGGTTCTTGTAACTCGCTGCCGAATGGGTGGAACTGCGGCAATCTGCATACTCAAGGCGGAACAGGTCTTGCGCAAATCGAAGGCAATAGTGGCTTCCACAGCGTCCTAGCAAACGTGGGCGGCAGCCCTACCGCTCTTGCTAACGCTACAACTCAGCGCGGTGTCTTCCCTTGGAGTCCTTGCCAAGCGCCAGCTTCCGGGGTTCTTGGCAACACGACTGGCCGTGTGTCTGCCCTGTTCGATCCACTGTCAATGCCTGCCAACGGTCGTTTTCACATTTTTCTAGGGCTCTATTATTGGCTGGACCGCGCAGTTACAGTACATGGATTCACGTATCAGTGTTTGGCTACTCAGGTGAGGGTCGAATGGAAGAATGGCGCGTTTACACCACCAACTAATTCGACAGATTTTTCCTCGACCTACAACCGAGGAAATTCGTTCGGCTGGAATCAGACCGTAGGGGCTGCGACGCTAGGCAACGAGGGCGTCTTGACGGCAGACATCAATAGCCAGTGCAAGCAGGACGAGATTGCGTGGAGCATCAGCACAACGGTCTCCTGCCAGTTGTCGGGCATTGAGGTAGGCGTCGAAGGTTTTTCATTCTCCGGCAGCTTGGATGTTTTATGGGATGCACAAATCATTACTACGGTCTGTCACTATGCTAAGGGTGACGTGGACGAGAATGGTGTCATCAACATCAGCGACATTAGCGCCATTGCACTCTACTACAAGTCTGAAGTTGGTAGCACAGTCTACACCTCTGCAATGCGTCGGAATGTAATTGACAACGACGTTCTTAGTGACACCTACAACCCGGATATTAGCGTGGTAGATGGCAGCGTTGGGATTGATGACCTTGCGCAGGCGGCGGGCTACTTCGGAGGGCATTGCACATGAGAACGAACCTCGTCGCTTTAGCGGTCCTGGCAATTGTCCTGGTCAGCGTTATTGCCTACACACGCGCTCAAACAACCAACCTAAGTCTGCCGGTTAGGACTGGTGTGTGTCTAGGCCAGGGCGCAAGCTTCACCATGGCTCTGAGTGCTAGCGAACTATCCAACATCTATGCTTGGCAATTCAATGTAACGTATCCGGCCAATCAAGTAGTCCTGACTGCAGTAGCATTCGGCGCGCCATTCACGGGCTCGGGTACATACGGCAGCTATCTTAACAAGACCGGCTCGGTAGTGCCATACATTACATTTGAAGGCAGCAGCAACACCTATAGTTCTGCGAGCCCGGTGACGATGGTAACATTTACTTTCAAGACACTGATCAGGAACATTCAAGCCGGCTTCCACATAGTGCTCAAGTCAGAAAATTCCGCTATGGGATCTATTCTGCTAGGCCCCGACCCTTTCACTAGCCAGACATACACAACAACCGACGGACAAGAAAGCTGTAGCCAATCGCCTTCGCCCTAACCTTCCTTACAATCCAGTATCCGCTTTCTCGTTCCATTCAAGCATCGCAATGCTCTTCTGGAGGCGGACCTTTCGGTTCTACGAATAAGACTCGACGGCAAGCGTCCGCCCAGAGTCGCTGGTACCTCCCACACCAAGTGGGGGAGGGTGAGCGAGCTTAGAGGATTATTTCCTCAAGGCGAGAGTCTGAGTTTGGGTCCCTGCTTAGGCAGCCGGGCTGACATTTGGAGCCCTTTTGGGTCGTCTACGTTCAGACCCTCCAATAAGAACACAACATATAATTCAAAAGACTTCCAGCAGTCGATCGTAGACCCGATCAAGTGAAAATAAGATTCGAGTCCTCGCACGCAAGAGTGGTTCTGGGAAGAATCTGAACGCCGAAGCCATCTGTGCTTGTCTGGGTTTTTGGAGCCTCGGGCGGGGTTTGAACCCGCGACCTTACGGGGCATTATGCCTTTCCGCTTACGAGGCGGATGCTCTCTGTTGCGAGACGCATCTACCAGGCTGAGCCACCGAGGCACGGGACGAGCCAGCCCATCTCTTGACTTAAAGCTCTACTGTGAAAGGCAATCTTCGGCTGCGAATGAAAAGTAATGGACTCGGAGAACGCGAAGTAATCAGTCTGCTCACAGAGCGATTTGATTTCAAACCAGAGCTCCCGCTCGGGTTCAACGACGACGTTGCGGCATTCCCATTATCGAGAGATCGGCTGGTCGTTTTGAAGACAGACATGCTTGTCGGGAGCACCGACGTTCCCCCCGGAATGTCGCTAAAACAAGCAGCGCAGAAGGCCATTGTCGCTACGGTCAGCGATTTTGCCGCGAAGGGTGTACGTCCAAGCGGACTCTTGGTTTCTCTCGGACTAGTTCCACCCGTAAAACCCGCGACGGTCCGAGAGATTGCGGCGGGCCTCGCCGTTGGCGCAGGAAAGTACGGCTGCAGGGTGATTGGCGGCGATACTGGACAGGCCGAGGACTTCGTCATCGACTGTGTAAGCTTTGGATTCGCAGAGAAAAGCAAGATTCTCCGCAGGGATGGAGCGAGACCGGGAGACGTCGTTGCTGTAACGGGCAAGTTTGGGAAGACCAGTGCAGGACTCAGAATCCTACTATCGAAGAAACATCTCTCACGTAGGTTCCCTGGACTGGTTAACGCTGTTCTACATCCTGAAGCAAGACTGAAGACGGGACTCGAATTAGCCAGGACTGGATCCGCTAACTCGTCAATCGATTCGAGCGACGGGCTTGCATGGAGCCTTCATGAGATTGCCCTGCTGAGCAAGGTGAATATTGTCTTGGAGAAGATTCCTATAGCATCTGATGTGGAGGCATTCGCTAGAGGAGCGAAACTCTCTGCAGACGATCTTGCTCTCTTCGGGGGCGAGGAATACGAGCTTGTCCTAACAATCAACAAAAACAAATTTGACGCTGTAAGAAGGAGAATTCCCTCCCTGATTAGAATAGGCCTCGTGAAAAAGGGAAACGGGGAAGTGACCCGTGAGGTTGGGGGAAGAGTCATACCCGTAGAGCCTCGTGGCTATCAGCATTTCAGATAATGATCATCAGCCACCTTCAAGAATCACTCCCGAGTCGAGTCTGGAGCGAAACGTAATCTAGAAGAAGCCATTCGCGAGAACCCGTCGCTGGCATCGTTGACTAAGAATACTGAGATGTACAATGTTCCGAGAGGAACCGCGTATCTGACGAGCCAGCAAATAATCCTGTACGCCACA
>WNFX01007642.1_pt1 | contig 14344 bp, 15 predicted proteins | sample 5400111 | NCBI WGS metagenome assembly WNFX01 (sample SAMN13153363, study PRJNA577476) | soil metagenome | isolation source: 40 cm soil or saprolite under grassland replicate 1 | place: USA:California | collected 2016-06-15 | reverse complement strand
GCAAAAAAAGGGGATAGTCGGCGAAGTGGGTCCCGAGGGTTAATCGTCGCCTTGGTCGTTCTCGTTCTCGCTCTCGTGCTCGTGTACTAGCTGGCCCCTTATCTCACCACCCGGGTTCGCTGTGGTGTGGACGTTGACGTAGGTGTTGCCCGCGAGGAGAGCTTTGACGAAGTCGTTCCAGCTGGTAATCGATGGGCTGGCTTGGGTGTTGAGGTCTGCGGCTGTCCGGGTTCCTTCAGCGAGGGTCTGGCAACCGTGTGGCGATGAGAAGAGGACGCCATGGATGAAGGGAATGATGACCGGCCCATTCGTCCCTGCCGCGCCAACATGGATGTGCGAGGCGGTAACGTTGATGATGTCGCATACTATCACTCGGAACGATATTGCGTTGCCATTGTCAATGAGCCTGACCATCGCTAGTCCAAATGCGTCAGTGGTTACCGGCCCTACTTGCTGGCTCCCGGTAAGGTCGATGTGGAATGTAACCTGCTGGACTTCATTGTGTTGGTCTGACGTTTCAAGCCCTTGATGTTCGGCAAGCGCGGGAGCTACTTGGACCGTGACTACGAAGATCGCTAGAGAGACGAGAAGAGCAATCGACAACGTTTTTTTCAAACTAAAACCTCCGTGGCTCTCGTATCTTTCTGCATCAGGATTTATGACTTTCTAGAAATGAGATTCCGAGACAGCCGTGGATAGAGAGGGATGTTCATAGAATCCTCGGATTAAGCCAATCTCTCGGGCCGGTGGACTATGGATTACTAGGCTGGCGCTGTGGAATCTGTTCCCTTCTGGATCTTCACCGTGACAGAGAGGGCTCGGTCGTCTGCATTCTCCACGACGAAGAACCATTTTCCCTTCAAGGGTGCCGTAAATTCCAGTTTCGCATTTTCAACGCCTTCCTCGCCTGTCTCGCTCCAGAATTCTTCGCCCTGATCTAGGTTGTCCAGATTATCGTCATCAAGGAGATAGACATTGACGAGGCCAGACGCCGTGACCTCGCCTGTGAAATCCTTTCCTGCGTCTAGTTCAACCTCGTACTCTGTATAGTCGCCCTTGGCAATTGTCGGGTTGAAATCAGGTCCCAGCTTTACAGCCGGGGGTCTTGGGGCGGGTTCAACATTTGGTACCCCAAGTTTGGGTGCGGTGATCGTAGAAGCGGTTAGTTTAGGGCCAGCTTTCGGTCCGAGTGTTCTGACTGGCTCCGGTTTCGGTGATGGTCTTTGATCGATTTTTGTCGACGATTGATAGTTTGGAGTGGTGTGTTTCTCAGGGGGCCGATGTTGAGAAGTCTTGGTCTCGATTTGTGAGTGACGGGTTGTCGCTGGAATCTTCGGAGTTGGGTGTGAAGTCATAGATCCTCTAGGCGGGCTGATGTTGGCCAGCAATGGAAATACAAGAGAGACAAGTATCAGCACGCCCGCGATGGGCCATGATAGTGCCTGGAGAAAGGCGGCTATGGTCACGATTATCGCGGCTATGTTGCCGAGAAGTAGTAGAGGTCTGGACGACATCGCATCAACTACTAATAATGTTGGGAGATCGACTCTGCTGGCAGAAAACGCAATTGTAACCGGGAGAGCTCAAGAGGAGGGTTATGCCGTTCGTCTTCGGGCAGCCCGTTTCAGAGGCATACATCCTCTGTAAAGCAAGCGCATGAAGATCCAGCCCCCGTTATTTTGCCAACACCCATCATATTCTGGTGTAACCTCTTTCCAAACATTCTTTTTCATGATGACCCTTATCGTGGTCGATTTTCCCGCGCCCCGCCCTTCGCGGACCATCATCCGTCGCTTCCAAAACCCTAGGCGTTCACGAAAAATATCATTTCCACGAAAAAAGGTAAGATCAAGTCTTCACTTGTACACATGCGATTTTTACGTTACGACGGCCAAATAATGAGCTTGGGACCGAAGAGTGTTGAGCCAACAGGTCGACAAAGGCGAGAAAACGTCACACACACCCACTGAGACCATCGCCCAGCCGTGCAGATTCTGCGGAAAACCAACCACTAACCGGTACGCAAACATTCCCATATGCCCCGAATGCGCCAGAACCAAACGACTCAAATAATTCTCTGGTTTCGAAGCCACAGGCGTTGCGCACTCGGTGCCAACTACCGACTCTCTGGACCTAATCGGTCCTTCGCCTGTTTCAATGTCCAATATCGTGCCAGAAAGGACAGAGCGATAGCAGGAAACAGGACCAGGCTGACCAGGATCAGCACTGAACCCACTGTACTATCGATGAAGGTCCCGGTGGGCTGATTGCCTAGGTTACCCGGTTGCGTTGACTGAGCTGTGGAAGTCACCCTAGGATTCGATCCGGATGTTGTCGAAGTCTGAGTTGGTGGTGCGAGAATACCGGGAAGAATGACGAGCCCGAAACCGATCAGTACGCCTAGCGTCAGACTGAGTCCAGCTCTGGTTCTTCTCCCGAGTCTCAATGTCGAGCTCTCTCCTCCGCTACTTCCATGATACTCATGGGCCTTGGCTCCGCATAATCCCACAGCTTAGAACAACCCGATCCGTTATCAGAACGGCTTCAACCTCCACGCTCGCCAGGTCTCACTCCACGAGACCGCAACCGCTGATATGCCAAAGACGAATGCCATGATATTGTGCGTGGAGAAATCTGGCCGGTAAATAATCGGATAGAGCGCAAGCATCACGGTGAACATGGTCGAGTAGAACAAGTATCGGGGAAGCATGAATCCCAAGACTCCGACAAAGTTCTGCAAAACCCCGACCTTTACCTGCTCGATCAGATGATATTCGCCGGTCAAGTCCTTCTCCAATAGGCCCAGACCCCTCAACTTCTCTAGATGATGCAAAGCGACACTCGGACTGCTCAATCCCAAGGCTCTCTGGACGGGTCTGACGCCGACAGCCCGTTTCTTTGATCCGAGAATGTGCCAGTAGACACGCAAAGTCACGCCCTTCAACTCGGACTCGATAACCCTCTCCCGATCCTCTGCCAAAATGTACCAAATCTCCAGATCGTGAGGGAAATCCTTAGTTCAATACAAGCTTACCCGTCGGGCAACGAGGGCGTTCGGATTTCCGAACACCATGTTCTAAACACTGGAATTAAGCCCACGCGCCACCTTACCGTATGACGAACAAGTATGATACTCCACAGAGCAACAGTAGCATACCTACTCATCCTCAGCAGCCTCACCCTCATCCCAGTCTCAGTCTACCTCACAAACCCTACAGCCCATGCAATGATCCCGTTCACCTCATACCAAGACCTGCGAGAGTTCATTCACGCAAATGGCTGCAGCAGCTCGACCCCTATGCTCTACAATCGAGGCGCTCTTACTCCCGGCCCAACAACATCAGTCTTCGGCGCCAATTCGAACAGTGCTTCAAGCCAAAGTCCCACCCATTCTGAAACGAATCAGCAGGTGTCTGGCGTTGATGAACTAGACAATGTCAAGAACGACGGCCAGTACGTCTATACAATAACAAACAACACCGTCGCCATCGTCCAAGCCTATCCGACAACAGATGCCAGACTTCTCTCCAGAGTCAATGTTAGCGGGACTTTGCAAGGAATATTTGTGGTGGGCAACAGGCTTGTCATCGTAAGCGAGATTCCAGGATACTCGTACCCGTACTATGGCGGAGGCTCACCGCTTCCTGTACTAGGCACAAGCGCTTCTCAACCCGGCAACGTTGCAACGATATATCCTATTCAATTCTCAGGGACCACTTCGCTCTTCGTATTTGATATCAGCGACCATGCCAACCCGGTAATCACGACAAGGGTTGACGTAAACGGGACGTTAGCCGGTGCTCGACTAATTGGAAACGACGTCTATCTTGTAGCAACACAGCCAGTCGTCTGCTACGGCGAGATCTTCCTCCCAGAGCAAGTCGTCAACGGCCAAGCGGTAAAGGCTATACCCACACAAGTCTATCACTCGGACGTTATCGACCAAGGCTACAGCTTCACCACCATCGTCGGGTTCGACACGACACAGAACAACCCCAGTCCTGCCGCGAAGATCTATTTGATCGGAACGACGAGCACGATCTACGTTTCTCTGCACGACATCTATCTCACCCAGCCGGTATGGAGTCAGAGCCAGCAGACGATAGTGCACCGTATTAGCATCGACGGTCTCGCAATCACTTACCAGGCTACAGGAGCGGTACCGGGACACGTTCTGAACCAGTTCTCGATGGACGAGTACAGTGGATACCTCCGGATTGCAAGCGAACAGATCTATTCTGCTCGGTTCATGGGAGACAAAGCCTACCTTGTCACATACAAGCGAACGGACCCGCTCTTTGTTATTAGCCTCCAGGATCCCGCTCGGCCCAAGGTGCTCGGCCAGCTTAACGTAACAGGCGTCTCAGACTATCTACAACCATACGATGAGACACATCTCATCGGCATCGGCCAGTCAGGCACCGATGTAGCATGGGAGAATGCGGTCCGGTTCACGGGTCTCAAGATCAGCCTCTTCAACGTCACAGACCCCAACCAGCCAACGGAGACCAGCAGATATCTTATCGGCGGCCCCGGAACCAACTCACCCGCAATCAACGACCACAAAGCAGTCCTCTTCGACAAGACACTCAACCTCCTCGTGATTCCGGTCGAGATAACCGCGCAACCACAGAATACGACGTTCTGGTACTCGTACCAACCGATCTGGCAAGGAGCCTACGTCTTCAACATCACACCCGACAACGGCATCATCTTCAAGGGCGGAATAACACAATTGCAAAACGGCCAACTGCCAACGTGGCAAGACAACAACCTCTTCATCACCAGAACACTCTACATTGGAAACGCGCTATACACCATCTCAAACAACAAGGTCCAAATGAACAGCCTCTCAGACCTCTCAGAACTAGGCTCAGTCACCCTCGCATAAACAACCCGAAAACGACCCTCCAAGAAATCCTGTCGATTTTCTCCTTTTTTCCTTCGTCTTCGACAGAGACTGGTCCTCGAATTCCAGTCTACGCAGGATATGTTCGGAAAATCCAGAACGAGTCTCGAGTTGTTAGATGTTCCAGCTTCGTTTGTTGATAGGCTTGATCCGGATGTAGGTTCCAGGACCCATGTATCCCGTATGCTTGACAAGGTCCGCCTTTCCTTGCATCTTGATTCCGCGCGGAGCCCAGGGTTTCACGGTCTTCAGATCATCTACAACGAACGAAGCTCGAGGATTCTCCAGCACATTCTTGTACTTCATTGTGTTAGTGACGTCCCGGCCGCTGACATAGATGTACTCGCCGTCAGTATCGAAGCTAACCGCAGCAACATCAGGCCTCCCGGATTTTGACGATGTTCCGATTCTAGCTAGTTGTTGAGATTTCATATAGGCAATCTCTTTCTCGGTAAACAATCCTCACAGCTCTTGCGAGGAGATGCCCTCCTTCGATGTATAAGGCTGTCTCGCACGTCACGAAGCAGCAGGCGTTTGTGAATCTGGAGTCAATTATTTCTGGAACTCTGCCATGCTGCTCTGCAAAGGGCCTGGTTCTCTTGACAACTCTTTCCAGTCTAACTCCGCAAGACCGGCCAATCGTCGGAACTCGTTCACAGACCCGGGCCCGAAACCCGCGAAGTGATTGTTGAAGAAGATGAAGCCCTGTTTGAACAGGCTAGACTTCTCCTCCAGAGCGGTGTACCATTTTCGCATGACTTCACCCTGATCCCGTTGCTTCCCTCCAAAATTTGTGATCGAACGGTCGCCAACCATCCGCAAATAGGCAACGTCGGACGTGGCCTCGGGCGGAGTTGAAGCGTACTGGTTCTCCGACCAAGCCAGGCTCACCTTGCTCGTCTCAAGCAGCTGGTAGATGTCGGATTTGAACCATGATTTGTTGCGGAATTCGATGGCGTGGACGTACTTCTTGTCCGTCTGTCCGAGAAACGTCTCCAGCGCTTCTTTGTCTTTCTTGTAGTTGAACGACGGCGGAAGCTGAATAACCAAGGCCCCAAGCTTCTCTCTCAACTCCGACATAGCCTTGTAAAACCGTTCCAGTTGTGCCTGACTGTCCCGCAGTTTCAGTTCGTGCGTTATCTTCTTCGGAAACTTCGCGGTGAAAAGAAACCCTTCGGGAGTAACACGTTTCCAATTGGACACCATGAAGGGCGAAGGTGTTCGATAGTAGCTGGAATCAATCTCTACCGCGTCGAATACCTGTGAATAAATCCGAAGATAGTCGCCGGGCTTGGCGTCCTTGGGATAGAAGGGGCCGACCCAGTCCTGGTAGGACCACCCGCTGCAACCGACCCTCAGCTTCTTCGCATCAGCGGACAAAGTGCTTCGCCGAATATTCAAGGTCGACTGTTAAAAGATTCTTACCCGACATTATTCAAAACATTGGCGTGTTGGAGAACACGATTCCCTGCTGCGTGATCTGGTAGAAATATCCTCGTGACGGCGTCGGGTTACGCCCGATTCTCAATACCTTCAACGTGCCACCCTTCAACAAGACCTCCCCCTGTCGTTTTCTCATTTCGATGACCCCGTCCGCTAAGTTCGCGGTGGCGTTTTCCACGTTCACATCCACAACTTCCGTATGCAAGACGGAGATCGTTACTGCCCGCGCGATCTGTGTTGCAAAACGCATGACCTGAACATACTGGTAGACACGCCTTGCTTCTGCTAAGAGAAAAAATGGTGTGATAGAGTCCATCACGATCACCTTTGGCCCAACGCTCGGCTTCATCGCAAAGCTCCTCCCGTAGGAGAGAAGGTCCTGAAACCTCAAAGTCTCCTCCAAAATATCACCGGGGTCCATCTTAGGAAGCGACTCGGCAAGCTTCTGAGCTCCGAGCGAGAACATGTCGACAAACTCGAGACGCCCTTCCTCCTCGATCTTCGTCACTGCAATATGATGGTCCTCGAGTCCTAGCCTTACTACATCAGCCGGATCATCTATGCAGTAGTAGAGAAGCTGACACCCCTGACGAAGAAAATTCGCCACTAGCTCACGGACAAGAGAGGATTTCCCGCTCCCTATCGGACCCATCAGTGCAACACTGGACGGTCGAGGGATACCTCCTCCGCTGACCTTGTCGAGAATAGGAATTCCTGTCGGCTGCACCGCCTCTACTCTATGATCAACTGGAGATGGTTTCAACGGTAGCCGTTTTCTCTCTCCACCAGACAAGTGTTCTAGTTCGAAAGGGGCCATGTAACTTGGACCAGTATCCGAAAGTGACAATATCACTTGCTCGACCGGAGTTTCGCCAGTCCCAGAGCGAATGTACCGCAGAAGATTCCAAGAAAAGCGCCGCCGATAGCATCGCTCGGAAAGTGCAACCCCAGAATGATCATTGAGACAGCGGTGGCGATCGCGAGAAGAACGAAGGGAACACGCCAGGCAGTATACCTGGACCATATCACTGTGGCGACTGTAAACGCGTTTGTCGTATGTCCCGAGGGGAATCCGGGATTAGTGGGGATTTCACCACGGGCGACTATTCCGAGCGAAGGCATCTGGAACGGTCTTGGAAGGTTGAAAGATGCTTTCAACACGTCCGTGAGACTCATTGCAGTCACCATCGCCACCGCCAGTATTAGCGAGCTGTTCCATTCATTGCTGTCCTTGCGGAAAACGTAGAGCCAGAAAATTAGAGGGGCCCAGATGAGATCTCCCACTGTCGCTACCCCAAAGACTAGAGGGACAAGGGTATCACCGGATATGGAACGGTAGAGGGAAATGGCGATGGAGGTGTCTGTTGAGGTTCCGAGTATCCGCAGACCAAGCAGTGCAAGCACGAATCCTGCTATGCATATCAGGATGATCTGTTTTGCAAGTCGCAGGCTCTTGGCCCATGATCGTAGGTCGAGTCCTGCCCTTCCTAGTAGAGACATCTGGAAGGATCGAGTTGATCAGCAGTTATAATGTGATTGGCTTGAGCCCTCACTTTTATTAGCACGCCACGGTCGGTCTCGTTCTCCCATGCTCATACTAGGCGGGTCCGCAAGCCAACCCCTCGCGGAGAAAGTCGCAAAAGAACTCGGCCAAGAAGCCGGCCAATTGGAAGTGAAGCGTTTTCCTGACGGCGAAAAATATCTCCGAATCCATGATAACGTCAAGGACCAAGACGTTGTCGCAATTCAGTCTCTCTATCGAACACCTGACGAGAACATATTCGAACTTCTCTTGCTAACGGATACACTCAGGGACCTGGGAGCCCGCTCCATCACCGCCGTAGTACCCTACCTCGCATATGCGAGACAAGACTCACGATTCTACCCGGGAGAAGCAGTCAGTTCTGCATCAGTAGCCCGTCTCCTAGAATCCGCCGGCACGACATCCTTCTTTACAATAGACTGTCACCTTCACCGACTCGGAGACGTCGCCAAAGTGTTCAAGATCCCTGCTCACAACCTCACCGCGATGCATGAACTCGGAAAGTACGCTCGAGAACACTTCAAACCGCGCAACCCGATCGTGATCGGTCCCGACGAGGAAGCAGAGCAGTGGGCTACCGTAGTGGCAAAGGAGCTGGATTCAGAGCATGTGGCGTTTCGTAAGGTACGAGTCCGAAAAGAAGGGATGACCTCGTCCAAGGTTGAAGTCGACGCTGGTGACATTGAGTTGAAAGGACGAGACGTGGTCTTCGCCGACGACATCATCAGCACAGGCGGAACAATCGCGGAGGCTGCGAAAGCCTGCAAGAAGGAAGGCGCGAAACGCATTTTTGTGGTCTGCACCCACCCAGTCCTCGCCGAGGGGGCACTGAAACGGATCAAAGCCGCTGGAGTGCTAAAGGTGATCGGAACAGACACTTATCCCGGTCCAATCAGCAAGGTGACTGTCGCTCCAGTCATAGCGGCTGCGTTGAAGAGCTAAAAAGCAAATTTCGATTCCGAAGATGCAGAGTTGACAGGTCTAACAGGGAGGCAGGCTTAGTTTGCCGCTAGACCTTGTTGTGACAGGCGCTCTCAACTGGGACATCAACCTCTTTGTCAAACGACTTCCCCGCCCTGGTGAAGAAGTGGTCGTCGAGAAAATCGACCGGGTCCCAGGAGGAAAAGGCGGGAATGTTTCGGTTGCGGCATCCCGAATCCTCGGCCACGGGAAGGTGGCCTTGCTAGCCTGTGTCGGGAAGGACGAGATCGGCAAGAAGCAGTTGTTGATTCTCAAACAGGATGGGGTGGACACTTCCGCGGTCCAGACGCTGATGAAGCTTGAGTCTGGCCAGGCGTACATTACGGTTGACGAGAAGGGGAGGAACAATATTGAGACACATTTCGGCGCGAATGCTGGACTGAAACGGGACCACATCATGCTCCCAGAGGTCCAGAATCTCTTCGGCAATTGCCAGATGATGGTCGTCATCGACCCGCCTCGCCATGTGGCTGGGAGAATACTTTCGGAAGGGCGCCGCCTCCGACGATCTGTTCTCTGGCATCCAGGTGTTTTGACAAGATTCGGAATGGAAGAATTTCGAGGGGAGATGGAGGGCTTGGACTATCTAGTCTTGAACGAACATGAGGCACTAGCGTTCGCTGGTATGCACACTCTTGCGGAATCTGTCGTCGCCTTCAACAAGGTCGCGCCGAAGATGAAGATTCTCGTCACATTAGGAAGCAAAGGCTTCGCGTTTCATGATAAGGGGAAGCAGTTGAAGATGAAGAGTGTCAACCTGGCAAAGATGGGACGGAAGATAGTGAACACGACCGGGTGCGGAGACGCGTTTGTCGGAGCGTTCTCAGCCTACAAAGTTCTAGGCCTCGCCGACATCGAGGCGCTTAAGCACGGGAACATGGCGGCAGCTCTCAAGGCCGGTAAGCCAGAGACTAGAGGAAGCCCGACGAGAAAGGAGCTTGAAGAGTTCTATCAGAAATACTCGGCCTAACACCCGTTCGTCACCTGGCTAGTTCCCGATTGCATCGTTAGTTTCGATAAGAGTTTGTAGGGTTCGCTTTAATTGGTGGGACGCTAACCGTTCCCTCTAACGGAGTTTCACCGTATTGGCTAGTACTGTCGAGGTCGCAAAGTGGGACCAGGCTATCGCCTGGCTCCTAAAGAATGAGAATCCGGGCGTTCGATATTGGACCCTCAAGGATGTTCTCGGGAGATCCGAGAGCGATACCGAAGTTGTATCAGCCTTGAACGGTATTGCATCTTGGGGTCCGTTAGCCGAGTACTTGAGGGAACAACACCCGACAGGATATTGGGGTGATGGCGAAGATGTGTACTGGCCCAAGTGGAGCGCAACGGTCTGGGCGCTAATATTGTTGGCTGAAATGGGCGTTCCGGGGACGAATTCCTCGATTAGGAAAGGTTGTGAGTATTTTCTGCGAGTTATGGACGGGCAGGATCGTTCTTGGCCGCCGCCAAAGTATCCTGATGAGGATTTGCGAGGGTGGCGTTTAGTCTGGGAGCCCTGCGTCACCGGGAACATGGCACGGACGCTTGCAGAGTCCGGGCTTGAGAACGATCCCCGCGTACGAGAGATGTTTGAATGGCTTGTGAAGCAGCAGCGGGATGACGGAGGCTGGAACTGCGAGACTGAGAAACGAGATGGTGGCGCGGTTCACCATAGCTCATTCATGTCGACGATAGAGCCCCTGTGGGCGTTTTCTTCTCTCGATCCCCAAAAGTGGCCGCGCGGCGGACGCGAAGCGGTGGAAAGAGGCGTAGAATTCATGCTTATGCACCGCCTATTCAAGAGCGATACGTCCGGCAAGGTGATTCGGCCGGAATGGACACAACTCCATTTTCCACTATTCTACTTCTACGACGTCCTTCACGGCCTGCGAGTGGTAACGGCCCTGGGTTTTTGTGGAGATGAAAGGACCAAGGATGCTCGGGAGTTGTTATTGTCGAAAAGGTTGCCGGACGGGACCTGGCCGATGGAAGCCACATATCTCCGATCCCTGCGACGGAATTTCGTGAAAGATGAGAAGACGAGACAATGGCATTCCGTGCAGGAAGAAGGCATTGATCTTTCGAACATCCACAAGAGTATGGGAAAGGTAGTGGAGGTTCCGAGCATTTACTCAAGCCTAGGCGAGGTCGGAAAGGCTAATCCCTGGGTGACCCTGAACGCCCTTAGGGCGCTCAAAGACAAGGAATGAACGGGTCCACAAAGTCGTGCCCGATTGCCTTCCGGCCCTTCGGATCCGTTGTTTCACGAAGGGCGGGGGGCGGGAAAATCGACCCCCCCGGGGGGTCATGAAATAGTTAGCAGAAAAAAAAATAGTTAGCGAAAAGAAGAAAGTTATGGGAAAAATAGTTACGGGAAAAGAAAACTGACAAGAAAGGAGTCCGGAAAGGGGGCCTTTTCTTGGAGATAGACCAGCCCCTGATGGCAGTCGCTACTTGTCTGGGTTTGGCTTGGAGAGGCTTTTCTGCTCTTTCCAGGTGGACCCGCAAACGTGACAGTTGTGATACCTAAAATCGTCCGTTTCCCCAGATGAACGAGTACAAGGACCCGTAGTCCCGCAGACAGGACAAGTGTGAGTCGCCTGCTCCAATGTCTTGGTTGGTTCCGAGTGTTATCCCACCCTGATTATCTCTTCCTGTGGCTTAGATAGTTGTTGGTAGCCACTCGCCGTGACCAAGACGTCCTGCTCTAGATTACACGTCCCGAGCTTGCTTGTGACTGAGGGTTCGATTGTGAAGACCATGTCTTTCTGAACCGGCTTCTCCACCTGCTTACCATAACGGTTCGGCCATCTGGGACCTAATAGTGGGCCGATCTCATGGGTGCTCCTGCCTAAGACATGTCCCAGGGCATGCTTGTATTCGGGGTAGCCTCTCTTGACGATTATTTTTCTGCCAGCGCTATCGACTTTGTATCCTATCGTTCCCGGCTTCAGTGCTACGAGAGCGGCATCGTTTGCTGCTTTAGCAGTCTCGAACATCCGCTTCACCGAGCTCGGGATGTTTCCGGGCCCAACGAAATAGACTCGTTGGATGTCGCTGCAGTAGCCTTCAGAGTTGACTCCGAAGTCTAGCTTGACGAAATCACCGTTCCTAATGGTTGTGTTGTGGTAGCCTATGTGTCCCATAGGATTGCCCGCAACATTCACAGAGGGACAGCGATCGTAAGCCCACGCTGTCGACAGGCCCTTTTCAGCCACAAGCTTGTGAGCGAACTGGTGAACATACTTATCCTTCCTACCGGGTTTGATAGCATCCTCAACTTCATCGTAGATTTTTTCGCATTCGACAATCGCCTTCTTTACTAGTTCGACTTCTTCCGGGACAAGCCTCGCACGAAGAGCAATAGCCAAATCCTCCCCAGAAACGAACCGTTTGGAATATCCTTTCAGGGCCCGTTTGAGATACATTTCCATTCCACTCGTTAGACCGTCTGCAGCGCCTTCGTCGTAACTTGTGTTGACCGCGATGCTCTTCGGTTTCCTTCTGCCGATGATCTGTTTCAGTTTAGGAGCCGCGCCCTCGCTCGCGTAGCCAACCACCTCGTCGTAGAACTTGTTCTGCTTGATCGCTTCGACTTCTAGACTGCCCACAATCGCTGTCTTGGTTCCATCCTGGTCGATAATTGCAGCGGAACGCCAGGTCAGATCGCTAAACCTCAGATCATGAGCAAGCGGATCCTCGTTTCCCTCCCGTGTAAAAGTGATCCAGATGTCTATTTCCTGTTCTCTCATCACTTGCTGAATCCACTTCAGCTTCTTCCTAAGAAACTCCATCTTGATGGGGGATTTGTCGAGCTTCACGCGCTATCACCGCCAGTGAAACGACTTATTGCTTTCTGTCGAAACGATCAGCTCCGATTTAGTAGATGGGGTCCTTGAGGGTCTAACTCGTTAATCTGGACGCTTTTTCGCTTCTAGCGGTCATGACTTGGCATTGCGCGTCAAACTCGCCAGGGAACTGTCCGATCAGAAAATGTTTGAGTGGCCATGGCATCCGCAAGGTCACTTTTTCAAATACGATGAATAATGCCCAGCTGAACGAGAAGACGAGTCCCGTTGGCCTCTCACCCATTCCTGGTCCTCTAGGCTAGGATAGTTTCTCGCTTATCTCCATAGCGTCGGTAGTACTGTCTGAGAATTCCAGGAGGGTTTCCACTGTCCGGCTCTTGTATGGACCCTTTTTCCTCACATATTCCAGATAGTCTTGCATCTGATCCTTGAATATCCCCACGTTGTCTGCGACGATGACGCTGCCCTTGTGAAGATTCTTCTCTACAGCCTTCAGATATGAGAGATATTGCGTCTTCTCCGCGTCCAGGAAGACTAGGTCGAAGCTTCCCGAGAGCCTCTTCAGCTCTGTCATTCCGTCCCCTTCTACCACCTTGATCCTCCCTTCCATGCTGGCGCGTCTGATGTTCTCCATTGTCGTACGCACATGTTCGGGGTTCTTCTCGACCGATATGACCTCGGCTTTAGGGGGCGAGTTCTTGGCCATCAGTATAGCGGAATACCCGTAGAGAGCTCCAACCTCCAGAATTCGTTTCGGTCTTGTCCTTCTCACGATCTGCGCGAGGATCTCTCCCTTGACTGGACCGATGGACGGGATGAACGAACGTTTTCCAACCGCCTCGATTTCTCGAAGGACCGTGTCGGCCGGGTCCGAAGACTTCTTCATCGCCTTGGCTCTCCTCTCAACTTAGCCATCCATACTTAACGAGAGCACGAAGTCGAGTCCACACACGTGTTTCTCTTTAGTTCTCTAGAGAGACAGTAGCCCCGGTTCAAATCTAGCGAGTAAGACGGTTCTGGGTAGGAAAAGAAGGGGATACGACAAGATTGCAGGTGAAAATGCTCAAGGGCAAGATTCACAGGGCACGAGTTACAGGTGCCGACCTGAACTACGAGGGAAGCATCGAGATAGACTCGTCCCTAATGGAGGCTGCTGGAATTCTCCCCTTCGAGAAGGTCGATATCTGGAGCATTACAACCGGCGAGAGGTTCTCCACCTACGCACTCCCTGCCGACCCGCGAAGCGGAATTATCGCGCTCAACGGAGCGGCTGCCCGTAAAGTACAGCCGGGGGACGAGATTATCATCACAGCATTCGTATCGGTGAATGAGAAAGAAGCCGAACAATGGAATCCGAAAATCGTCTTTGTCGACGAGAAGAACAGGTTCAAACCTCTTACCCATACTCTCAGAACGCTAGCCCACCCACGAAAACTAGCCCGGTAGAGCCGTCGAACTGGCAGCCGAAAGACTTCCACTGCGTCAATCTCGTTTCTGAGCAGAGGCTAGAAACATAGGAATCTTCACCGCTTGTTCGCCTTGTGTGCTGGTGGAGCAGCAGGGAGACAACGCGTCAACGCTTACCTTCTCTAGTCCGTTGTCTTTCAACATAACAGCAATGTCCTCCATCTTGAACCCAAGCCATAGGTCCGAATGTTCCTTCCGAAGCCACTC
>WNFX01005825.1_pt1 | contig 14344 bp, 15 predicted proteins | sample 5400111 | NCBI WGS metagenome assembly WNFX01 (sample SAMN13153363, study PRJNA577476) | soil metagenome | isolation source: 40 cm soil or saprolite under grassland replicate 1 | place: USA:California | collected 2016-06-15 | reverse complement strand
AGTCGATGAAATAGATATAATATGTCCTGAGCGATTTTTTCTCATAATTGGAAGAACAGCCCGGGTTACATTCATGGGGCCAAATAAATTTGTAGCTAATTGAAGTTCCATTTGCCCTGGACTTAACTCCTCAAAAAAACCAGCGTAGAAATTGCCAGCATTATTTACCAGTACATCAATAGTTCCAAACTTATCGACTGCTGAATGTACAGTCGTCCCAATTTCTTTGGGGTTGGTAATATCCATTTTTACAACCAATAAATTATTGGATGACGCTCGGATAGATTTGGCTACTTTATCCGTATCCCGACCTGTGGCTACAACTTTATGACCTGCTGCAAGTGCTGATTTGGCAATCTCCAATCCCATTCCACGACTCGCCCCTGTTATCAACCAAACTTTACTTTTCATGATTATTTTCTTTTTTTAGTTCTTGATATTTAACACGACAAAATTAGTAGGCAGCAGTCAGGATAGAGGGTAAATACTACCGAAAAAAAGGAGTCATATTACTGATAACAAAAAAGCACCCTGTTTTCAAAGTGCTTCAATTGTTATTGTTACTTGCTTTGCGGATTGTAATCTCTTTCGATATTCCTTTGGAGTGAGGTTTACGTGTTTTCTGAAAAATTTGGCAAAGTAATTTGGATACTCAAAACCAAGCTCGTAAGCAATTTCAGAATTGTTCAAATCATTTCTTTCTTCCAATAATCCCTTTGCTTTTTTAATTATAAACTCATGTATTGTTTCAATCGCAGATTTATTAGTGAAGTGTTTAATGATGTCACCCAAATAGTTGGGAGTTAAATGCATTTTGTCTGCAAAATATTGAACAGTAGGAAGCTGACTTACGGGCTGATTGTAATAGTCTTTCAGATGCTGCTGAAAGTCAGATAAAATGTGATTGTATCGTTTAGGTTGCGCAGAAAATTGCCTGTTGTAAAATGCTTCTACCAACAAAATCAAAACATGTGCATAAGAAAGCAAAACACCATAATTGTTTTGTCTGCTATTATAATGTTTCAGCATGAGGTCAAAAATGGTTCTGATTTCCTGCTCTTCTTTTTCTGTTAAATACAAAGCTTCATGTTCTCCGTAGTCAAGGTAATGTTTGAACAAGAAGCGGTGTTCTTCAATTAATTTTTTAGAAAGTTGCAAATACATTCCATTAAAAGAAGCTTCTACGTTCCAGGGTTGAGGTCGTCCCGGACTGTTAAAGAACACTGCTGTTATTGGTGTCGGGTTGTCTGGATTATAATCGGGTGAGTTTTTGTCAATGAAATTACTTTTGATAGAGATACGGTAAAAGTCAACCATCACAGGCTCAGAATACAAGCGAATCTTTTTGGCGTCATAAAAGCCAATGTCAATGTTGTTGTCCAGAGGTTCGGGTAATCCTACATATGCATTATATGATTCAAAGTCTTTGAATAACTTCATTTTGCAAAATTACCGTTTTGCTTATTTTTTGCTAATTGAGTTTACACCTTTGTTGGTGTTCAGGTTAAAACTAATTTCAAGTATCAGGCGTTACACCAACAAATCTGCTGTGTCTATACATTCGGGTTGTTGGTGCAGAGAACTAAACAAGAAACAACTTTAATATCGAACACCAACAACGGCCAGGAATATTTTTTAAATTCAGAGGAAGCTCGTCAGGGAAGGATTATTTTATTGCTGTGTAATAGTACCCACCGATAATTGTGCACTATCGTTGAAATTTGACAAGTTATGCAACCAAATTTTTCCCGGGAAATTTACACTTACTTTACCATTGTTGACGGTAACATTGGCATTAATGTCCGTTACGTCATTGACGTAAAATGTTGTAGTAGTTCCTGAAAGATTGGAGGCTCCAACCAATACTGTATTTGGATCATTAGAATTGGTAATAAGCATTGAACCGCTGCTGGTAGGTGGCGTGGTAAACGAAAAGATTAATCCATTGGCAGAAGTGGTTTCATGAATTAAGGGTTTATAGATTTTAAAAATCGAGCCCAATATAGAAATCAGAATCCAATATTTAAACTAAATATCTTTTTATTTTTTATTGCCTGCTTTTTTGAATTTAAATCAATTTGTCGCCGGCAGATCGCAAATGATACAATCTTTCAACTTTATATTCACAAGCTCTTTATAGTTGTCGCAAGCCGAACCCGTTAGAGCAGTCGAAAGAAATTTTATACCGAGGTCCATCTTAGTGTCCTTGAAACAGTATTTTTGAAATTCGAAAGAGACTCGTCGTAGAAGAATAACACAGCCGGCGGATACCAACATAGGTAAATGGGTCTTTCTGATTTTGTCGGCTGGCACTATACAGCAGCCTGGCAAGATTTCTGATTCAGGCAACTATAATGTAAAATTATCTGTTAAACGGGTATTCATTCACCCAGCGAAAGCCCTGGCTTATCAGGCGAAAATTATTCAGATCATATTTTTTCATTTCAATCATTACAGAATCATTATACAGTTTGCCTGAAAGCAATAAAACATCTTTTTGCAGGAAGCTGTACACAATCCAACGAACCGTGTCAGTTGCCAGGGAGGCCGCTGTATCTTTATTGCGGATAAATGTTTCCACATTGTAAATGCCATAAAGCGGCGACCTCGGTGCAGCATCGCCATATTGCTTCATGGCTGACAAAGCTTGTTGGATATTTATAATCATTACGTACAAGATCAAGCCGTATTTTACAATAGCCATAGTAATATTCTGCCATTTTTTTCTGAAAACAGGAGGAGCGATGTTGGCGGCAGGGGTTGGTTTGTTTAAAAAGAAAAAATTGATTAAACGGTGGATATCTTTCGCCAATAAAAACAGAGCCATTAGTACCAATGCAGTGGAAAGTAGTTTTACCGGCACATCAAAACAATAATTTATTGCCATCACGTTTCCGGCAACCACCAGCGTTACGATGGCACCCAATGTGGCGGTGCGCCTGAACAAAAGCAAAGTCCCGCTCAATATCTCTGCACCGCCCGTTACGTAATTATAGCCGCGGGAGAAGCCGAGGAAATTCCACGCAAGCCCCATGGGTGAAGAATTTCCGTAGGGCTCCAATAAACGATCGGGCGAAAAAAAAGGAAACTGCAGTTTGAAAACTTTTACAAAGCCATAGGCAAACATGGTAATGGCCACATAGTATCGAACAATAACACAAAGCCAGTAAAATAACTTATTGTATGTTGTGATTCGTTTATCAAGAATGCTCCACACGACCGATGCAGTTACGGCTACAGCAGTTATGAAAAAAATGACGACGTAATCATATGTGGTGTCGCCGCTGCCATTTGTAAAAACAGTGACCGGGTAAGAAAGATGCAAAATATTTTTTGCTATCCACAACATTAATTTATGAAAGGGTGGAATATAGAAATTGAATATATAATCACTGTAAGGCAACACTCCATTTGGATTAAAAAAAATATACAGAAGAAATAAAATAAGAAAGAACCGGAACACAAGCTTTTGCGTAAAACCCCACGGAATGGCGGGAGTATTTTCCATATAGAAGTTGTTGTTGGAATTATAAATATAATTTTTTATTCGTTGATTGTAAGCCTGTCTTCTTAAGACCTTTTATGTGTGGCGGAGCAGGGCTCACAGGAGAATATGGGAAAGAAGAGAGGAATTCTTTGTTGGTATTCCCGGCACAAAGCTGCATGGCAACGGTACGGCCAGGAATAAAACAGGCAAATAAATGTGTGTTGATGTCGGCGATAGCCTGCAATCTCAAAAAATTATTGAGATGGAAGCAAACAAAAGTTGAAACAACAGTCATGGCGATGAAGAAGGCAGAAAAAAGTCTTGCTTTTTACTTTTTTGTTCTATTGCACGGAAGGCAACTTCATAATTGTGTCAAACCAATATTTTTATTGAATTGAAGAACCAAGAAAATCACAACATTATTTTGGAGAAAATTTTTCCGAAAGAAGTTGTGCATCAGCCACCAAATGTTAGCGGAAGTTTTTATTTCTTAATACCCCACTTTATGCAGAGAATTATGAGGGTTAGTAGAATAAATTGTGCAATTATTATTAATGTTTGGCTCTTAGAGAAATTGAATATGGGCTGGCCATTTTTAGATACGATGTTCCAAATCCCATAAGAACTACCAGTTACTCCTAATGCCGATTCCACTAGGTTTCCGGCAGAATGAAAACCAGTAGGCATAGAAATTCCATTTGAATAAATTGCTAGGAATCCAAAAAGTAACCCCCAAATACTTGTTGAAAAAAAGCCTGCAATTCCCCATCCAAAAACAATATGGTATAAACCGAATAAAATTGATGTAATTACTAAAGCCGCTATTGCACCAACCTCATTCTTTAGCGTGATAAGTGGATAAGCTCTAAAAGCAATTTCTTCCATGAACGCTAAAAGAATTATTGTAGGTAGGGCAGTAAAAAGAAGAAATAAGATGTTATTGTTCTTAGATAGGCGGATTTCAAAGCCGGAAGAACAGGCAATTGAAAGTATGAATAGGTCATTATCCCAACCCCATTAAAAGACCGAGGCAAAATTTCTCTATTGTCTTTGATTCAAATTTTAAACCGATGTTTGAAAACGATTTTCTGTCAAACTTTAAAAATAGATATGTTACCAACAATGTCAAAATTGGTCCAATAGTACTTGAAAGGAAATTTTTAGATAAATCCGGAATTGATGATCTAATAAATAATGAAAGCTTCAAAAGTCCGGTAATAATTGCACAAAACAGAATAGCCTTACTAATAGTTATAAAGTTCGAATTGTGTTTTACTTGTGTCACTATGAATATGGGGCTCAATAAAATTTCCGCTAACGTTAAGGGCTTTGCGAAGGTGTGGAATTACAATTCCGTCTGCCCGTAACCGCGGCTGATTGAAAATGTTTTGTTGAAGTTAAGAATTAAAGTCCAGCGATGTTTGTCCAGCCCGAACTGAAGTTTCGATTTAGTGATCCGTCCTGAAAAAAGTTTACATGTTATGCAGATAATCCTGCAATAGGTTTACAAATTAAATTAGTCCTGAAATAGGTTTACTTGCCAAGTTAGGAATGTCGTTGTGTGTTGGCAAAAATATTTTCGTGGCCCTCCATAGCTAAAGAAAATATTTTTTGTGCGATGTCCTGTTATGAGGTGTTCATTACTACCTCCTTTTGTTTTTTATTCTTGTAATAGTTTTTCCATTTCTTTATTTGTGGTCCTTTTTGTTGGTGTACATGATGTGGTATTTGCCAATTGATACTGCTGTGCACTCTGCGGTAATTATAGACGGTAATGCATCGTGCAATATGCTGACTTGCGTTTTTGCAATCCGGATTCGGGTATTCCAGGCAGGCTTATCACAAACAACTTCGTTTTGAAAAAAAACAAACCAACGAGCAATCTCTTATTCTGCAGCAGGTAACTTTCATTCGGCAGGAACAACCTTGTTGCGGCCATTATACTTTTTAGCGAGTTGCCGGTATGTTTTTCCTTCCACCAAATACTCATGAATTGCTTGCTGTCTGATGTCCATAAATTTACACTTTTAGTGTAAACCTATTTCAGGACGAGACATACTGCTGCTGATTGAACTTCCGTTCAGCCACACTTTTGGTAAACCCCATGTTAGCGGTTCGTGCTCTTCATCGTGAAGTTATTGCACGTATATCGCCGCCTTCTTTGTATCTAAACCCTTTAAGTAGCATCTTTAAAAAGTCGGGTTGCACGTGGTTCTGCCTCCATCTCCCCATAATGAAACAATTATTTTTTCTCATTTCATTTCTGCTTAAGATCCAATAGTACCTGTCTTGACTTTTCCAGCTCGCTGGTATTTGGCAATAAAAACTCCACTTGGTGTAATAGTACTCTCTATTAATGTAAATGCTGCCGGAATCGCGCCGTTGTCAAACAACTTTTTTCCTTTACCAAGAGTCAACGGGTGAATTTTGAGCCAGAGTTCGTCCACTAAATCATTCTTCAGTAGCAGCTGAATAAGCTTACCACTGCCCCAAACTTGAATGTCAGAACCTTTTGAATTTTTGAGCTTTTTGATATCTGCCAGGCTATTGATGAAAACTGAGTTTTTCCAATCTGACTTTTTCATGGTTTTGGACATGACGTATTTGGTGCCATCATTGATACCTGGCCAAAAGTCTGAATGTTCAGGCCAGTATGGGGCCCAAATCTCAAATGTTTTTCTGCCCAAAAGATAATCTGCAGATTTCAGTTCTTTTTCCAGGACCTTACCATAAACTTCGTCAGAATAAGGTGCAGTCCAACCGCCATATTTGAAACCGCCTGATGTATCTTCCTCAGGTCCACCTGGTGCTTGCATTACTCCATCTAATGTAATCATTGATAAGACGATTATTTTTCTCATGTTATTTTACCTCCTCTTGTAATTTATTTTTTAAAAACTTCTTCAAAATTGGTTTTGTGCAATACAAATCTCGCCAACAAAGATCGTGCTGATGCAGTGTAAATGCGACATTCTTAGTGGTTGAATACGAAGTATTGATAGTCCCACGTCGACAGGCGGAGTTGTCGCTATAGCATCCTGACTAACGTTTCAGGGTGAGTAAAGGATTTTAATAATTATTTTTACTCAAATACATAAACCTTCGCTAAACCCTGCATTAATCAAAGTGTAATTATAAATATAAAAGAGATGCTCTGAGGAAATATTTCAAGATTTAGAAATTATATTTCAACCAGAATGACGCACGGGCTATAATGCACCAGTGCTTAAATGGGTCTTGCAAAGAGTCACTTTAAAATTATAGAAGAAAGTCTGCAACAGAATCTCCCGTTAGCACGGGAAATTATTTTCGTTTCGAAAAATGGGGAATGACCGCTAACGGCCAGGTATTGCTGCAGGTGGGATACTTTACAACTGTCAGCCCAGCCTGGCTTTGTGTATTGATGAAGTTAAGCACTTCTGTTTGGTTTATTCGTCGAGCCCGAACTACAAGTGATAGTAGCACATAGCTGATGTTTCAATGTCCTGCCCGCTTGCAGCAATACTTTTGTTGGTGGCAGTTTTATTAATGTTTCGTAAAGGTTATTTTGTCTATCAGAGTTCTGCATTTGTCGATATCTTTTCCTATGTATGAAATATGATTGTCAGGTCGCAATAAAACATAAAACTCTGAAGCATTGCCAAAAATAGAAGAAGGAGTTTCTTTGAAAGCAACAAAAGTTATTTTGAGCCTGGTATTTTTGGATATAGGGTTGCTTATGTCATTGCTTCCAAAATATAATAATTTAAAAACAGGCTGGGTTAAATAGCTGAAGATTTGCCTGCTATCCGAGAAAACAAAATATGGCATTCTGCCTCCTGCCCTTACCTTGCCCATTGAACTCTTTAAAGTGAGATAACTATCAGGATAAGCAATCCCTATTTGCGATAGCAATGGAAAAATTTGCCGCTTTACAAAACTGTTCTTTGAAATTAAGCTAAGCAATGAAGGAAAGAAGTTAAGCCGTAGAAAATTCCAAAAGCGATTCACTCCGGACATTATATCAAAGATTCTATCTGTTGTCTCCAGCAGGCGCTTTGCATTTGCAGTGCGTTCAGTGCTATAGGTTTTCAAAACTTCGGAGTTCATACCGCCTTTGATTACATAAGCAAGTTTCCAAGCTAAATTATAGGCATCCTGTATTCCTGTGTTCATGCCTTGCCCTCCCGCAGGAGTATGAATATGTGCCGCATCGCCTGCTATAAAACACCTTCCTTTCATAAAGGAATCTGCTTTGCGGCTATGTACTTTATATGTGGAAAACCATTGCAACACCTCAAAATCAACTGGTGAAATGATTTGTTGCTTAATATCATTCTTAATATCTGAAAATTGATACTCAAATGTGTCTTCATATTCGGGCAATATTCCTACAATGCGATAATGCCCTGTACCTTCCATAGGGAAGAAAAGAACAAATCCTTTCTTTATCATAAACATGTACAAAGCATTTTTATTAATAACAGGACTTTTAAGCTTTACATCCGCCACATAAAATAACTTGGGTTCTGTACTTCCTTTAAATGATAAATCCAATTGATGCCGTATGGGGCTGCCGGCGCCATCACAGCCAACCAAATAAGCTGCCTCTGCCTTCTGCTCAATACCTCGTGCATCTTTATAATAAACCGTTACCCCTGCTTGATGCTGTTCGACATGAGTAAGCTCAGATTTCCATAGAACTTGTTTTCCGTGTTCAGCAAGAAATTCCGTCAAAAGCATTTCAGTTTTGCTTTGTTCTAAGGAAAGTGCAAATGTAAATTCACTAAGTCCTTCGCCTAAGCCGGAAAGATTTATTGCGAGTTTTTCTCTGCCTTTATAGAATAAATGCAATTCAGTTGTGATCTGTCCCCTTTTTATTGCTTCCTCTGCAATTCCCAGTTCCTGAAAGATTTCAAGCGTTCTTGCCTGCACAACGATTGCTTTGGATAAAGAAGTTATTCCCTCATTTTTTTCAATTATTATGAAATCAATATTGTGCCGAAGCAATTGTGTAGCCATGCTCAAACCTGTAGGTCCGGCACCTGCAATAAACACCTGAGTCTTTAATGGTGTGGCATGTTCCATTTTCAGTTTAGATACATAAATGGTGGTTGAAGTAATTGCCGCTAACGGCTCCGCATTTGTGCTGTTGGGAATTATAGAATTCCTAAAGCTCGCTTGACCGTAACTTAATTTTTTATACGGCCAAATTACTAAAGCTGAGTAGAATTACAAATGCTAATGGGCCATATTGTTCAGCCCCAATAGCACAAATGCCACTACTGTTGGCGGCTGGGCTACTGTTTAGGCGAAGACGTGTCGTGTCAAATTTCGCAGTCATTTTCTTCATCGTTTGCTTTACTCCAAAAAATTAAGACCAGAAGTTTCAAGTCAGGCAATCGTTTGTAATTTACAATTGTCAATGTGCGCCAGATAAAAATCAACAACAGTCATGAAGAACACGGTCACGCACGATGACAAATGTCATCCATAACATGACTAGGATTGATAGCAAATTAATTATTGTGAGTGTTGTGTAATAATTTCTCTGAAAATCATTGGATCTGCTAATAATTTTTTTAGCGTAAAACTTAGAAGCAATTGGAATCAGAGCCACCAACAATAACACAATAATTCCCGGGTAAAGACCTGTGATTGTAACACCAATAATGCTGAGTAGTACTACCGTAAGGGCTAATACCATTGATATGGAGGTAACAACGCTAAATATTTTCGTTCCCATTATGATAATAATTTAAGATTCTATAAACTATATGAGAAATCAAAAATATAAAAAGTACTTTGAATTACAAAGTAAATTAAATTATTTTATTTAGTCGGTTCAAAGTTAGCACTGTCCCCAAGCCTTGCCGCCAAATAGGAAATATATGCAGTTTCTTCTTCTTTTAAAATGATCTTGTTATTGATAATGAACTTCAAAAACTTCATATCTGAGTTTCCGGGATGGCTTTATGCAGTTTTATAATTTCAGCTCGTCAAAAGGGCTCCTTACCTTTCCTATTTAAGCCGGCTTACACTGTAACACATGGTGACCTTTATGCTGTGAGATCCAAACGACTCCTATTTTTATTTGAAGGTCAGGCGACAAACAATAACCAAAGAAATGTCAAATAGAATTACAGAACGATGAAAGGATTGCGGCGCAACAGGTGATGCTATGAAAAACTAAAGCCGGTATCAAAATATTTATCTTCTATTTCCCCGCTAAAGCAAATGCCACATAGGAATCACCGCTCTTTGTTCCCAACTTACCACCACCACAGGCAATAACGATATATTGCTTACCATTTACTTCATAAGTAGCAGGTGTAGCAAAACCGGCAGCGGGTAAATTTGTTTCCCATAATAGTTTTCCTGTTCGCTTATTGAATGCACGGAACTTTTCATCTTTTGTTGCAGCAATAAATAAAACGCCGCCTTTTGTAATTACGGGCCCACCATAATTTTCGGTGCCGCTTTCTTTCACGCCTCTTGCTTTAAAAATAGAATCTTCACCCAGCGTGGTTGTCCATATATATTCACCGGTGTTAAGATCGATGGCGCTCAGCGTTCCCCATGGCGGTGCCAGCGCCGGCAGGTTGGTCTTGCTTAAAAATTTATTGTACCCTGAAATTTGATAAGGAACTTTTCTGAACGAATCAAGGGCCGATAATTTTCCTGTATATTTTTTTTGTTGTTCTTTTTGCAGGTTCAGCACATAGCTGGCAATAGCATCTTTATCATCCTGGCTCAGATGTTTGAATGCGGGCATCATCCTTCTTCCTGTATTGATGAATTCAACAAAACTGCGCGGATCGTACTTGCTTTCAATGCCAAGAATGGAAGGATAATTTCCGCCACCTTTTCTATCGGGGCCATGACAGCTCATACAATTTTGCTGGTACAATCGCGAACCGGCCTGCCCCATATTTTCCTGCGCCTTGGCAGGATCAGTGTCAAACATTTTCAGTATCCACGCCATCTGATTTGCATTTACATATAGTATTCCTGTTTCCGGATCAACAGCCGGGCCGCCCCATTCACCGCCACCGTCAAAACCGGGAAAAATAATCGTTCCATCTTTTGATTGCGGCATAAACATTCTTCCCGTATGATAAGTTTGCAATTTGCTTTTTACACTATCATATTCATCTTTGCTTAAATAGGGATTGAGATCTTTTTCTGTAAATGTTTGCCGAACAAATGGCGCGGGTTTTTGTGGAATGGGTTGCGTGGGCCAGATCTTTTCACCCACTAATTCTGTTGCTGTATCAACCGGCATTTCTTTTATGGGAAATAATGGATCACCGGTTTCCCTGTTGAACAAAAACACAAAACCGGTTTTTGTGGTTTGGGCAACCGCATCAATTTTTTTTCCATCGTGAGTTACGGTTAATAAAACAGGAGCACAGGGAGGATCCCAATCCCAGGTATCATGATGTATGCATTGAAAATGCCAGAGATGTTTGCCATTGTGAGCATCGAGTGCGAGTAAACAATCAGCATATAAATTTGAACCGCGACGTTTGCCTCCATAGAAATCCATAGAAGATGAGCCGAGAGGAATGTATGCAATGCCACGTTGCTGATCGATGGTCATACCCATCCAGTTATTGACGCCACCGATCCTTTGCCATGCATTTGGATCTTCCCAGGTTTCATAACCAGCCTCCCCGGGATGAGGAATAGTATGAAATTGCCAGACAATTTTTCCGGTTCTTGCATCATACGCACGAATATCACCCGGTGCAGCATCCATGGCTTCTGAAACTCTTGTGCCGGTGATGACAAGATCTTTATAAACAGAAGGAGGAGAAGTGGATGCTACATATAAATTTTGCACACCTTCCATCTCAAGCCCATCATGCAGATCAACTTTTCCATTGTTACCAAAACCCGGGATCGATCTTCCAGTGGTTGCATCAATAGCTTCCAGCCATGAGCCCGCTGCATAAAAGATCCGCTGATCATTTTTTCCATCGCTCCAGTAAGCAACACCGCGATTATTATTCATGATGAAATGAAATACTTTCATATTTCCCGGGATGCTGTCGAAAGGAGAGTAGGCCCATTTTTGTTTGCCGGTAGCTGCATCAATGGCAAATAGTTTTGATTGCGGGGACGTGCAGTACATGATGCCATTTACAATAATAGGATTGCATTGAATTTGTGAATGAGCGGCCGTATCAGCATCACCGGTATGAAACTCCCAGGCTTCTTGTAATTGCTGAACATTGTTTGTATCAATTTCTGTGAGTGATGAATATTTATTACCGTCACCATTGCCATGTGCTTTTTCCCAGCCATTGTATACAGTTGATTTATTGTTATTACAGGAAAAGGAAAATATAATGATAGCAATGATGAAGATGAGGCAGGCAATTCGTTTCATACAATAATAGTTGTGAGAGTGAATTTAGGATTTTATTTTGGTCACAAAGTACACGAAGGATGACACAAAGAACACGATGATATTTGCGTTTTTGCCTATTATTTATCCATTTAAAAACATGTTTTCTTTGTGCGCTTTGTGGCGCTTGGTGTCCCTTCGTGACCATACCTTAGCATGGAGAGTTTAGGAAATGATACGGGAAGAGATAATTAAAATAATTTTTAAATGAGGCTTTTTATGTACACAATATTATAGGTGCAGGAATGTTGGAAAGCGTCTATAGAAATTGTCTCGCTTACCGCTTATTAAAAAGAGAATTATTTATTGAAACAGCAAAGCCCATACCTGTAATTTTTGAAGAAGTGAGAATGGAATGTGGGTATAGAGCTGATATTGTCGTAGAACAGTCAGTTGTAGTGGATACCAAAAGTATTGATGCCATTGGTCCCTTACAAATGGCCCAAGTATTGACCTATTTACGATTTTTAAATATGCGACATGGACTAATTTTAAATTTTAATACCGTACTAATGAAGAATGGAATAAAAAGAGTTTTGAATGGTTTTTGATAATAGGTCACAAAGTACACGAAGGATGACACAAAGAACATTAAGATATTTATCCCCAGGTCCACGCCGACTAAAGATATTCGCCTATTTCAGCTTGCTTATTTGTTCCTTGTAATACTTCACGGTTCGTATAACGGATGGCAAATTGCTTGGCTGATCTTCCGCATCTCTTTCTATATAAATGTACCCATTGAAATTTTGTTTCTTTAGCTCTGCAAAGATCTCAGGAAATTTGACTACGCCAGTGCCAACAGGTACATCCTTTAATGTTGGATCGTTATAGGCAGCTATGTCTTTTAAGTGAATAATCATAATATGTCTACTCAATTTCATCACTGCATCCAAAGGATCAATGCCGCTTTTTGGCCAATGACCGAGGTCTGCACAAACGCCGAAATTCGAATGGCCTTTCAATGCCATTAACGTTGTATCAGGATTCCAGTAATGACTGAATCCTTTCCAGTGCTCATGTATAGCGACTTTCATTCCGTATGCACCGGCCAGGCTGTCGATGCTATCCCACATAGTCAATGGCGGTTCGGTCGTTACATATTTAACACCGAATCTCTTTGCTATTTCAAATTGTTTTATCCATGATCGCATGGTAGAGTCACCGACAATGTAAAGTGATTCGCAGATAAGCCCTTTTTCTGCGATCAATGATTTTAACTTGTCAATACCCGCCATGGATAGTTGTGATATCACGGAATCCTTCAGCTCGGCACCTGCTTTATGAAAAGTATTTGGTTCAATATATTTCAAGCCTGCACTATCTACTTTATCCAATGATCCGGGAAAACTTACAGTATGAAAGGTCCATAGAGCTACACCGAATTTCCAGTCTTTGGAGGGATCAACAGAAGTTGTTGATGCGGAGTCTGCATTACTCTTATTTCCCGATTGGCTATTATTGCAGACAACAAAAAATAAAGCAAAACAGGCAAGCAGAGGAATTGTTTTTTTCATGTTGATTAGCTGATTTGGAATTGAAGTTCTGAATTTATATCGAAGAATATTTATTTTAATTTATTGGAAGCCGTGGTTGCCGGCAAGCCTTTGCGGGCTGTAATAGGACGCTTGTGAATTTGCAAATTTCTGTTGCCTTTGAAAAATTATTTTAAGGCCAGCACCGGTTCATTCACAAATGAATTGAAAGGAACCGTTGATCTGAAAATTTTATTACAGTAAGAAGCAAAATTCTCAGAAAGAATTTCTTTGTCAGTTACAGAATGGCGAATTATCAATTCCTTATATTTCAGGTAATCACCCATCGGATCTTCTTTATCAAATCCCTGTGGGATTTTTGTCAGTTTTTCTCCTTCAATTTTAAAATTGTTTGTAAAGTCTTTGTCATTGATGATTTTTAAAAATTTTTTCCCATTACTGCTTATTTCTTCGCGGATCGCTTTGAAATTTTGAGGTTCTGTCATATGCACACCTCCCGCAAGAAAAGAATGACCCGGCTCCAGATGAAAATAATATCCTGCAATTCCACAACCCTTGCCTTTGCCCATAAGCGTGGCACCGAAATGTGTTTTGTAAGGAGTTTTGTCTTTTGAAAAACGGGTGTCACGGTAGATTCGAAAAACCGAATTTTTTGCATCAAGTCCAGCAACAGATTTATCAAACTTTGTCACTTCCTCAATGAGTCCCTGAATAAATAAAATAAAGTTTTCATTAGCCGCAATAAATTTCTCCTTGTTTGCATTGAACCAATCACGATTGTTATTCTTCTTTACTTCCTTGAGAAAATCAATAGTCCCTTTTTTAATTGTCGTTGCCATTTTTCAAAATTTGAGTTACAAATTTATTTTTTAACTTATTTTGTGCGCCGCCGGGGACACAGCAGTAAGAAAAACCATTCATTCCTCTTGATATTGAAAATTCAATTTTTTTGAGTATGAATATCATGAG
>WNFX01012126.1_pt1 | contig 14348 bp, 11 predicted proteins | sample 5400111 | NCBI WGS metagenome assembly WNFX01 (sample SAMN13153363, study PRJNA577476) | soil metagenome | isolation source: 40 cm soil or saprolite under grassland replicate 1 | place: USA:California | collected 2016-06-15 | reverse complement strand
GGTCTTCGTGCTCGAGCTCACGGGCGACGTCACCGCCCTACCCGGCTTGCTGGTCGGCAGCATTGCGGCGGCGGGCGTCACCGTGCTGCTGATGCGCCGCTCGATTCTCACGGAAAAACTGGCGCGCCGCGGGCAGCACGTCAGCCGCGAGTACGGCGTCAATCCGCTGCATGTGCTGCGGGTCGAGGAAGTGATGGAGCCCCCGCTCGGCCCGCCCGCTCCGGCCGGCGACGTCGTCACCTACCCCGACGAGCTGCTCGAGACGGCGATGTCCAAACTGCTCGAGCACGAGCTCGAAGGCCTCGCGGTGACGAGCCGCGACGATCCCACCCGCACGGTGGGCTACGTGGAGCGCTCCGCCATCCTCGGCGCGTGGGTCCAGCTCACGCGCGACGAGCACACCATCGAGCAAGGCTGGCTCGGGCGGCTGCGCCGCGTCCCGCGCTAACGGTTTCCCGCCCCCGTCGCCGGCTCGGCCGCGGCGCGGCGGTACTTCTGGAACCAGCTCATCATGTAGAGCTGCGTGCGCATGAAGTTGGACGGCTTCGATCCCGTGCCGTGATACTCGTCGTTGAAGCGCAGCATCACGGTCGGCACGCCCCGCACCTTCAAGGCCGTGTAGAACTCCTCTGTCTGCGGGATCGGCGTGCGCCGGTCCAGCTCGCCGGTCATCAGGAGCGTGGGCGTCGTGACGTGCCCGACCTGCATCAGCGACGAATGGGCCAGCCACTCGTCCGGCTTGTCCCAGAAGGCCTGGTGGAAGAAGCTGTAGGTGAAGAGCGGGATGTCGGTCTGCCCCGCCATGCTGATCCAGTCGATCACCGGGCAGCGCACTGCGGCCGCCGCGAACCGGCCGGTGTGGCCGATCACCCAGCTCGAGAGCACGCCGCCCCCGGAGCATCCGGAGACGTACATGCGGGTCGTATCCACGTAGCCCTTGCCGATCACCGCGTCCACGCCGGCCATGAGATCGTCGTAATCGGGACCGGGATAGTTGTGGTCGATCGCGTTCGAGAACGCGTCGCCGTACCCGGTCGAGCCGCGCGGGTTCACGTACAGCACCACGTAGCCGTTCGCCGCGAAGTTCTCGAACATGTAGCTGAACCCGACGTTGTACATCGCGAACGGGCCGCCGTGGATCTCGAGGATCAGCGGGTACTTCTTCGAGGCCTCGAACGACGGCGGCTTGACGATCCATCCCTGCACGCGGGTGCCGCCGGTCGAGTTGTACCAGATCTCCTCGATCTTGGCGAGCCGCTTATTCGCGAGCACGTCGTCGTTCACGGCGGTCAGGCGCGTCACGGGCCCGGGGCGCCGCAGGTCCATGCGCACGACGTCGCCCGCGTGCTCGGCGTCGCCCGCCACCCCCACGCCAACGAGCGTGCGCGCGAGCGAGACGAGCGATACGACTTGCGGGCCCTGGGTGATGTCGCGCACCCCACCGGCCAGGTCCGCGTAGTGCACGTTGATCGAGCCCCGGTCGCCGGCCTGGAACAAGACGCCCTTGCCGTCGGGCGTCCAGTGGAGCTCGCCCGGATCGCGGTCGAAGCTCTTGGACACATCGCGCACGCCGGAGCCGTCGATCCCCGCAATCCACAGGTCGGACGTGCGGTGGGTGTGCTCGGTCGAATCGTAGCCCGTGAACGCGACGCTCTTGCCGTCCGGCGACACGGCGGGGTTCGCCCAATTACCGGGCCGGGAAACGAGGGCCCGGATCGCGCCGCTCGCGACGTCGACCGCGTAGATGCGCGACACCTGGTACTGACGGTCCCAGGTCGAGTCGCGCAGCCCGTCGAACACGATGGTGCGCCCGTCCGGGGTCCAATCGTACCCCGCCCCGACGCTCAGGCCGTCGAACCGGGCGCCCACGTTCCAGTGCCCGCTCGTGAGCGCGCGCGCCGTCCCGCCTTCGGCCGAGACGAGGAAGAGGTGCGTGAACCCCTGCTCCATGTACCCGACGCGGTCCTGGCGGTAGTGCAGCTCGTCCACCACCCGCGGCGCGGGGGTCCACTTCGCCCCTTCGGGCGGCTTGGGCAGCGAGATGCTCCACACCGTCGAGTCCGGCACGAGCATGACGAAGGAGATCGACTTGCCATCGGGCGCCCACTTGGGGTTGGCCGGCTTCTCGAGCACTCGGGTCACCTGTGACGACGCGCCCTCGGCGTCCATCCATCTGACGAACAGCTGCGTTCCCTTGGGCTCCCCGTCGGTCAGATAGAGGATGCGGGTGCCGTCCGGCGACCAGCGCGCGTCGCTGCCCTTGACGAGGAACCGGTTGTGCGAGCCGTCGGCATTCATGATCCACAGCGCCGAATCCCATTTGTCTTCGAGCTTGTTCACCCAGCGGCGGGTGTAGACGATCTGGGCGCCGTCGGGTGAGATCTGAGGATCGCTCACCTGCTCCCAGTCGAGGTAGTGATTCACGGTGAGCAGCGTGTCGGAGGCGGCCTCTTGGGCGGAGGCAGGCGCCACGACGAGCGCGATGCCGAGCACGGCGACCAGTCCGAAACGGCAGAGGCGAAGCATGCGACCTCCAGCGGTGGGAGAGGGGAGCGAAGCGGTCAGTGCAACAGCCCGCCGATCTTCTTTTCGACCCGTTGGGCGAACATGTGCGCGCCGACCGGCGCCATCCGAGCCGGGTCGCCCTTGATCTCGTAGCTGTCGACGAGCACCGGCTCGCCGGTGGCGACGTCGAACAGCTCGGCTGCGAACTGCCACACGAGCCCGGAGAGGTTCGAGATGCTGCCCTTGGCGACCCAGCGCGCGCCGAGCCGCCGGGCGACCGCGAGGGCGCAGCGGTTGTCGCAAGCGTTCCCGTCCGCCTCGGCGCGGGCGACAGCCGCGGCTACCGCGGCGGAATCGACGACCGTCACCGCCTCCGAGGAGCGCAGGGTGGCGAGCAGCTTGCTCGTCGCCGCCGCCACGACCGCCGTGTCGCCCGGCCCGAGCACGTTGGCGTGCTCACCGTCGAACCGCAGGTTCATCACCGCGATGGCCGGCCGGGTACCTGCGCTCTGGGCCGTGAGGGTGACGCACCAGAGCAGGAGCGAAGCAAGCAGGGTGACGCGCACGAGTGTAATCTAGAGGCCCAACTCGCGGGACACCAATGACCGTCACCCGGCCCGCCGCTGACGACCGCAGCGCCGCCGTCCTCGCCGGATTCCTCGGCTGGACGCTCGACGCGTTCGACTTTTTCCTCGTCGTCATGACGTTGACGGCGATCGGAAAAGAATTCGGGAAGTCGGACGCCGCCATCGCCCTCTCCCTCACGCTCACGCTGCTGTTCCGGCCCGTGGGCGCGTTCATTTTCGGGCTGCTGGCCGACCGCTACGGGCGCAAGCTGCCGCTGATGATCGATCTGGTGTTCTACTCGGTGGTCGAGGTGCTCACCGGGCTGGCGCCGAGCTACGCCACGTTCCTGGTGTTACGGGCGTTGTTCGGGATCGGGATGGGCGCGGAGTGGGGCGTGGGCGCGTCGCTGGTGATGGAGAAGGTCCCAGCCCGCTACCGCGGCGTCGTGTCCGGACTGCTGCAGCAGGGCTATGCGCTGGGGTACCTGCTCGCGGCGGTCTGCTACCTCGTGGTGTTCCCGCGCTGGGGATGGCGCCCCCTCTTCTTCATCGGCGGCCTGCCCGCGCTGCTGGCGCTGTTCGTACGGGCACGCGTGCGGGAGTCGGACGTGTGGCGGCAGACCCGGCACGACAACTGGAGCGGTCTGGGGCGGGCGATCGCCGCGAACTGGAGACTGTTCGTCTACCTGACCATCCTCATGGCGATGATGAACATGGTGTCCCACGGCACCCAGGACATGTACCCCACGTTCCTGGAGCGGGATTGGGGGTTTCGGCCGACCACGCGCGCAGCGCTCACGGCGTTCTCGCAGGTGGGTGCGCTGGTGGGCGGCGTGCTGTGCGGGCTCTACTCCGACCGCCTGGGACGGCGCCGCACCATCGGGCTGGCGCTCGCGGGCGCGGTGGTGACCATCCCCATCTGGGCGTTCGCGCCGACCCTGCCGCTGCTCTGGACGGGCGCATTCATCATGCAGTTCTTCGTCCAAGGCGCGTGGGGGGTGATCCCCGCGCACTTGAACGAGCTCTCGCCCGATGCGGTGCGGGGGTTCCTGCCGGGCTTCGCCTATCAGTGCGGTGTGGCCATCGCGAGCCAGATCCCGCACGCGCAAGCACTGTTCGCCACGGGCACGAGCTACGCGCAAGCCATGGCGCTCTCCGCGGCCGCCGTGTTCATCCTCGGTGCCGTGGTCGCGGGGCTCGGACCGGAGCGCCGGGGAGTGGCATTCGGGCGCGGGGCTCCATAGCGTTAGTCGTCATGGCCACGTTCATCAAAGCCACCCAGGCCTACCAGCAGGGACAGCGCACGCTGCCGCGCCGCTACTACGTGGACGCCGGGATCTACGCCGAGGAGCAGGAGCGAATCTTCGCAGAGCGCTGGGTGTGTGTCGGGCGCGCCGCCGAGCTGGGCACGCCCGGGGATTACATGGTCCGCTCGATCGCCGGGGAGAGCGTCATCGTGGTGCGCGGGCAGGATGGCGCCGTGCGCGCCTTCTACAACGTGTGCCGCCACCGCGGCACCCGGCTGTGCGACGGCGAGCGCGGCCGTCTGTCCGAAACGATTCAGTGCCCCTACCACGCCTGGACCTACACGCTCGACGGCGCGTTGATCGGCGCGCCGCATATGAACGAGGTCGCGGGCTTCGACAAGCGGGACTATCCGCTGCACCCGGTCGCGCTCGCGGCGTGGGAGGGATTCCTGTTTGTCAATCTGGCGCGCGACCCCGAGCCGTTCACTCGCGCGTTCGCGTCCCTCGAGCGTCGCTTCAGCCGGTTCAACATCGAGCGGCTCCGCTCGGGCGCCCGCATCGACTACGACGTTCGCGCCAACTGGAAGTTCGTGTTCCAGAATTACTCCGAATGCCTCCACTGCCCCGTGATCCATCCCGGACTCGCGAAGCTCACGCCCTACACCAGCGGCGAGAACGATCTGTTCGAGGGGCCCTATCTGGGCGGGTATATGGTGATCACCGCCCCCGGTGGGAGCCTGACGCTCTCCGGCCGGACGTGTGGGCCGGCGGTCGGGGACCTGCCGGCGGAAGACCGCAACCGGGTCTACTTCTATACGATCTTTCCGAATCTGCTGCTCTCGCTGCATCCCGACTACGTGATGTTCCACACGCTCTGGCCCGCGGCGCCCGACCGCACGCACATCACCTGCGAGTGGCTGTTCCCTGCCGACGCGTTCGGGCAGCCGGGGTTCGACCCGCAGGACGCCGTGGGCTTCTGGGACGAGACGAACCGCCAGGACTGGAACATCTGCGAGCGCTCGCAGCTGGGCGTGTCATCCCGCGCCTATGAGCCCGGGCCGTACTCCCCTCGCGAGGGCATTGCGGCGGCGTGGGACCGGGAGTTCCTCCGGGCGATCGGGCACACTACTTCCTGAGATACGCGTCCGTCTTGTTGAGCCAGTCCTCGCGCGGCGGGGAGAACACGTCCACGTCGAGCGTATCCTCGAGCGCGTGCGCCTCGTGCGGCAGGTGCGCCGGCAGGTGGAGCACCTCCCCCGCGCGCACCACGATCTCCTCGGCGCCGTCCGCGCCCACCAGGAACCGGAGCGCGCCTTCCAGGATATAGGTGAATTGCTCGTTCTCGTGGGAGTGCCGCGGGACGACGCACCCCTGCTTCAAGTAGACGTGCGCCAGCATCACGCGATCGCCGGTGATGAGGCGGCGGGACAAGCGTTCGTGCAACTCTTCGCGCGGGAGATCGTCCCACTTGTACAACGTCGCCTTACGCGTGCCGCTCACCACGAATCGCTCCGAGGCTGGGGGAACAGCAACGCTAGCGCGCGGTCCGTGGAAAAGGGAGGTCTTCTTCCATCCCCTCTTCACAAAGCGAGGGCACGGGGTCATCCTGAGCGCCGCAGGCGCGAAGGACCTGCTTTCCCGCAGGTGCGAAGGACGCTTTTCGAGGGGGGGAGGACATCGCGAAACGAGCGCGAAGCCCGCATTCTTGCCCCCGCCCAGCCGCGTCACTACCTTCGCGACACTCCTGCGATCGAGGCCGCGCATGCCGCTCGCCGACTGGCTGATTCCGGAATTCGATGAGGAGATGGCCGCCACACGCCGTGTGCTCGAGCGCGTCCCCGACGGCAAGGCCGCCTGGAAGCCCCATCCCAAATCGATGACGCTCGGCCGGCTCGCGACCTTGGTGGCCGAGCTGCCCGCCTGGGCGGTGAACGCCGTGACGCGCGACGAGCTGGACATCATGCCGCCGGGCGGACCGGCTCCCAAGTTCGCAGCGCTCGAGAGCACCGCCCGCATCCTGGAGCTGTTCGACCGCAACGCGGCCGAGGCGCGCGCCGCCATCGCCCGCACCGCCGACCCGGAGTTCCAGAAGCCCTGGGCGTTCAAGGTCGCCGGCCGGACGGTGAATACCAGCCCGAAGTTCACGGTGTACCGCCGCACGGTGCTCAATCATCTCGTCCATCATCGCGGCCAGCTCACCGTGTATCTGCGGCTCAACGGCATCCCCGTCCCCGCGGTGTACGGTCCCACCGCGGACGAGCCCCACTTCTAGGACGATCGCGTGACCTCCTGGGAGCAGGTGGTCTCGCGCGGCTTGCGACTGCTGCGGCCTCGCTCACGGAGAAGATCACGGGCGAGCTGCAGAGCGTCAGCGCGCAGACCGCGCGCGAAATGGATCTGTGGGTCAAGGAGCGGTTGTACGAGCTGCGCGTGTTCGCGAGCTCGTACGAGGTCTCGGAGAACCTCGACTTGATCACGCGCGGCCGGGGCGCCCCCGCTCTGGCGCGTCTCACCGACTACCTGCGCTCCGTGGGCGAGCGCTTCGCGGACTACCCGGAGCTGCTGGTCGTGAACCCGCAGGGCCAAGCGGTGGCGACCACGGCTCAGCAGGCGACACCCGCCCACCTGCCGGCGAACTGGGCCGCTGCCATCCGGACGGACAACGCGGTGCTGGGCGACGCATACCGCGACGACGCGCTCGGGAAGGACGTCGTCGTTTTCGCCGTTCCCATCTACCAGACGGGGGGCCGCCTCGTCGGCGCGCTCACCGCCAAGCTCGACCTGGCGGCGGTGCACCACCTGCTGCGCCGCTTCGCCGCGGGCGCGAGCGGCCGCGTGTACTTGATCACCACCGCGGGTCAGCCGTTGGTGAGCTCGGAGGCGGAGCGCGAAGACCTGATGCAGCGCCACCTCGACAGTGCGTTCACGCGGCGGCTGCTCGAGCACGAGGAGCTCCCCATCGAGCTCACCGGGTTCCGGGGCGACCGCGTGCTCGCCGCGGCCAAGCGGGTGCCCCACGTCGAGTGGGCCGTGCTGGTCCAGGTCCCCGCGGCGGAGGCGTTCCGCCAGGTGACCCGTCTCCGCAACGTCACCATTCTGCTCGTCGCGGCGCTGCTCGTCGGCGTGGGCCTGCTCGCCTACGTGCTCGGGCTGCTGATCACCCGGCCGCTCGACCGCCTGACGCGCGGCGCCGCCCAAGTCGCGGGAGGCGACCTCTACGTCGACCTGCCGGTGGTGGGCGGCGGCGAGCTCGGCTACGTGACGGAAGTGTTCAACGACATGGTGGCGCGGTTGCGCGACAGCCGCCGCGAGCTCGAGCGGCTCTCGATCACCGACGACCTCACGGGACTCTACAACCGGCGCTACGTCATGGAGGCACTCGCGAACGAGGTGCGCCGCTCACGCCGGCTGGAGCACCCGTTCACGCTGCTCATGCTGGACGTGGACCGCTTCAAGGAATACAACGATGCATACGGCCACCTCGCGGGCGATGCCGCGCTGGCGCGCGTGGCGGCCATCCTCAAAGAGTCCACTCGCGACGTGGATTGCGCGGCGCGGTATGGCGGGGAGGAGTTCGTGGTGCTGCTGCCCGAGACCGAGGCGGAGGGCGCGACCGAGAGCGCGCAACGCGTTCAGGAGCAGCTCGCACGCGACGCGCTGCTGGGCGGGAAGCTCACGGTCAGCGTGGGAGTCGCCCAGTTCCCCGCGGACGGCGAGTCCCCCGACGAGCTGCTGGCCGGCGCGGACGCGGCGTTGTACCAGGCGAAGCGTGAGGGACGAAACCGTGTGCTGCGCGCCGTGCGCTAACGGGCCGCGCGTCGCCCGATGAGGCTCAGAAAGATCCAGCCGCCGCGCCCGCCCTCGTCGGCGATGCGCACCCACTGATCTACGTAGGAAAAGCCGGTCAGCGCCGCACCCGCGTCCACCGTAAAGAGCACCTTGTAGCCGCCCCCCGGCCCCTCGCGCACGTTGCCGTGCGCCGTCGCCTGGAGCTGCACGGGCACGGCGAACGCCACTTCGCCCGCACGTAATGCCGTGCGTCCTTCGCCCCCCACACCGCCCTTGCCCGCCCCAGCGACGCGCTTGGCCTGGTTCGCGAGATACAGCGCCCCGCCGTAGTTCTGCTTGGCGAACTCGGCGCTCGCCTGCTGCAGCAGCGTGGTGGCCTGGGCCAGCTCCGCGGCCGGCTGCGATGGCGCCGCGGCGCGGAGCGACTGCAGGGCAATTTCCGCTTCCGCGATCGCCGACGCCGCCTCGGCGCGGCTCGCCACGGTCTGGAGCTTCGCCATGGCGCGCACCACTTCCTGCCGCGCCTCGTCGAGCCGCGTCTGCAGCTCTTCGAGCTGCGCGTCGCGCTCGAGCAGCCGCAGCTCCAGCCGGGCGACGCGCTGCTCCAGCACCGTGTCCCGCGGTGGGCGCGCCCCCGCTGCCCCCGCCCCCGCGGACCCAGCCCCGGCCGTGTCCCGCGCGGAGCGCGGCGGCACCTCGGGCGTCTGCGCGGGGCACGCCGCGAGCGCCACCAGCAAGGTGAGCGACGCGATGACCTTCGCCGACCCAAAAAAAACCCGCCGCGCCGGCGGGCCCTGCGCGCCAACAGCCGTCCGCCGCGCCATCACCCGGCCGCCTCCGCGTCCGCCTGCTGCTGCTGCATCGGCTCGTGCGCCTGCGCGCTGACCCAGACGCCGGGATGGGGAATCGTGACCACGAACCCCTCGGTGACGCGTAGCGGCTTTGCCTGGTACGCCGCCAGGGCGTCGCGCCACTCGGCCGGGAGTTGTGCGGCGGAGCGCAGTGGCAGGGCGATCGCGGTGCCGATGCGTCCCACCACGGTGTTCTCGATCACGTCCGTGAGCGGCCGTCCCGCCGGGTCGCGCAACTTGGAGAGCGCCACCTGGCGCGCCGCCGGATCACCCGCCGAGATGATCGCGGTCGAGTAGTACAGCAGGTTCGCCTCGATGTGCTCGAGCAACCGGCTGCGCGCCTCCGACGGCACACCGGCGTCATCGCCGCCGAGCAGCCGCTCGAGGTCGGGCAGCATGCCGCGATCGAGCAGCGTGCGGCGGAACAGGTAGCCGAAGCGCCGCACCACGTCCGTGGTCGCCACGTTGGGGAGTCGGAACGGCACGAAGATCACCGGTCGCGCCCGCGGGCTCCGCACCATGACCTTGAAGCGCTCGAGCGGCTCGAAGAAGTGGAATGTCACCAGACGATCGCGGGTGGTGTTGCGGACCGTGCGCACGCCGGTGGCGGGGGCATCGGCGGGGGCGTCCACGACGCCGAGCGGGCGGCGCCGCAGCGCGTTGCTCATACGCTCGGTGCGGTCGCGGATCATGTGGACGGTGTCGGCGGCCGCCGCCTCCAGCCCCGGCTCGGTGAGCGTGAGCGCGTCGAGCTGCAGCTCGGGCCGCAGCGCGGTGACGAGATCGCCGAGCATCGAGGTGCCGACCATGCGGGCGAGAATCTGCAGCGGACGCTCGCGCCCGTCGGACTCGCGGCGCCAGCGACCGTCCAGCACGACGAGCTTGGCCTCGTCTCCCGGCGTGAGCGTCGCGCTGTACAGCAGCTCGCCCCACTGCACGCCGAGCGACTGCCAGAACTCTTCCACCTCGATGAGCGCGCCATAGCGCATGGCGCTCGACCCCTCGCTTGCGAGCGCGAAGAAGTCGGCCACCGGATCGCGCGCCGGCGCCGCCGCCGTGGGCGCACGCTCGGCGAACATGGCGAGCCGTTGGAAGTAAAGGACGTGTCCCGGCACCTCCACGGGATCGGGCCCGCGCGCGGGCGGTGCCGTCGCGGGTGGAGCGGCAGGAGCCGGGTGCAGCTCGCGCACCGCGCGCTCCCCCGATCCCATCGGGGGCGGCAGCTGACTGGGCGCGGCGAGCGGCGTCGGCTCGTCGCCGAGCGTAGCCGTGGCGAGCTCGATGGGATCTTCGCTGCGCAGCCCCACGCGCAGCCGCAGCTTGGGGATGTCGCGGCGTGGCACGGCGACGATGCCGTCGGCATCGCTCACCCAGTGGCCCGCGGCATTGCCCGCTCGGTCGAGCACCGTCACGGGCACGCCCTGCGCGGGCTTGCCCGTGTCCTGATGCACGATGCGGAACAGCCAGACGTCGCCGATGGCCATAAGGGGGCACCAATATGCCACGCGGCGGGGGCGGCGTACAACGACGGGAGATACGTTGCGGGGTAAGGCGTTGCCCGGTAAGGCGTTGTCGGGATGAGGCGTTGTGGGGGTAACGCGTTGTCGGATGCTGCGTTGTCGGATACTGCGTGGTCGGGTACTGCGTTGTCGGATACTGCGTAGCCGCCAACGCGTCACCCGACAACGCCTCACCCGGCAACGCCGTATCCGGTAGCGCCTCATCCGACAACGCCTCACCCGACAACGCCGTACCCCACCACGCCCCATCCCACAACGCGGTATCCTTCTGCACGCACTCCACCGGAGGTAGCTCCATGGCGCAGGCTGGCATCAACGTAGGGCCGTTCGACGCCCGGGCCCGTCAGGTGGCCGGCACGCTGGCGATCATCGGCGGACTCACCGCGCTGGACGGCTTCTTCCAGGCGCTGGGATTTCTCACGTGGATCGTGTGCGCGGCCATGATGTACGTCGGGATTCTGTTCGCGATGGGCGGGTTCAAGGATGGGACGGCACAGTTCGGCTACCCGTTGCTGATTCTCGCGGTGCTGGATGCGTGGCTGCCCCTGGTGCACAAGGGCTTCTGGGGCCTGATCGCCGGAGTGGTCGTCGCGATCGGGGCGTTTCAGACGGCGCGCACCCGCGTGTGCCCGATCAACGGGCTCCTGGGAGTGAACACCGCCGCCGGGTCGTCGGCCTAGAGAAGCGGCGCGACACGCTTCCGTCCGGTCCCCCGCCCCTGTTATGGTGGGACGCATGAAACTGACCGGCCGGGCCGGATTCATCGCGATCGGTGTGCTCGCCGTCGCCGCGGCGGGCATCCTCGGCTCTCGTGTGTTCACGGCGGCACGCGCCCCGGCGGCGGCCCCCTGCTCCAACGACCCGCGCCTCGCGCTGGGGTGCTACGAGCAGCGCTATCGCTCGATCGCTGCCGGGCAGGGCGTTGCGCAGGCCTTCGCCGACTTGAAGGCGCGGTACGGCGCCGATCCCGAGGTGCAGCGGCTGTGCCATGCCATCACGCACGCGATCGGTCAGGCGGCGATGGCGCAGTACGGCGACGTCGCCGTAGCGTTTCGCCATGGCGACAATGCCTGCGGCTCGGGATACTACCACGGCGTGATGCAGGGCTTCGCGCTGGCGCGGGGACGCGGCAGCCTGCTGAGCGATCTCGACGCCGCCTGTGCCGCCGTTCCGGGGAAAGAACGCCGGTCGCTCGACTACTTCAACTGCGTGCACGGCCTGGGACATGCCATCATGGCCGTGCGAAACGACGAGCTGTTCGACGCGCTGCACGATTGCGACGGCCTGACGGGTGCCATGGAGCAGAATGCCTGCGTCAACGGCGTCTTCATGGAGAACCTGATCGTGGACGGCGCGCATGGCGGCCACTACAGCACGTACCTGAAGCCGAGCGAGCCGCTGTATCCCTGCACCGCCGTAGCGGAGAAGTACAAGGCGGAGTGCTTCGACATGCAGACCTCGTACGCGCTGGGCGTGGTGCAGGGCGATTTCGCCAAGGTGTTCGCGTTGTGCGCCGGCGTGGGCGCGCCGTTCCGAAAGAATTGTTTCCAGAGCCTGGGGCGTGACGCGGCCACCATGAGTCGCGATCAGGTGCCGGCGACGGTGGCGACCTGCAAGCTCGGTGTGGGCCACGAGCAGCGGTCGTCCTGCGTGCTCGGCGCCGTACTGGACTTCGTGTACTACTACCACTCCGACGTGCAGGCGAAGGCGCTGTGCGACGCGCTCGAGCGGGACCTGCAGCAGGGTTGCCGCTCCGCCATCGCCAGGCTCGTCGGGCGGTTCTAGGCCGCCCCTCCCCGCCGTGCGGCGTGCGACCTTCTGGTTCATTTTCGGCACCGTGCTGCTCGACATGCTGGCGCTCGGAATCATCGCGCCGGTGTTCCCCAAGCTCGTCATCGAGCTCGAGGGCGGCAACGAGGCGAGCGCCGCCGGCATGGTCGGCCTGTTCGGCACCGTGTGGGCCGCGATGCAGTTCGTGTTCGCCCCGGTGCTGGGCGCGCTCTCGGACCGTGTCGGGCGCCGGCCCGTGATTCTGCTGTCGTGCCTCGGGTTGGGACTCGACTACGCCGTCATGGCGCTCGCGCCCACCGTGGGCTGGCTGTTGGTCGGCCGCATGCTGTCCGGGATCACGGCCTCGAGCTTTTCGACGTCGTTCGCGTACATCGCCGACGTCACCGAGCCTGACCAGCGCGCCGCGAAATTTGGCCTGTTGGGCGTGGCGTTCGGCGTCGGGTTCATCCTCGGCCCCGCGGTGGGAGGACTGCTGGGCGGGATCGGCCTGCGCGCGCCGTTCTGGGCGGCGGGCGGGTTGAGCGTGGTGGGCGCCGCCTACGGCTGGTTCGTGCTCCCCGAGTCGTTGCCGGTCGAGCGGCGGGCGCCGTTCGCGTGGCGCCGCGCCAATCCCGTCGGGTCGCTCGGCCTGTTGCGGGCGCGCGAGGCGTTGCTCGGCCTCGCGCTGGTCGCCTTTCTCTATCGCGTGGCGCACGACGCGCTCCCGAGCCTGTTCGTGTTGTACGGCGACTATCGCTTCGGCTGGACGGCGCGCGCCGTCGGGTTCGCGCTCGCGGGCGTCGGTGTCGTGTCGATGATCGTGCAAGGCGGGCTGGTCGGGGCCGCGGTGAAACGGCTGGGCGAGCCGCGGGCGCTCGTCGCGGGCCTCGCATTCGGCGCGGTCGCGTTCACGCTGTACGGCCTGGCGCCGACTGGGGCGCTGTTTCTGCTCGGGCTTCCCATCGGGGGCCTGTTCGGGCTCACCTATCCGGCGCTGCAGGGGCTGATGACCCGGCGCGTAGGGGCGGACGAGCAGGGCCGCTTGCAGGGTGCGATCGCCAGTGTGATGGGGATCGCGGGGGTGATCGCGCCGGTGCTGTTCACGCAGGTGTTCGCCGCGGCGATCGGCCCGTTCCGCGCGGCGGGAGTGCCGGGGGCGCCATTTCTCCTGGCGGCGTTGCTGCTCGTCACGGCGATGGTCGTGGTGCGGCGCGGGGTGGTCGTTTCGGTCGTCGCGCTGGTCGCGTGCCTCGGTGTGCCGAGTGCGTCCGCGCAGAGTGTCGCCGGCCCGCCGCGCCTCACGTGGCGTCCGCGTGCACCCCTCGAGGGGTCCGTCGTGGTGCTCGAGCTCTCGGCCCCCACCGGGGACAGCGTGACCGCGGTGCACGGTGAGCTCGCCGGGGAGCCACTCCATTTCGAGCGCACGACACACGGCTTACGCGCACTCGCCGCCATCCCGTTCGACCGGGCGGACAGCGTCGCGGCCCGTGCGGCGATTGACCGAGCCGGTGGACTGACTGATACCGTAGTCGCCTGGCTCGTGCCCCGGCGGCGGCGGGCGCCGCGCGAGAAGCTGCGAGCGGCGCCCGAGTTTGTGCAACCTCCGGACTCGCTCGAGGAGCGGATCAAGGAAGAACAGGAGCTGGTGACTGGCGTACGGCACCAGGCGCACGACACGCCCCGACTGTGGCACGAGCCGTTCATCCGCCCCCGGTCGAGCGCGATAAGGGATCGGTTCGGCGTGGCGCGCATGTTCAACGGCATGCTGCGCAGCCGTCACATGGGCGTCGACTTCGCCGGTCGGCGCGGCGCGAGCGTACGGGCGGCCAATCGCGGGGTGGTCGCCCTGGTCGCCGACCTGTATCTGAGCGGCACCACCATTCTCATCGATCATGGCGCGGGGCTCGTCACCGGGTACCTGCATCTCAGTCGCACGCTGGTCGCGGTCGGCGACACAGTGGCGCGCGGCCAGCAGATCGGCGAGGTCGGCGCATCGGGGCGCGTGACCGGCCCGCACCTCCACTGGCTCGCCGCCTACGGCGGCATCACGTTCGATCCGCTGGGGCTGGTCGGTCTCGATCTCGATGCTCCCTGGACGCC
>WNFX01007294.1_pt1 | contig 14351 bp, 14 predicted proteins | sample 5400111 | NCBI WGS metagenome assembly WNFX01 (sample SAMN13153363, study PRJNA577476) | soil metagenome | isolation source: 40 cm soil or saprolite under grassland replicate 1 | place: USA:California | collected 2016-06-15 | reverse complement strand
CCGGCTCGCTCCAACCGCCCATCCCGATGAGGGCGTTTCCTGCGAAAGTTGCCATGGTGCGGCCGGGCCGTGGCTGCGCGGACACACCCGCACCGATTGGAATTACGCGACGCGCATCAATGCCGGTATGCATGACCTGCGCAACCTCTACGTCCGTGCTAATGCCTGTGTCGCTTGTCATCAAAACATCGACAATCAACTTTTGAAAGCCGGCCATCCCGCGCTCGTCTTCGAACTCGACAGCCAATCGATCGACCAACCGAAACACTGGCACGATGATGATTCTTTGAATGGGCCGCGTGCCTGGTTAACCGGCCAGGCAGTGGCGCTTCGAGAAGAGGCGTGGCGATCGCAAACAGATCCCGATCCAGCGCCGGACATGCAGGAGACTTCGATCGCGCTCGCGTGGCTGCTCGCCAAATTGACCGCTCTTGATGCAAGTTTGCCGAGAGTGCTCGAGCCAAGTTCATCCGATCTTGAGCCGGTGCAAAAGCAAGCCGACGAACTGGCGCGCCGCGCGGCGAGCTGGAATCCAGGAGCCGACTCGCTGATGTCGATCTTGCGCTCGCTTGCTGCGACCGATCCGGACTTCGCCGTGACCAAACAAGTATCCGCGCAAACATTGTTCTATCGCGCCAAACGTCTGACTCTGGCGCTCGATCGGCTTACTGCGGCATTAAGCGCAAATCGCGGCGCACCTTTGAAAATCGACAATGATTTAACTGCGTTGCGCGAGAGTGTTCATTCTTTCGATAACTTCGATGCCGCGCGCTTCGCCGGGCAGCTGCGGGAATTTCGCGCTGGTCTCAAGTAGGACCGTTTTTCAGAAACGGCCGACGAACTCCGCGATTGAACGCGACATTATCCTCGCGGAAGATGTCGATCTTCACATGGCCAATTCGAATCTCTCGGCGCGACCGGTCTGGCAGAAAAATCCGCTCTTTCGTTTTTTTGCCTCGCTCAAGCTCGCGGTTGTTCTGCTCGCCGTTTTGATTGTGGCCGCGATTACCGGCACGATTTACGAATCGAGTTTCGACGCGAATGTGGCGCGCGCCTACGTTTACGGTGCGCCATGGTTTAATCTTTGGTTGATCCTCCTTGGCACAAACCTGGCCGTCTCCGCGATTTCGCGCTGGCCGTGGCGCAAATATCATGTCGCCTTTCTCATCACCCATCTCGGCATTATCACCCTGCTCACCGGTTCGCTCATCGGCCGAATTTGGGGAACTGAAGGCACGATCACTCTTTTCAAAGGCGAACCGCCAACCAATCGCCTCCTGGTCAATCAACATCAGCTTCGCGTCCATGACACCGACGGCATCGTCAAAGGTTACGCCGCGGAATTTTTGCATCATCCGCCAAATCCCGATCATCCAAAAGAGCTTGGCCTGCTCGCAAGTGGCGCGCGCTTGAGCATCATCGATTACGCAGCCGCCATTGAAGGGAAATTGAACCCAAGACCGCTCGGCGATGGAGGGGCTCCCGCGGTCCATTTCACGATCTCGACTGCGCTGATGAACCAGCATCTCGAAAACTGGTTACTGGCCGACGATCCGCAGCATGGAAATTTCTCGATGGGACTCGCGAACATCGAACTTAAGCGCGGTGTTGCACCAGCATCGAAGTCGAGCGTGAGCACGAGCGCGAATAAGAACGAACAAGATGTCGATCTCGAAGAGTCGATCTTCGCTTTTAGCAAAGCGCCCGATGAACAAATTGGCCATGTTGCCAAAGGCGGCAGCGTCGGCGCAAAGGTGCAATTGCTCGCGCCAGAAAACGGAAATAAAGGTCGGGTCGCGATTTCGTTAGGCGGTAAAGAAGCGAGTTTCGATGTCATAGAAAACCTTGGGCACGAAGTCGCGATCGAAGGCACGCTGTTTACGCTCACGATCGATAATTATTGGCCGGACTTCCGGATTCAGGACGGCAAGCCGGCTTCGCTAAGCGAGCAGCCAAATAATCCAGCGGTGCTGGTCACGATTCATGGCAAAGGCGCTCCCGTCGCGGCGCCCGTGAACAAGAATCCGCATGCCGGCACCGAATTAACCACCAATGGTGGCCCGCCGACCATGCCGCCGGCCGGCACTGAAACACCGAATCGGCTCACCCTTTTTGTCGCCGCTGATCGCTCGCTTAGCTATGAACTTGTTTCGCGCAAAACCGGAGCTTCAACCGGCAAGATCGACATCGACAAACCGCTCGCTACCGGTTGGGCCGATTGGCAGCTCAAGATCGATAAGCTGATGCCGCACGCTGAACCGTGGATGGATTTTGCGCCGATGAAAACATCTTCGCTCGCGGCCGATTTACCCGACGGTGTCCGCGTTCGTCTCAAACAAAACAGCGAAACGTTCGAGCAATGGGTCCCGGCCGGCTGGCAGATCGCAGTCCCAACTTCACCAAACGAAACTCAAATCGCTTACGGCTGGAAAGTGATCCCGCTGCCGATCGCCCTTGAACTGCTCGATTTCGAAGTGAAACGCAACGAAGGCAGCGATAGTCCCGCCGGGTTCAAAAGCACCGTGCATATTTCCACCGCGGAAGGCGAGAGCGCGACCGGCCAATGCTGGATGAACAACCCATTTAGTTTTCCAGGCGGGTGGTCGCACACCTGGACCGGCCTGACCTACAAAATCTCCCAGGCCTCGTGGAACCCGGACAATCTCGGCCAAAGCACAGTACAAATTTTGCGCGACCCCGGCTGGTTGTTGAAATGGATCGGTTCGCTCCTTGTTGTTACGGGCGTCTTTCTCATGTTTTATGTGCGCGGGTTTCGCAGGGGAACTGCGGTCGCGCCGGTGATCGCTCCGGTTCCGTTGCAAGGCCAAAGGCGCGCCGGGGCTCGCGAAGAAGCGATCGCTTCCCAGCGGCTATAATTTACCGGGGCCCCAGAGCGCGCGGCCCGGTTTGGCACCGGTGTGCTCGCCGTCTTTGATTACCTGCACGCCATTTACAAAAACTTGCTTCACGCCGACTGCGTACTGGTGCGGTTTTTCGAACGTCGCACGGTCCGCGATTGTTGCCGGATCGAACAAAACGACATCGGCGAACATTCCTTCCTTGATGAAACCGCGGTGATCGAGCCCGAGGTTGGTGGCGGGCAGACCGCTTAATCGCCGCACCGCTTCGGCCAGCGAGATCACTTTTTCATCTCGGGCATATTTGCCGAGCACTCGCGCAAAACTGCCATACGCGCGCGGATGCGGATTCGATTTCAAGAAAACGCCTTCCGGCGCTTGCGACGCTTCATCGGAACAAAAAGAAATCCAGGGCTTAGCCATTTCCTTTTTCACGTTCTCTTCTGACATCAAAAGATAAATCGTGCCGATGCGCGACTCGTCTTCCGCCAGCAAATCCATAATGGTTGTGATCGGATCTTTGCCGCGCATCTTCGCGACTTCGGTGAGCGATTTGCCCGTGAGCGGTTTCAACTTATCCGATTTGAATCCGACCAGCAAAATGTTGTCGGGCGAACCCGCGCCGATATAAAGATTTTCCCATTGGTCGCTATCATTGCTGACCTCGGCGGCAATTTTTTCTCGCGTCGCCGGGTCGCGCGATCGTTTGAACAATGCCGGGTAACCGCCGTTTTCGGTCCAGGGCGGCAAACAGGCATCGAGCCCGGTCCCGGCTGCGGTATAAGTGTACATGTTCGCGCGGATGTTGAGCCCCTCTTTTTGTGCCGCTTCAATCCGCGACAGCAGATTGTCGATCTTGCCCCAGTTTTGTCGTCCGGCGGCTTTGATGTGATACACCTCAGCCGGAATTTTTGCTTCCCGGCTGATCCGAACCAGTTCATCGAACGCTTCCAGTAATTGATTTCCCTCGCTGCGCATGTGCGAGATGTATTTGCCTTTGTATTTCGCGGCCACCTTACAGAGCTCGATTATCTCTTCCGTCTTCGCGTAAAACGCTGGCGGGTAAATCAACGCTGTGCCGATCCCAAGCGCGCCGGCTTCCATCGCCTTGTCTTCGAAACCGATCACGTTTTCACGAATCGTGGCGGCGCCAATGAAGGAGGCGACATTGCAGGAGACGCCGCGACTCTCGAGATAGCGCAGATACTCGGCCAACGTGTTCCACTTAATCTCGTATTTGATGTCGATTTGCTGACGCAACATGTGTTCGCGGACGCGATCGTTCACCGGGCCCATTGATTCGCCTTCGCCCATGATTTCCGTCGTCACGCCCTGCCGGATTTCGCTCTGGGAACGGCCGTCCTCGATGAGCGACTCGTTCGACCACGAAAGCATATTGATAAAGCCGGGCGCGACCGCGAGCCCGCTTGCATCGACAATCACCTTGGCCTTCGCGGTTTTGAAATCGCCGACCCCGGCAATGCGATCATGGCGAATGGCAAGATCGACATGTTGCGGTTCGCCGCCGGTCCCGTCGTAAACCGTTCCTCCTTTGATCACCGCGTCGAACTCCCCAGCACTTGTGGACGACGGCGGTTTCTGCGCGCAGGCGCAGACGGCAATTGTCGATGCAAAAATGATGGCAATGCATTTCATGAGCGCGATTCAAAGAAGCCGAATTGCCGATGTCGATCTTAAAACGCTGCGAGCGAGACTAAGCCGCGCAGCATGATTCACTCGGCGCGCAGCATGATGATGCTGCCGGCTCCACTGATGCTGCGATTCGACGATCGCGCGCCTTGCAGGTGGCCGACGGCGGTTCCAGCAAGACGCGCATCTTACCACTTTCGTGGGTGACTGAGAGAACATGATATGTCGATGGAAAGAAATTCTCGTCGCCGTATTCGACTCGAATTTCTGCGCCGAGACTGATCGGAACAAGGCTGCGCACCTTGTCGAAGATCTTCAGAAACTTCGCGACGGTCAGGTAATCATTATCCGGCACAGGCGGGACCCAAAGTTGCACGATGGTTTCCTCCCACTGGTTTACATGGCCGCCGCAATCCACGGTGTGAAATCTCGCTGCTTTGAGCTCGGTCAAGTGGTACCCGGCATGGACGGCGTGTCTGTTGTGATCAACGAAAATCAATCGGTGGTCAGGCGCAGTGCGCAGCGCCGAAATAAATTCGTTAGTTTTCATGAATTTCTTCCTTTCGTTTTTCTTAGGTTAACTCTGCAGCATACTTTTCGCCGCTGGCGTTCGCCCATTAACCGGGCGTCTTTGGCCATCCATTCGCGCAAACCGGTCAGGACGTGGCGAACAAACGGATCGCAATGTTGGGTCCAGCGATAATGCATCCATTTTCCTTCCCGCCGCGCGTCCACCAAACCGGCGCGTTTAAGGCGGGCCAGGTGTCGCGACACTTTCGGCTGGACGACGCGAAGTGTATCGGTCAGGTCGCAAACACAGGTCTCACCGCAGGCTAGTAGATTAAGCAACCGCAATCGCGTTGGGTCGGCCAAAGTCTTGAACAAGGAGGCGGGTGGGCCTTTTCCTGATTTGTTCATGAAATACATATATGTTTATACGTATATGTGTCAAGAGCCGAGTTGGTTTGGTTTCGACCGCGGATTTTCCGGCGAGCGCCTTGGGCATCGACAGCGCCGTGGTTTGGGACATTGATTGAGAATGTGGAAAGCTTTTCGGCCAATCAGCGATTGATTTGGCAGCCTAATTCTACAGAAGCCGATGTGAGGTTATCGCTTGTTCGGAAAGGGCGCGTCTAGCATCGTTTAGAGTATGAGGCGAGCGGTGTTGTCCTCCCACCTCTTCATTGTAACAGTTCTTGTTTTGGCCGCGGCCACTCACCTAGCGGCGCCGATGGTGACAGTTCTTTTTGCCTATTTTGCTCTGCAAAAGCTCAATTTCGGCAAGCGAAAATGGATAGCTCTCGCATTGTTTTCCATAGTTCTGGCCGGTGTAATTTACGGCTTCGGATTCTTCATCAGGCAAGCGTTCATTGCCTTTCCAAAAATCGCCACGGAATCGATCCCCCCGATAATTGCCTATGCCCAGCGCTATGGCATCGAACTTCCATTTACCGACGTCGAAAGCCTGAAAGCCGCCACCCTCGACGTGATTAAGGACGAATTTCTGTTCGTCGGAAATTTTGCCCGCGCCGCAACCAGGCAGTTTGTCTTTGTCTTGATCGGGATTGTGGTCGCGATCAGTTTATTTTTAAACCCGCGGATCCAGAAATTTGCCAGCAAGCCAATAGAGCCAAACCTTTTTACCGCCGTCACTGACCAGATCAAAGCCCGTTTCCGGTCATTTTACGAAAGTTTCGAAATGGTGATGGGCGCACAAATGGCGATTTCGGCCATCAACACTGTGTTGACGACCATTTTTGTGCTGGTCGTTTCCCTCAAGTATGCGGCTCTCGTCATCGGTCTGACCTTTCTCTGCGGATTGCTGCCGATTGTGGGCAATTTGATCAGTAATTCCATTATCGTCGGGATTGCCTTTACCATTTCGCCGCAAGTTGCCATTGCCGCGCTCGTCTTTCTGGTCGTGCTCCACAAGCTCGAATATTTTCTGAATAGTAAAATCATTGGAGACCGGATTAAGAACCCGGTCTGGCTAACGTTACTTGCCTTGATTATCGGGGAACGGTTCATGGGAATACCGGGCATGATTCTGGCGCCGGTGGTTCTCCACTACATCAAAGTTGAAATCTCCCGGTTACCTCCGCCCGATGACACTCCCGCAAACGAACGCGCGTAATCCGCCGATTCCCGGCAGGGGACGGGCTACTGCTTTTCGGAGTCCTTCAACAGCTTCGCCAACTCATCTTTCCACAAGCCGGCGATGGTGTGACTTCCGTGGCCACGGGTTTTATCGCTCAGCGGAATCACAATCGCACGTCCGCGCGGGACGCGTTTGATCTCGCGCTCGAGAATACCAAGCTCAGGCGGATTGATCAGGTCGTCCGCGGAATTGATTGCGAGCAATGGCGCCCGGATTTTTTCCAGGTTTGGACCGGGATCATAATCTTGCGATGCTTCGATCGCGTAAAGCACGTCATTCGTGTCAGCGGTCGCCATATAATCGCCCACAAATTTGTCGAGCGCTTCATCGGTTTTAGTTAATGTCGGCGCTTCCTTTTGCCGCAAGACCGGATTGCTGCTCATGAACCAGAGCACTTCGGCCACCGTGCGCAGACTCATCGGCTGCGAGAGATAATCGCCGCCCTTCCATGTCGGAGAGTTGCGGATTGCGTCGATGATCATCCGGCGCCAGGCGCGGTTACGCCCGGAAATTTGGGTCGGCAAGCTGGCCAGCGGCATGAGTGCGTCCATGAACTCAGGGTGCAGCTCACCCCATAACCACGTGTGCATCCCGCCCATCGACGTGCCCATGACCAGCCGTGCATGGTTGACGCCCAACCCGCCGGTGAGCAGCCGGTACTGCGCTTCCACCATATCAATGTATCCGTAACGTGGAAACCGTGCGCGCATGCTGTCGCTCGGCTTGCTCGATTTACCATGACCAATTCCGTCCGGCAGGACGATGAAAAATTTTGTCGCATCAAGCGGCTGATTTTTGCCGAAAAGCTCGCCCGCAAATTCCGGCCGGATAAATTGCGCGCCACTCCCGGTCGTCCCGTGCATGATCAGCACTGCATTGCGCGTCTTGCCCTGCGCATCCATCTCCGGTTTTCCGAGTGTCCGGTAATGAATCCGTAATTCCGGTAAGCTTTCGCCCGATGCGAACTTGAAATCGCGGATGGTGTAATCACCTTCCGTCGGCGACGGATAATCCGCCGCGCTCAACGCAAAGATCGTCGTCAGCATTGCGGCGAGTGAAAAAACCTTCCTGCTCATCGAGACAATATTATTAAGCATTACAAAGTTCGCATGTCGATCCTGCCGTGTTATAGCTCTCTCCCGTGACTGAGCCTGCTGGCAAGATCGACAAGCCGGAGCCGCGGTGGCAGGCGCTTGTGGCATTGCTCGCCGTAGGCGGAATTTATTTGGCGTTGCCGCGAACGCTGGTTATCGGTCCGATTTGGCTATTGCCGGTCGTAATCGTGATTTTGGTTACGCCGACCATCGTCGCTCACCGGATGGGGCGGTACTCGTTGAATCGCGCCCTCGGCATCCTCACCAGCAGCGTCATCACCCTCGCCTTGATTGCTTCCGTGATTTTGCTGGTGCTCGCTGTGCCGGCGCACAAAGAAGCGCCGGTCGCGCTTTTGTGCTCAGGGGCCGAACTCTGGCTCACGAACGTTTTGGTTTTTGCGCTTTGGTATTGGCGCCTCGATGGCGGCGGACCGACGTGCCGTCAGCAACGGCGCGAGTTCGGCAGTCGCAGTTTCGTTTTCCCGCAAATGCAGATTGAGAAGATCGAGCGGGGCCGCTTCGGCATCGACGGATGGCGTCCGCATTTCGTAGATTATCTTTTCGTCGCCCTCACCCAAAGCTCCACTTTTGGGCCGACCGACGCGCCGCTGCTGGCGCGCTGGGCAAAAGTTCTGGTAATACTTCAGATCACGATTTCCCTGACCATCGTCATCCTCCTGATCTCGCGCGCCGTTGGCGTGCTCTGAATCCTTAGTCCGGCCGAGCGCCGGGCGTTTCGGCGCTTAACGCGCCAGGACGACGTCTTTTTTTGTCCAGGTATGGACCTGGCGGCAATGCGGGCAAGTAAATTTGCTGCTCTTGATTTTTGCTTTTTCCCAGAGTTCTTCGCGGATGGTTTGACCGCTCGGCGTTAGTTTCGCGGTGGAGGGGCAGCGGATGAGGAGGCGTTTTATGACGGGTCCTTTTGTTTTCGGCGCGGTGGGTGGTCCAAAAAAGTTCATAAATAAAATTTCATTTAGCCGAGCCGATAAACGATGCGCGCTTTATCGATATCGTAGGGTGACATTTGCATTTTGACGCGGTCGCCGATGGTGAGGCGAATAAAACGTTTTCGCATTTTACCAGAAATATGGGCGAGGACGAGATGTTCGTTCGCGAGCGCGACCCGGAACATGGTTCCGGGAAGAACAGACATGATCGTTCCTTCCACCTCAATGGCTTTTTCCAGGCTCATATTGTCGATCTAATCGCGCATTATAAAGATTGACCTTTTATCGACCGGGCGAGCCGGCCTCAAAATCTTGAGGCCGACTGCGCGCGATCAAATTGTTTAGCGGCGATTTCCGGCAAACGGACGCGGACGTTCTTCGCGGGCGCGGGCTTCGTTGACGGTGAGTGTGCGCCCACCGATTTCCTTGCCGTTGAGGGCGGTCATGGCAGCGCTGGCTTCGGCATTGTCACCCATGGTGACGAACGCAAAACCGCGCGACTTGCCGGTCATCCGGTCCATGATCAACGTGACTTCGCTGACTTTGCCGTGTTGCTCGAACAGATCCTGAAGATCGTTCTCGGTCGTCTCAAAGGAGAGATTTCCTACATATAGTTTCATTGTGATTTGATTTGGAAAAACTGCCAGCTACAGAGCCGTTCCCGGGAATCGGGTTTCAAATCACCACTGAGGAATCTCAGCCGACGATCTACCAAGCTACGAACAGAACAGAACAATCCAATAAGGCCGCTAGTATCGCCTGTTTTTTAGGAAACACAACTGCTCCTTTCGCCAATCCAATCTCCAGCCGGATCAAGGCCATCGGCCGAGAGGCGAAGAGGGATATGTTTGTCGAACGCCACAGTGCCGGCTAAGGTGGAGGACAAATTGAAATCACGAATGCTTGGTCGTCTCGCTTTTCTGATCGTTGTTTTCGCGGCCCAGGTCGCTCCCGCGCAGCCGGCCGGGGACAGCAGTGCGCTCAATTTCAAACAGTTCGGTTTACTCGCCATTCAAGATAATGGGAGACGCAAACCAATCGACACTTTTGCCAAAGAAACGCTGATCCGGATCACGGGAAGATCGACCTACACGAACGGCGCCAGGAAATGGTCGCCGAATGATTTCGTGTTGTCGGCGCTGCTGGAAACGCACGACTGGAAAACTGAGCCGATGGTTCTCGTTTCATTTGGCAAACTTAAGGAACAACTGGGCTTGGATAAAACGCAACGCCGCTTCACCTTCGCGCAATTGACCGGGCTGCCGGAATTGAACCGGCTGGCGAACGAGGCGCACGAATTGCGACGGGCGGAAAAGCCGCTGAACCGTTTGCAGCAGGAAGTGATGAGCGTGAGCGAGCGGCTCGCGCTTTTCGCGCATCTGATGGATGGAAGTGTGTTCCTCATCATTCCCGCAGCGAAGAACGAAACAGACGCCTGGGTGGTGCCGCCGGAATTTTCCCGCTATTACGTCGACTCCCAATTCGCGCCCATCCAAATCCAGTTGCAAACGCTGGCTACTGCTTACGTCCAGGGCGATGGATTTAACTTTACCCGCGCGTCAAATCAGCTCCGGCAGGATTTGCGGGCAGTGAGTCCGTCGATTTATCCGCAAGATCGACAATTACGCCTCGAGTATTTCTCCAATCATTTCGACGGGTTTTATCGCGCCATCTGGTCCTATGGCCTGGCGTTTCTTGTTTTGCTCATCGCACATCTGGGCAAAGGCGGAGCCGTCTTGCGCAAGGTCGGCGTAGCCATCGCCGTCCTCGGGCTCCTCTTTCATGCGAGCGGAATCGTCATGCGCTGCATGATCGCGGGCCGCCCCCCGGTCACGAACATGTATGAGTCGATCATCTGGGTCTCGTTCGCCGTCTCGTTTTTCGGGATGATTTTTTTCGCCCGCTATCGGACGCCGGTGTATCTGCTGGCCGCACTTCCGGTCACACTCACCGCCTTGTTGCTTGTGCATCAAATGCCGATTGCGATGCCGTCGAGCATCGATCCGCTTGTGCCGGTCTTGCGCGATAATTTCTGGCTGACGGTGCATGTGCTTACAATCACCTTGAGCTACGCGGCCTTCGCGCTCGCGATGGGTTTCGGGCACATTTTGCTTTTCCGTTACGCGCGCAATCCGAGGGGGGCGCGGGCGGACGCGCCGATGCATTTCTGGTTATATCGCGTATTGCAGCTCGGCGTGTTATTGCTTGCCACCGGCACGATTCTCGGCGGTGTCTGGGCCAATTATTCCTGGGGAAGGTTCTGGGGTTGGGATCCGAAGGAAACCTGGGCACTGATCGCGCTGCTCTGTTACATTCTCACTTTGCACGGCCGCCTGGCCGGCTGGTGGACCCAATTCGGGCTGGTGGTAGCGAGCGTCGTCTGTTTCCTGGCGGTTTTGATGGCCTGGTACGGCGTAAACTTCGTCCTCGGAAAGGGACTTCACTCCTATGGATTCGGCATCGGCGGCGAGACCTATGTGGCGGCCTTTGTCATTGTCGATCTTTTGTTCGTCGCGTTTGCGATCTGGCGTTACCGAATGAGCAAGTGCCCGGTCAGTCGAGGGACCGCAGAGACGGAAGCGATCCCGGTCTAGGATCGACGGACGAGAGCGCACGCCCTGCAATTTTCGTGCGGTCTCTTTTGTCCGCGGATACGAATCGTAGGTATGGCAGGACAAAAAACGATGCATCGGCGACGATCGCTTCGGCCCCCGTCACCGCCTGCGGGCCGCGGCGAAAACATTCAGACCGGTGGGATAAAGATCGGCATGAAGAGCGGGGCGCAAAAATCTGCGACCACTCGCGCGAAACGGCGTTCCGCGGGCGTGCGTTGATTTCAGAAGATCGATAGCTCGCTCCGCGACCGCGAGATTTATTGGATTATCCGGCAAAGCCAGTTATCCAGTTAATCGAACAACCGTGGCAACCGAAAATATTCCAGGCCCGCCGACGGACGAGGCAACGATCTCGCTCCAGCGCAGTATTTACGACCCGGGTTACGTCAATGCGATGTCGCATTTTTATCGCGGAGAGATGGGACGGATCATGGTTTGGCGGCAGCGGCTCGACATCACGACCAATTGGGCCATCACCAGCAGCACCGCCATCATCACCATCGCCTTTGCCAATCGCGAGGTGCCCCACATCATTTTCTTTTTCAACCTCGCGATTGTCTGGGTGATGCTTTGGATCGAAGCCCGGCGCTATCGCTTTTATGACGCGTTTCGCGCGCGCATCCGCATGTTGGAAGCGCATTTTCTTGTTCCAATGGTGATGGAGAACCGAGACTTGCTCCAGGGCGAATGGAAGAAGCTTGTCTGCGAAGATTTGATCCTGCCTTGTTTCAAAATCAGCAAGCTGGAAGCGATCGGGCGGCGCTTGAAACGCAATTACGTTTTTATTTTCGTCCTCATCCTCGTGGCGTGGGTGACGAAAATTTTCCTCCACGCGCCGATGGCAATGGACAGTCTACCCTCGTTTTATCATGCCTTGCGTGTCGGTCATATCCCGTCCTGGCTGGTGGCGTTCGTTTTCGTCGGCACGTTCATCAGCGTGATCGGGATCACGATCTACGTCGGGAAAAAATCTTCCGGCGAAATCTCTGAGTTTGGCACCCACCGCTCGCTCTGGCGGATTTGATGAGCGAATTTGAGAAGTTGTGCGAAATCGTCGCGCGCTTGCGTGCACCCGGCGGCTGTCCATGGGACCGCGAGCAAACGCACGAGTCGCTCTTGCCGGCATTGATTGAGGAAGCTTATGAAGTGGCCGGGGCCGTGCGGGCGAACGACACCGCGAATTTTCGCGAAGAATTGGGCGATCTTCTCCTTCTTATCGTGATGCACGCCGAGATCGCGGGCGAAGCAGCCCTGTTCAAGATCGACCACGTTATTCAGGACGTGACGGAGAAACTAATCCGGCGTCATCCCCATGTTTTTGGCAAAAGCGACGCACGCGACGCCGGTGCGGTTGTAAAACAATGGGAAGCGATTAAACGCGGGGAGAAAGCTGGCCGGCACTATCTCGATGGTCTGCCGATCGCGTTGCCGGCATTGATGCGGGCGCAAAAAGCGCAGAGCAAAGTTGCCCGCGTCAATTTCGATTGGGCCGAGTTGACTGACGTGATTGCAAAAGTTGAAGAGGAACTCGAGGAAACGAAATCGGCCGTCGCCTCACAAGATCGACAGGCAATCGAAAACGAGATCGGCGACTTGCTTTTTGCGGTTGTGAACCTGGCGCGCAAATGCATGCTCGACGCCGAGCGCGCGCTGCAAGCCGCCACTGATAAATTCGTCGTGCGTTTCAATCGGCTGGAGGACGAGCTGCACGCGCGAGGCAAACGCTTGGGAGATGTCGATCTTGCGGAGCTGGATGAAATTTGGAACCGGATCAAGCAAAGAGTTTAGGAAAACGCCCAACGCTCAACATTCAACTTCTGCATTCGACATTGAACGTTGTAAGTTGAGCGTTTGCTTCTCCTCTTCCCTTAGCGATATTCCGCATCCCGATGTCGATTCTGATTAATGTCCTCCTGGGAGGTTGGATACTGGTAGCGCTGCTCATGGCGCTGGTGATCTTGATGCAGCGGCCGAAGAGCGAGGGCTTGGGCGCCGCGTTTGGCGGGGCGGTGACCGAAAATATCTTTGGCGCGCAAACCACCAATGTGCTCGTGAAATTCACTGCCTGGCTCGCCGGCATCTTTTTCTTACTGACATTTTTTCTGTCCATCCTCTACGCGCGCAAAGCAAGCGGCGATAGCGCACTGCGACGCGAGCTGATGAAACAGCAAACTGCTGGATCGCCAGCCTCTCCCGCGCCCACGGCCGCGCAATCTCCCCCGGCTTCGTCGCCAGTCCCCGATTCCGGCGCAGGAGTTTTGCCGCCGGGCAGCTCGACGCCGGTCGCTTCGTCGGCAGCGAGCGCGGCTCCTCCCGCTTCGGTTTCTCCACCAGCTTCGCCAAAACCGAAACCAAAGCGGTAGTCCTATTCGAGCGTAACCTTTGCCGGAACGGACAGCTCAGACGTTTTTGGCGCGAAGATTGTGAGTAACGCTTTGTGTGGAACGAACATCGCCACCGATTACCAGCATTTCCGGTGTCGCAACGGAACCAGCGCAGAATAATGCTTTGCCGATTGACGGCTCACCGCGGATTGCGGAGCTTCCTCGCGTGCTGAAGGGGGCCGCTAAATTTTGGAAAGCCCTTACTATAATCAGCTTCGCGATCGCGCTGGCGCCGATGGCTTACAGTGCCAGCGATGCAACTTCTCTGGACGAGTTGGTTGCGGAAGCTTTGGCGCGGAATCCGGAAGCGAACGTTTATCGCGCTGAAATTGCGGCCGCTAAAGGTGAGCGGCGCACAGCCGGCGAGTGGCAGAACCCGGAAGCCACAACCGATGCCGGCGCGAAAATCGTCCGTGATTATCACGGCAATACGCTGGGTGAAGGCGTGATCTGGACGCTCTCCGCGGCGCAAACATTCGAGTATCCGGGGCGCGTTTCTCTCCGCAAAGCAATTGCCAACCATCAAATCGCGCTGGCGGAAGTGGGGCTGGAAGGATTTCGCGCCGCGTTGGCGGCGCGGGTTCGGGCTGCAGCATTCCGCGCGGCATTGGGCCGGGCGAAAGCTGATGCGGCGGGCGAGAT
>WNFX01012520.1_pt1 | contig 14353 bp, 15 predicted proteins | sample 5400111 | NCBI WGS metagenome assembly WNFX01 (sample SAMN13153363, study PRJNA577476) | soil metagenome | isolation source: 40 cm soil or saprolite under grassland replicate 1 | place: USA:California | collected 2016-06-15 | reverse complement strand
GGCGGCATCGTCCGCGCCTCTGGCTCGCAGGAACGTTGGAGTGGATCTGCGAGGGATGACGAAAGGTCTTGAAAACGGCAGCGGAGCATCGTGGGTGGAAGAGTTTGACTTTGCTGCAATCATCCTACATAATCGTCTGGTCCAGGTAGTAGAAGAAAGGCTGCGACGCATAGGCCGCTCGTTTGCCTCGGCGCAGAGTCGTCACTTCCTGCGTCGTGAAGCGAGCTCGTTCTCGGTAAAAAGTTCGCTCCCCGATGGGAGCAAGCCCCTGCTTCTGACATTCCTCTCGATAGAGTCGGTAGACTGCCGCCGCACGTTTGGCCACAGGCTGAGCGTAATGGGTGGTCAAAAACTCCTCTAACAACTGCTTGGAGGCATCTGGGACACGCGCGTTGCGGTTGCCGCGTCGAGCCACCTGATCCAGGAGTCCAAGATACCCACATCCCGACTCTGCCTCCGCACGACGAAAGGCGGCCATCCAGTTCTGGACGGAGCGCACCGTCACCGTGATCGCTTCCCCACGGGTGTATGCCAGGATCTCGCGCCAGCGTCGATTCGCGGCTTCCAGTGCCTTTGGCCCGGCGTGAGACAAGATGTCCCGCGTGGAATCGCGCAGGGGTGAGGGAGTTTCCAGTCGCTCTGGCTTGATCACGCCCTCGTTCAGCAGACGCTGGAAATGTTCTGAGGCGAGGGTGAAAGGCGCACCGCTCTCTGGCCGGAGCACGACCGTTGTGTCTTGGACCTCAGCTTCCCACAGTCGCCCATCCCACAGCAGGCGTGAGGCGAGCGGGATGGCTTCTTTGCCATCGTGGCGTGCTCCGTTGGCTGCAGGAACTTCTGCGGCGCTACGATACAAAAAGACCTGATCCCAACTCATGAGAGAGGCGGCGGAGAGATCGGTAAAGAGACATTGCTTGGTGAGCATGGCCCAAACCACATCGACGGGGAGACCAGGGTGAGCGTCAAGCAACGATTGCACACTCACCCCTGGATAGGCTTGCAGGCTCTCCAAAACCAGTGCCTCTTGCTCCGTCTCAACGTGAAACGGGTGGGTCCAAAAATCCTGAAGAAACTTCAGATTCTCGATGTAGAGCGGATGATACTCAGCAGAGCTCCGCACACGGTAGGAAAGGCCAAGCAACTGCGCCGCTTGCTCGCCTGGAGGCGAATTCCACCCGCCCGATGCCTGACGCTGATAGCGATGAGGCTGACTGATGGCGAGTTTGTCGAGCGAGGAGGCTTTTTTCCACTCTTCAAATCCGGCTCCATTTCGCCGCAAGACCAAGAAATCCGGGGTATGCCACGGCGAGGTCTTGCGCCCGGAGCGTGCCTGGTAGTGGAGCTGGATACGGGTGGGTTGATCGTACATTTCCAACACATCAGAATCACGCTCCATCGTGTAAATGCCCCACAACTCCACATGTTGACTTTCAAACTGGATGGAGAACCCCATTTTCAGGCTGGGGTAGCGTCCGCTCAGATTGGAGGCAAGGCTCTGCACTTTACGCTCCGGGGAAGCTTCGCGAATGCGTTGAATGTAGGCTTCGGTCTGAGGCTCAATCTTAAGGCGAGAGCACCAGGCGCGAAATTCCTCGTCTGTGAGCCGAGCCATCGTGTCTTTTTTCTCCTGTTTGTCTTATGGAAGCGAGGTGCTTTCAAGCGCAGTATCACCGGAATGGGAGCCAATGACAAGTATACCAGAGAGTATTGAAAGAGGCAAGTTTTTGGCCCATATCTTTTCGTTTTTGTCAGATATCACTTCGCCATAGTGCGAAATGGAATGAGAGTGAAGAAGGGATTGGGCGTCTACAGCGGTAAAAGATGCAGCGAAAAGATTTGTGTCAGAGTATGCCGTTTATGCCTCTCAACTCTTGAGATACACGAAAATATATGGGTCAAAACGCGAAAAGTTATTCTACCATTAACAGTCATGAGCTTGATATGGCCGATCATACCATTGATCGTGAGTCTGAAGTGCCACCATCGGAGCGCGACCCCCTTAGCCTTTTTTCAGAGCATGAACCCCTTAGCCCTTCTTTGGAGGATTTTGACCGATGACACAGCAGACCCGTAAGCGCCTCTCATACCTTGTCTTCTTCCTGCTCCTGATATGGGCAGCCATCGAGATCAAAACACAGGTTCTTCCCATCTTCTCTCATCCATTGGCATCTCATCAACAGAGTACCATGTCTCTTGTCATCAACTACGCTCCTCTTTTCGCGTTGTGCCTGACTCTTCTGGCCCTCTTATCCCCACGAAAGCAAACCACAGACGCGCATGGTTCCGCACACCTTGCCACCAATGAAGAACTCAAGACCTATGGAACGCTTGTGACCACGCCACGCAAAGAACAGAAGGCCATTAGTCAAGCGCTGACTGTAGGGACAGCGCCTCCCTCGAAAATGCATCTTGGCCGCTACCATAAAAAGCTCATTGTCCTGGATGAACAGATGCAGCAGTCCCATGTCCTCTTACTGGCCCCGACAGGAGTTGGCAAAACGTCCCGTATCGTTGTTCCCGCTCTGCTCCGTGAGTACGGGAGTCGCAGTCTGTTTATCAACGATACTAAAGGCGAATTAGTCGATTTGGCCCTCGGCCATCTGGCACAGTTCCATCAGTGTTTTGTGTTTGCACCCACCGAGCCATACAAGAGTTGCCACTATAACCCCCTTGTCCATGTGCATAACATGGACGACGCCGAGGCCCTGGCAAACTGCTTGATTGATAACACTGGGACGAGCCGCGAAGCGTTCTGGAACTCTGCCCCTAAGCTCCTGGTTGCCTCGACCGTCCTCCATTTACGAACCACAGAACCCAACGCGCCCTTTAGCCGCCTGATTGATATTCTCTGTGGCACAACACTTGAAGATGTTGAAAAGCTGTTTCGCAGTAGTCCATCACCCCTGGTCAAAAAAGTGGCAACCGCCTTTTTCGAGCACGTACAGAAAAATGATCGACTGGCAGGAAGCATCATGGTGGAAATGGCAACCCGCTTTTTCCGCTTTCATAATCCTAGCTTACGGGAAGTGACCAGCTCCAACGATCTCAATTTTACCCGCATGGTAGACAGCCCAACCGTGTTGTTTCTTTCCATTCCCGAAGATGAAGCCCAACGCCTGGAACCGCTTTCCGCCTGCCTGATTATGCAGATGATGAGTTCCATGTTGCGACGTGCTACCCGTAGTCCAGGCCGACGACTTCCCCGCGATTTCGTCTTCTACCTGGATGAGTTTTGTAATGCGGGGATCATCCCCAAATTTGCCAGATATATTAGCACCGTGCGCAGCCGTGGTATTGCCTTCATTCTCGCCGTTCAGGATTTTGGGCAGTTGCGTGAAACCTATGGCGAAAATGGACGCGAAACCATTCTTTCCAACTGCACCACTCAAATTGTGTTTCCTGGTTGTGGATTACAGGAAACACGCTACTACAGTGAAAAACTTGGCAAAACCACCGTCCGAACGTTTAGTCAGAGTGAGCGCGGCGATGCGGAGTGGCTTTCCACTTCGGCACGGACCTATACGCAGGGAGAGACGCACCGCGACCTGATGACCTCTGATGAATTACGCACCATGCGGGATGGCACGCTGCTGGTATTTATCAGCAAGTATCATCCCTTGCTTGTACAGAATACCCCGTATTATCGAGACCCTGAGCTTCTGGCAGAGACGCGTATCCCCTTTACGCCACTAGCTTCACGCGTCACCGTCACACCTGACCCATCGGCACCGCCCCCGCCTGTGATTGGCTTACCAGCGCCCAAAACGGCAACGGGACCGACGCCCAAGACACCACCAGAACCGAAGCAACCGAAGACGCCACCGACAAGCCAGGATGATAGCTCATTCTTTTCACCAGAGTAATGTAAACAACGAGAAGAAAGAGCGATCTATGGCGAGAGCCGTACCGTTGTACCATGAGAGCAACGGTACGGCATATTGGCTTCATCGGCTTATAAGTAGAGAGAGTCTAACATAGTAATGAGATGAGTTAGTACAGATAACTAGCAGGGGCATTGATCAATCACAAATACAAGTGTGGAAAACATAAACGCTGCTGAAATTCTATTTCCTATGATATACTACTTGACTGGCAGATATATTTCACCCTCATATCTAAGGTAGTATCATGAGTCATTGATAGTACCTGCAACTAAGGACTGAAAACCCTTTAGGTGCCTATGAGTTTTCTGCAAGTCGAGGTGCGACCGATGGAATTGGAAGAGCAAAAATCCTTTCTTTGGTTCTCACAATATTTTGGCATCCATAAACCGCAGTACAAGTTGCCCTTTGTAGATTTTCTCCTCGATGGGGATGTTCCTCTTTACCTGGATTCCTATGCAATCACAAAAGACGGCTCTGAACTAGCTGCCAACTGTTCACAACGACACCATCCCGATAGTTGATACCGTTGGCGAATTGGTGGGGCACTAGACGGAAAGGATGACATCGGGGAAGCTAGCAGCAAAGCTCTGCTCAGGAGATCGAGCAAGAACGAGTGAAGCAGGCAAAAGGAGAGAAAAACGATGTCATTGCAGCCAGAGAAAATAGGGGACGTGCCAGAAGAAACAGTTCGTGTCGCCAAAGCCAGCTTCCCCAAAGGAAACCGTTATATCCGCTTACGAGATGTTCTGGGTACGATTTTTGATGATCAGGAGTTTGCTGATCTGTTCCCACGAAGAGGGCAACCAGCAGAAGCCCCGTGGAGATTGGCCCTGGTCTGCCTTGTACAGTATATGGAAGAGTTGACAGACCGTCAAGCAGCAGATGCAGTACGCTCTCGCATGGACATCAAATATTTACTCGGACTGGAGCTGACCGACCCGGGCTTCGATTTTAGTGTGCTCTCCGAATTTCGGACTCGCCTGGTTGAACATCAAGCGGAGCACCGTCTCTTCGAGTTGCTTGTGGCAAAGCTGAGTGAGCAAGGCTACCTCAAAAAACGAGGAAGCCAACGGACTGACTCGACGCACATTCTGGCAGCAGTGCATCGATACCACCGTGTCGAACTGCTGCCGGAAACGCTACGTGCTACCCTCAATGAGATAGCTGTCCAGGCTCCCCAATGGTTGCAACAGTGGGTGCCCGTTGACTGGTTCAAACGCTACGAACGTCGCATAGAAGAATCCAGATTATCAATCAAGAAAGAAGAGCACGAAGTATTTTTGGAACAGGTTGGGCGAGATGGCTCACAACTGCTTTCGATGCTCTATCAAGAAGAGACTCCTGCTCTGCTAGCTTCCTTGCCTCAGGTCCAAACCCTGCGCCAAATCTGGGTTCAGCACTTTTTCTGGGAAGATGGTCACTTACGTTTACGAAACAAAGATACTCTTCCTCCTGCTCATCTCACGTTGCGCTCGCCTTATGATCCAGAAGCTCATATCGGCAGAAAAGGTGGATTCTCGTGGTATGGATACAAAGTACATCTCAGTGAAACGTGTGATCCTGACTATCCCCATCTGATCACCTGCGTTCAAACGACTGATGCAACAGCAAGTGATATGAAACAAACACAACAGGTGCATGAGGAGTTAGCACAGCGTCATTTGCTTCCTCAGACGCATCTCGTGGATGCAGGATATGTAGATGCAGGGTCCATCGTAGAGAGCCGCGAGCAGTAAGGAGTGGAGTTATTGGGACCGGTGAGCAGAAATAACCAATGGCAAGCCAAAGCTGGGAAGGGCTATGATCTCTCAGGATTTGACGTTGATTTTGCGGCAAGAGAGGCCACGTGCCCACAAGGACACAAGAGTATCGATTGGAAGGAGACGCGTGATCAGCATGGGCATCCCAAGCTCTACATTCGCTTTGACGAGCAAACGTGTCGGCAGTGTCCTTGCCGCTCGCTGTGTACTCGTGCACAAGAGAAGCCCAGGCGTCTGTCTATTCGTTCTCAAGAGGAATTTCTTCAGCTCCAACGCAGACGCAAACAGCAAGAAACAGAGGAATTTCAGGTGACCTATGCCAAACGTGCGGGGATTGAAGGGACGCATTCTCAGGGAGTGCGAGCACTCGGATTACGCCAATCCCGCTATATTGGATTACAAAAAGCATCATTACAACATTCCTTCATTGCTGCTGCTCTCAATCTTCTTCGTCTCGATAGCTTCATAACAGGAGAAAAAGTGGAGAAAACGAGAATATCTCACTTTGCTGCTCTTGCGCCTAAGAAGATTGCCTGATTCTGTGTCCACCAATTCGCCAACGGTATCGCGCTTTTTGTGTAGAGGTTAGGAGTAAACAGGCAAGCAAAGAGACAAGATCGAGAGCATGCTGCCCACAAGAACTGGCGAAGCAGAAAAATGCAGCACGAGCTTGCAAAACACACCAGGAAAAAGCTTTCTGAAGCCAACCGGTTACACAAGTCCATCTGGAAACAACACCTCCCTCCATTCCACCCTTTTTGGCTGGTTGCTTCTCTGCTAATAACAATCAGTGTCAGCTTTTAGCCGACCGGAATCCTTGGCAAACGTATCCCTTGCATCACCGCCCAAACGATGGTCAGGCATGAAGTTTCCGTCGTGAACGCATCTATCTGATCGGTGCGTCCTCGAACATTACTAAAAAAGCTTTCAATAGCATTGGTGGTGCGAATGTAACGGTGCATGACTGGCGGAAAAGCGTAAAAGGTGAAGAGATGGTCTTCATCTTCACAGAGGCTGCGGACTGCTTCGGGGTAGCACTTCTGGTATTTGGCTTGAAATACCGCAAAATTGAGCAGTGCATCCTCTTTTTTCTCTTGTTTGAAGATCCCGGCCAATTCTGTGCTGACCTCTTTGCGCTCCCGATGGGGAATGGCGTTAAGAATCCATCTGCGTTGCCCCACGACGGCGCACGTCTTGTAAAAGACAACTCCAGCCATCTTTGTCTTCCTCTGCACAAGCCCGCAAAGCCAGCACATCCTTGTTCCCTTCCAGGTCTACGCCAAGTGCTGTTAAGATGATGGTCGAATCAGTTTTTTCTCCATGCCGGATACTGTTGCTAAATTGCTCGTTGATGCTCAATAAGAAAAGCCATGCTTTCTCAAAGTGAGCTTGAGCAGTAAGCAAAAATAGAAGACAATTGAATTTAGCAACAGTATCCATGCCGAACGGTGAAATGGATGCCATCCAGGTACAGGATACGATAGTGGGTGAGCAGAGGACGTTCTCGCCACGTCTCAAATTGCTCGGTGAGCGTTTGGTTCAGACGGCTCACCGCGCTGGCACTGGGTGCAACTCCCGTCAGCGTTTCCGCGACTTTCCCCACCTTATGGGTGCTGGTGCCACTGATAAACATCTCCGTCAGGGCTTCCGCTACCTCCGGTTCGTAGCGGCTATAGCGCTCAAAAACCTGACTGTGAAACACGCCTTCTCGATCTCGTGGCACAGAGAGAGCCTCAATGCGCCCTGTCTTGGTCACCAGATCTCGTGGGTACGAGCCATTGCGATATCCTTTTCGCTCCGGGGTAATTTCGCCCCACGCAGCACCAAGGCACTGCTCCAGCTCCTCGCGCATGACTTGTTCAATCAAGATACGCATAGCACTGACTGCCAGGTTTCGCATGCGTTGGCGAAACTCTTGCTCATCTGGCAGTTGGTGATCCGATGGCTCCACTTTTGTTGCTTCTTCGGTCGATGTGGTACGCTTCTTAGGTAAAGGCATAGTTTCCTCCTTGTTTTAATGGAAAAAGGTAACAAGAGTCTTCTATGCCTGTATTATTCTCTCACATTTCCCTCTTTAGAAAGCTCTACCAGTACACAAAACCCGGCATGGTGTCGTCACAAAGCTATCGTCTCGTATTTTCAAGTGTTACTAGAAGCTGTAAAGAGCAGAGATACGAAGCGAATACAACAGTTGATACGCGGTCGTTTAGTCGAGCCAAAGGAGATCCACCTGGGTGTCTCAAAAAAAGCGCGGGAGGGAGTTGGTCTGGGTCGAGTGCAGGAAGGGCAAATTATACAAGCAATCACACAGTCAAGCGCCCTTGCAGGCGGAGCTATTCGTGATATACAAGAGCTAGAACTCCATATTACTGGTCTAGGACCAGATAAAGTAAGCGACCTTATTGCGAACATCATCAAAAATCATCTTGCTGATTTTACCGAAGAAGTATGTAGTCACTACAATGTGCAAACAAGACCTTGTGTGGTGAGCTTTTTTTGGGATAGCGATACGTTACAGTGGAACTCCAAATATGGTAATTTACCTGTGAAGGGCGACCATTCCTATATCCTGGTTCCTAAAGATTTTGTTCGTCGTGAGCAAGATACTGTCAATCACCAGCACTTTTATGATCGCTATATCTTAGATTTTTTTGTGCATGAGCAGCAAACGGCTCTCGATTCTCTTGCAGCAACATTAAAAACTTCTCCTTCACGTGTAACCAAATCTAGTCTGAGAAAAGACCCACCAATTCCCTTACAGAAAACCGCTATCAGCAGTTTTATTCAGAAACACCCAGAGATTATTGATCAATATAGGCAGAAGTTAGTACTAGTTTGTGGTGCGAAATGAGCCTGGGAAGCCGCCTCAGAGCGAGATCGTCTTCCGGGTTAGCTGACCGAGTGTTCCCGAGAGACGTACCAGTAGGCGCAAGAAGGGGCCTGAACTGGTTGAGCTTGTCTGTGAGGCAGATGAGGCGGTACAATCGTCGTGAAAGCCTATTTCCTCAGGAGGGAAGCACGATGCTCATTGACCGCTATGCGCCAGTAGATATCTTTGCACCGGTGCCCGAACTGGCGGGGCAGACCGACCCGGAGCTCAAAGCACTTGATATCTTGCTTGAGGACGATCAGCTCTTTGGGCGGGTCAAAGCTGACCTCGCACGGCGCTTTCCCCACACAGCTGATCGGGGACGCCATTCCACGCCGGTGGAGGCCATCTTGCGTCTCTTGCTGGTCAAACATCTTCACACCTGGAGCTTCCAGGAAACGGAGGAGCGCGTGGCCGATAGCCTGGTGCTGCGCTGGTTCTGCCGGGTGTACTTCCGGCGCGTGCCTGACGATACCACCCTCATCCGCTGGAGCCGGCTCATCCGTCCCGAAACGCTGGAGACATTGAATGAGCGCGTGGTAGAGCTGGCAGTGCAGGCGCGGGTGACCAGCGGGCGCAAGCTGCGCGTGGATGCCACGTGTGTGCCGACCAATATTCATCATCCCACCGATAGCGGGCTCCTGGTCGACAGTGTCCGCGTGCTCTCGCGCATTATGCAGCATGCCAAGCCGCTGCTTGCCCAAACGCGTAAAGACGCGGCCGAGCTCTGTCAAAGTCATCTGCGCAGCGCTCGCCGCATCGCTCAATCCCTCCATCGCTTGCTCCGGCGCAAGGGCGAAGAGAAGCTCGAACAGCAGCGGGAGCTGTATCAGCATCTGGTACAGACCACCCAAGAGGTGGTGCAACAAAGCGAGCGGGTGAGTCAGGCGCTGCGTCGACGAGGAGAGCAGATCGCCCAGAGCCTGCGTGAGCAGGTCCAACAGGTTCTCCCACTGGTCCGGCGTGTGATCGCTCAGACGCGCACGCGCGTGCTCTCGGGCAAGCAGGTCGCCTCCGAGGAGAAAGTCCTGAGTCTCTTTGAACCACACACCCGCGTCATTCCTCGCCATAAAGGCGGAGCCGAAGTCGAGTTCGGGCGGCTGGTAACTCTCGATGAGGTGGAGGGAGGCATCATCACCCGTTTTGAGGTGCTTGAGCAACCCAACGAACACGGACAGGCGCAAGGAGCACTCAAACACCATCTGCGCCTCTTTGGACATCCGCCGCGCCTTGTGGCAGCGGATCGCGGCGTTCACTCAGCTCGCACCCAACGCACCTTAGAGGAGGCCGGAGTGCAGGTGGTCGCCATCCCAGCCGTGGGCAAAATCTCTGCCAAACGACAAGCGGTCGAGCACTCGCCACCTTTCCGCCGAGGCTATCGCTGGCGAGCGGGCATCGAAGGACGTATTCATAGCCTCAGGCGTGACTACGGACTGCGACGCTGTGCCTATCATGGCATGGCCGGGCTCAAACGCTGGCTGGGCTGGGGGATTATCGCCTCCAATCTCAAGCATATCGTCCAGGCCAAGGCCACCCGCTCCCCTCACAAGCAAGCCGCCTGAATTCCCCAGGAGCGAGAAGGAATCTCAACTATGAAATAAAAACTGCCCGCTTGTCGTAAAGCCTCTTCTTAAGCGCCTTCAGCATTTCGCACCACAAACTAGTACTAGTTTGCATTGCGAAATGGATAAACGGGCTTGAGAAGGGGGTTCATAGCAAACTATCGGTGATTGTGTGGATGAGCTTTTCTGCGGTTGGGCTTTTCTGTCTCTGGCTGGGGTTTATGCCCTGCTGGCCAGGGCGATGCGGCGCAGGTTGCTGGCAATCACCCCCGGGCCCAGCCACCGCGCCATCCCGTCCTGCCCGTGATAGCGACTTTTGCGCCACCCATAGTCGCGTCGCAGGCTGGCGATTCGCCCCTCGATGCCCGCACGCCAGCGATACCCGCGTTTCCACGTGCGCGTGTGTTCTAGCGTGTGGCGTTCCTCCGAGAGCTTGCCCGAGGCTGGGATGGCCACCCGCTTGACTCCGGCAGCTTTCAGCTTTTCCTCCGTGTCCGCCGAATGCACTCCTCGGTCGCCTGCCACCAGCCCCGGCGGATGCGCAAAGAGGGCACAGTGGTGCGCCACCGCCTCCACCGCTTGCCCATGTTCGGTTGGATGCTCCAAGATCTGGTAGCGCGTCACGATCCCACCCTCGGTTTCATCAAGGATGACGTGGCGGCCAAACTCCACCAGGGCCCCGCCTTTGTGCCGAGGAATGGCGCGGGTGTGCGGCTCGAATAAGCTCAGCACAGATCTCGATCGGAGGCCATCTTCTTGCCCTCCAGCACGCGTCTGCGCGTCTGGGCGATCACGCCCTCGACCAGGGGAAGCACCTCTGTGGCCTGCGTGAGCAGACGCCTGGCCACCTGCCCTGTCTGCTTCTGCAAGGCTGCCACCACCTGTTGACTTTGCCGCACCATGTGCTCGGTGGTCTCGATGAGCTTCTGATACAGCTCTTTCTGCTGTGCTTCTTTGTCCTCGACGCGGGCGCCGTAGTTGCCGGTGCAGGGTTTGAGCCACCTGTCGCGCCGTGCGCAACCGCGAGCGACAGGCCTGCTGCACATTACTCGCCTGGTCTTTGACCAGGTCTTTGGCCCGCTGCACGAAGCGGGAGAGCACCCGCACGCTATCGACGAGCAAGCCGCTGTCGGTGGGGTGATGGATCTCAGTCTGCACGCAGGTGGCGTCTAGCCGCAGCTTGCGTCCTTTGGTCACCTTGGCCTGTTTGGCGAGCTTCACCACGCGATCATTGAGGGCATGCACTGTCTCCGGTCGCAGCGTCTGCTGCCAGCGCCAGAGGGTACTGCCATCGGGCACCGCATGGAAAGCCACTCGGCAGAACCAGCGCAGCACCAGGCTATCCTTGACTCGTGCTTCCAGTTCTTTGTAGCTCCACTGATAGAGGTGTTTGAGGATGAGCATGCGCAACAGCACTTCCACAGGCGTGGAGTGTCGCCCATGCACCAGAGTGGATCGATGCCGCTTGCCGAAGTCGGTCCGCACCTGTTGATAGAGCTGATCGTCGTCGAGCAATCCATTCAACGTTCTCAGCACTGGATCGATCTCCGCTGCCAACTCAGGCACCTGGGCGAACACATCTTCTCGCGCATAGCAGTCAACTAACATGGTTCTCACCTCCATCGCTGTCGGTAGGTCGGTCGCCGTCGCCCCTCGCTCTTTTGGGCCCGCTCGTTTGCCTGTTTCACCCGGTTCGCCAGCGCTTCTAACTCGGCAACTGAGACATGGCCTGCTGCCTGGCTCACACTGCTGATTGTCGGCGCTAGCTGGAGTCCCAGCCGACAGAACCAGCGCAGCACCAGACTGTCTTGCACTTGCTCAGCGATTTGCTGATCGCTCCAGTCATACAGGTGCTTGACCAGCAGGAGGCGCAGCAGGACTTCTCCCGAGGTCGCCTCTGCGTCCAGCCCGTCCAGCTTCGCGCACGCCTGCTGATAGAGCGGATCTGCATCCAAGACCGTATCCAACTCGGCTTCGCACCGGGTCAGTCTCGGCTGCCTTGGCTGCCATCTGGGCAAGTACCTTGTTTGCCGAGGTAGGGCTTCTTTCCATGGGGTGTTCTCCTCCTCTCTTCCTTTGATTCTATCACTGAGAGGGCAGACCTCCAAGTCCCGTGCAGGCACCAGCAACCCGCTCCGACACATCCTCTCACGTGTGCAGACCTCTCTCTGCTCCCGCCTGAGAAGCGCTCGCTTCACTTGGTCACGCTTTAGTGCTGCGTTCCTTAAATTCGCCTGATATATAAATGCCGCACGAAATTGCATAAACCGCCGCTAGAGGCCGAACCGTTTTGTTACCGGTTTTAAGGAACGCAGCACTAGAGGCTGTACGAGAAGGCTTGGGGAGGGAGTTGGAGGGAATAGAGCAGGCAGAGAAAGTGTTTAGCAAGAGAGGTAGATAAAGAAAAAAAGGCGAAAAGGGAGGAGGAATTGCCCGATGAAACCCTCTGCCAGTGACCTTTCAGATGCCGAATGGACGATTCTCGAGCCGTTGATTCCCCCAGCCACAGCAGGAGGACGTCCCAGAAGCGTGAATATGCGCCAGATTCTCAATGTTTCTTCCAGTCTCCGACAGAGATGTATATCCGAGCAACCCTCAGGCTCAGAGTGATTTCTGTTGTAAACATTTGGGGAAACACAAAAAGTCATCCAGTAGATCCTGACAAGTTAGCCTTGCGAACCATGTTCGCCTAAATGCTTCCATATTGAATATGCGGAATATCGAGTCGGGAAAAGAACTAACGCCCGGTACCAGGCGGAAGTAGACAATGTCTATTCCGCAATTTTTCCCTGGAAGCATATAGCAGTGCGTAAATTTCGTCTGAAAACGGGTAGACTATTGATCTCTGCATAGACCACTAAAGTCTCAGGTCTGAAGCGCGATGAAGGCCCATTTCCTAGCTGAACAGTTTGTAGGCCCTCGGTTCTCGGTTAGGCAGAAGTAGCTCAGAGGCGATTTTGAGGCAGGAGCTAGTTCAGAAGACAAAGATGTAGCTCTTCCTCATCAGCGGTCCCTCTTGGCCATCCTGATACGATTCTGGGACAGAAGAGCTGATCAGAGAGTGATGAGTTATCACTCTCTAAACTCAAGTAGGAAGACTGGTATTTCCCTACTTTTGAGGCATAAACCAGCACAAAGTTTCTGTCCAAAAAGAGGCCTTGAACGCCCTTCAGATCTGGGTCTTTAGTTTTCTACGCTGAGATCAATAGGAGGAGATTTTTTCTTTTTCGCCAGGGTTTTCAGAGGAAGCGTCATGCACCGTAGGTGCACCATTCAGGATGAAAAAGAACTCGATGGACTCATTTGGTACACTCTGGAGGAAAGATCCCAATAGCGAAAACGATGCTAATAGTAAGGCTGTCAAGCTTGAAGATGAAGCTGTCTTCGGGCGTCTGGAAGAACCACTCATTGTCGCTCCGATCTCGGAAGCACGTAGAGGAAACTCTCATGTGGAAAGACGCCCTGTTGGTGGTCTTTCAAGCAAGGTGTCTCATCAGCTTACAGAGAGGAACGACTATGGAGGTGCTCTATCCACGATGTAGTGGCCTTGATGTCCATAAGCGCTTTGTGGTGGCGTGTCTGAGTATCGTTGAAGCCAACGGGCGGCGTCACAAAGAACTCCGACAGTTCGGGACCGTAACCAGCGAGATCCTGGCATTGAAAGACTGGTTGAAGGCTCACGGCTGTCGGCAGATCGCGATGGAATCCACCGGCGTCTTTTGGAAACCCATTTTTCACTTGCTCGAAGACTCCTTCGAGATCGTGCTGGTCAATGCCCAACACATGAAAGCCGTGCCTGGACGAAAAGTGCGACGTGAGGTTGCATAGAAGAATGGCTTCAGAGAGTCTCAAAGCTCTCAAGAAGCCTGCTGTTCCACCAGCAGTACTCTTGGGCGGCGAAGCGGGGAGGTAACAACCCGTAGTAGAAGCCCGCCGACAATGACTCTCAGTAGAAATACTGCCTGGGAAACCGTAAGGGGACACGGGGATCTGCCAGCATCGAGGCGGATCGGGGACTAGAGTGAGTGGTATGGTCAAGAAAACTGAACGCTTGATAAACGTCGTAACAGGGCAACAAGCCAAAGATGCTGACAGGCTTGAGCCAGCACGCCCGTAAAAGGGCATCATATCAGCGGGGAGACCCCCTTTGGCGTCAACTTAAGCACTTGAACAACTGAAAAGAACCACGAGATCAGGATCAATGCCCAACTTGGTACGCAGTTGCAGACGACGTTGCTGCTCTTGCAAAGGGCGTTGTCGATGCTCCTGTAACCAGGG
>WNFX01008651.1_pt1 | contig 14355 bp, 10 predicted proteins | sample 5400111 | NCBI WGS metagenome assembly WNFX01 (sample SAMN13153363, study PRJNA577476) | soil metagenome | isolation source: 40 cm soil or saprolite under grassland replicate 1 | place: USA:California | collected 2016-06-15 | reverse complement strand
CGCCAAGATCGGCGGTATCATGAAACTCAAACGTGCCATTCCCGTCAAACCACATAACGCCGACGCTATCAGCCGGAATGTTTGTCCCATTGTTATTCGGATTGCTAGGTCCTAAGTGCTCGCCCGAACTGCTGTACCCATAAACGCCAGTGAGGCTGGCATTGCTATAGTTTGTAGCGAAGTGGCCGCTCGCATAGACCGTCGGGACGAGTGGCAAAGCCAGACCAAAGAGCAATGCGACCAACGCTGTTCTGTTTTTTAATGTCATTTTCATAAGTGTTATTTCCTTTCATTGTTTTGGCCTTCTCAGACTTCTCACCGTGAGAACTCATGTCCGGCCGTTCACTCATGTACTGCGCGAGATTTGGCGGGGTGTTACGGGGAAAATCGCTCGCCGCCTTAGATCGCCTGCTCGCGAACGCTTTCGGAGTAGAATCGTGAACTGTTGAAGCCGAGCCAATGATTCCGTCGATGAAGCGGATGGGTTCTAAAACGGTAAGCAAAGACAACCAAGACGCCATCTGATTCGAGCCAGCGAAAGACGTTTTCGTTGTCTTCCGTGAGAAGAGATTGTTTGGGCAAGCCGCCGAAACCAACACACGAGCCGCATATGCTCGCCAGACCTTACTTTGGCGCTAAGGAGGCGACGATTTTTTCAAAGCGCGGATCACCGCGGAGGGGATCCCACCATGGCATCAGTTTTAGGTCGCCATAGCTGAGGTCGAGACCGCTATTGGGGTAACGGATCGCAGTGGCAAGCTGTTCGCAGGCGAGATCTTTTTCACCAACCCACGCAGCAATCACCGCCAGATACTTGATCATGAGCATACCATTGAGCGGGTCCTTTTTCACTGGAAGAAGCTCAAGCGCGCGCCGTCCTTCGCGCAGCGCTTCCTCCTTCCGCCCGAGAGCGGCATCGATTACTCCGAGCACGCACCACGGCGGGCCGTAATCTGGTTGAGCCTGGATGGTTTTCTCCTGCTCCGCGCGTGCAGCAGTAAAAGCCAATTGCGCCTTGTGCTCGTCGTTTGTCATGCGCGCGATAACGCCTTCCGCGAAAGGACCCGGAAAATAGACATTGTTGTGACCTAACGTGATTTCGCCAGCCGCCTTCAAGACGTCTTTGGCGGCAGCGACGTCGCGTTCGGCCAGTGCGCAAAGCAGCCACTTATCGGCGATCTTAGGCATGGCAGCAGGATTCGTCGCCCGGATTTCATCGATCAATTGACGCAGTGGTCCGGTATCAGCTTTCCAATCCACTTCTAAGAATGCGCGATCTGCTTTTACCGGGAGATTGTTTGGGTCGATAGTCAATATGCGATCCAACTTCGATTTTTGTTCGGCATAACGCCGAACGGTTGCGTAACTAAGTCCGGACTGGAAAAGCGTGGTAACGTTTCGCGGGTCGAGCTCAACTGCCCGTTCGAAGCTTCGAATGGACTCTTCCCAGCGCCCCTGACACCCTTGGATGGAAGCCATCACCTCGAATACGCCGGGACTATTTGGCAAGCTCCGGCGTGCAACTTCCAGTTCAGCCAGAGCGCCGTCGTAATCGAGGTGTGAACCATAAAGGTTTGCAGCCCGCGTGAGGTGCGTTTCACCTGCATCCGGACGAAGGCGAGATGCGGCTTGAATGGGCGCTTCCTAACGCGAACCGTCCGGGAGTATGGTCGCCAAACCAATAAAGGAAGCCGTGCACGTCGGCCAGGAGGCAGTACGCCTGGAAAAACGAGGGATCGCGCGCCACAGCCTGGTTCAGCAGATCGATTGCCTCGAGCAAATCCGCTTCCCCATGGCCACTGTAAGGCGCCGTGAGAAAGAGATTCTTGCCACGCGTGTAAAGATCGAACGCGATGAGGTCAGCCGTTGGCTTGCCCTCAATGGTCAGTTTCTCCGTAGCCGTGATCCTGGCGTTCAGTCGTTCTGCGACCTTTTGCGCGATCTCGCTTTGGATCGCGAACAGGTCGTTCAAATCGCGATCGTATTGCTCGGCCCAAACGTGGGTGTCCGTGCGCGTTTCGATCAACTGCGCGTTTAGACGAAGATGCGTGCCGGCTCTGCGAACGCTGCCCTCCAGAACGTGTGATACTCGGAGATCGTTTCCGATCTGACGGAGATTTCGTTTGCCGCGGTAATCCATGACACTCGTCCGGCTGATCACTTTCAGGTCGCCGATTTTTGCCAGCTTGGTCAAAATGTCGTCCTGCACGCCGTCGGCAAACGCTGCGTTCTCTTTCTGCTCGCTCAGATTTTCAAACGGCAGAACGGCGATTCCGGTTGTGACTGGACGGCGGACTAGTTCGCCTTTCCAAATATTCCATCCTACGGCCGCAGCTAACGCCAGAAGTGAAGTTGCAAGTAGCGCGCTGGTTGGATTGCGTTGCACCCATCTTCTTCCTCGCGCGAAAACTCCGGTGTGCCGCGCCTGAATCGGTTCATGCTTTAGCCAACGCTCGAGGTCTTCAGCCAGTGCGAGAGCCGAAGAATAGCGACGTTTTGGATCTTTCTCGAGGCACTTAAGGCAGATTGTCGAAAGATCGCGATCTATTTTCGAATTCCACAAGCGTGGTTGTCGCGGCTCCGTATCCAGCAATAGCTTGATAGTTTCGTATGTTGTTCCTCCAGCGAACGGCGGATGACCTGTTAGCAGTTGGTAAAGCACTGCGCCAAGTCCATACACGTCTGTGACGCTGCTGACGGCGTCATTGTTTCCCACAGCTTGTTCCGGCGCCATGTAACTGGGTGTGCCTAACACTTCCAGCGTGCGCGTCACCGTACTCTCCGTTTCGATCAGTCGCGCCAACCCAAAGTCGGTCAGGTGCGGTTCGCCTTTTGCATCGAGCAGGATATTCCCGGGCTTGATGTCACGATGAAGGATGCTGTGGTCGTGCGCATAGTGAACAGTGCGCGCTATCTTGGCGATTAGTTCGACTGTGCGCCGAATCGGCATTGGCTCGCGCTTGGCCACTTCATCAAGTTGACCACCTTCGACGAGCTTCATGCTGAAGTAACAGGAGCCATCGCGTTCGCCGACTTCGTAGATGGGAACAATTCCGGAATGGTCCAGACTCGCAGCGGCTTCCGCTTCCCGGCGAAAGCGCTTCAGATGCGCGTCGCTAGCCCAATGACCCAAGCCGATCACCTTGAGAGCAACAGTGCGGTTGAGACTCTTCTGGCGCGCGCGATAAACCACACCTTGGCCGCCGCGACCGATTACCTCGAGTAATTCATAGTCGCCAAAGTCCGCGAACGCCTTTGGCCTTTCCGATTTCTTTTTACTGTAGTGAACGACATCCGAACCAGTCGCTTTGATATTTTCAGGACAGCCGCTGTCATCGCCAGCGGCTACAGATGCATTCGTGAGCAGATCAAGGCCGGTCTCAAAGAGACAAGCTGTACAAAGGCCCTCCGGTGCGTCGGCAAGAATTTCTGCCCCGCACTTTCGACAAACTCTGAGTGTGCTGCTCATGGTGGGAGAGTCGTTCGTACGCTTCCCATCATGTACTGCGCCGAATTCTGGCATACGTTACGTTCGCAACACAGTGATCAAATGGCGTAGCTCATCCTCGACATCGCTGGCCACAGCGACAGTGTGACCGATTTCTTCGCGCAATAAAAGTTGATACCGGTGACGAAACCGATGGAAGGCTTGCCGAAGCGCATTATTCGTCATGCCCAATTGCGCGGCAATTTCTGCACGTGAAGGTGCGCCCGGTTCGTCTGGCAACAATTGTTTCAGAAGATCGAATAGCGCAGCATTGCCAGCCGCATCGTACTCATCCTTTAACCGGCGAAGCACCTGCTCCATTAATGTTAAAGCCCACCGCCGCTCATAAATCCGATCCGCGCTAAGATGGTCTGTTGGTTCCATTTCGGCGCATTTGATCAAGGCCAGTTCTTCCAGCGGGACTGGCTTTTGTCCTTTACCTCGTTTAAGCGTTACCGCGCGACGATGTTCACTTACAAGGAAATGTTTGAGCGACGTCAGCAGATAAGAACGCAAACGTCCTTTCTCTTTACGAACATCATCAAAATTCCGGCGCTGTAGCAGCAGGGCAAAAAAGGCTTGAGTTAGATCTTCCGCCTCCTCGTGTACGGTACCTTCTCGCCTGATGAAGCTATAGACAGGGCGCCAATACGTGTGGCAAAGTTTTTCGAGCGCCTCTTGTGCTGCCGGCGATTGACCTTGCGCTTCAAGGACCACGCTCCAATTCGTCGTGGAAAATATCGCACGTCCGCGTGGTCCAGTACTCTCCGACCCAACTTTGGTCAGCGACGTGATTTCGTCTTCAGCAGACACTTGCTATGCAATCCGAGCATTCCAGATCATACAATCTCAAAACTGTGCGAGCTGTGCCGGCGTAATCGGCACAAACTCGTTTTCGTGCAAAGCGATTCGCTTCGTTCCGCGAATGAGTTGCCACCATTGTCGCGCGGAGCCGAGCACGATCGCGAGAACCAGCACGAGAAAGAAAACGGCAACTAAGGCGTCGAATTGCCAAACCCCTGCTTGCCGCGTCAACTCAGCAGCCTTGGCTGGATCGGTTAATCCCGACGCTTGACTCAATAGTGACCGCGCACCACTCAAAAAACCAAGTCTCGGATCGGACGAAAAAACTTTGAGGTAACCAGCCGAGAAAGTGACGGCACACATGAAGCCTAACGGCACAAGCGTGACGAAGACATATTTCGCTTTGTGCATTTTGATCAAAAGCGTCGTGCCGAGGCAAAGCGCCACGACCGAAAGTAATTGATTGGCAAGTCCAAACAGCGGCCAAAGTGAGTTGATACCGCCAAGAGGATCGATCACGCCTTCGTACAGGAACCAACCCCATGCCGCTACCAGTAAAACGCTCGAAAGAAAATTGGCGCTCCACGAACGCGTATTGCCAAGCGGACGCCAAAGATTGCCCAATACGTCCTGAAGTAAGAACCGCCCCACACGCGTTCCGGCATCAATGGTTGTAATAAACATGGTGGATTCTCCAAGGTTCGTGGCGAGCTTTTGCATTTCTGGCTCGGTTATGGGAAATCCCGCAGTGGAAACTTTTGCGACCACTTCGCTAGGCGCGCCTTTCGTGTTAATGGCAAAATATTCTCCCGGTTGCAGCACGCATGCGGCAATCATCGCCATCAAAGCGACCATCATCTCTGTCACCATTGCGCCGTAACCAATGCTTCGGATTCGTGATTCGCGTCTTATCATTTTTGGCGTTGTGCCCGAGGCGATGAGCGAATGAAATCCTGAGACCGCGCCGCAGGCGATGGTAATGCAGACAAATGGAAACACTGGCCCCGCAAACACAAGGCCGCTGCCGTCAATGAATTTTGTGATGGCCGGCATTTGCAATGTCGGATTGATTAGCACGACCGCGGCCGCGAGCATCGCGACGGTGCCAAGTTTCAAAAATGTGCTCAGATAATCGCGCGGCGTGAGCAACATCCAGACAGGAAGAACGGACGCGGCCAACCCATAGATCATAATTGCCCATGCCAGCCATTTCTGGTCGTGGCGAAACCATGCTTCAATTGCGGGAAAGTGCGCGAGAAATTGGCCGGCCCACACTCCGAAAGCTAGGCCTACCAATCCAAAAATTGTAACTGCGATGACGCTTACTTTTCCTGTGCGCAGCGCGATGCCCATAACCAGTGCCAGAGGAATGGTTACAGCAATCGTGAAAACGCCCCAGGGACTTTGCGCGAGCGCTTGAACCACCACCAATGCCAGGACGGCTAGCAGAATAATCATAATCGCCAGCACACTGATGAGGGCGAGCAGGCCAACACCGCGTCCAATTTCCTCCTTCACCATTTGACCAAGCGTTTTGCCGCCGCGACGGATGGAAGCAAACAAAACAATCATGTCGTGCACGCCGCCACCGAGCGTCGCTCCGATCAAGATCCAAAGAGTGCCCGGAAGAAAACCGAACTGCGCCGCGAGCACCGGCCCAACCAACGGCCCCGGGCCAGCAATCGCCGCAAAATGATGTCCGAAAACCATCCATCGGTTCGTCGGCACATAATCCTTATTGTCATTCTGCAGGACTGCCGGCGTGGCGCGCTTCTCGTTCAACACGAGCACCTTTGTCGCCAGCCATTTGCTGTAAAAGCGGTAGCTAATGGATAAAGCGCAGAAGCCGGCGATGACGATCCAGAGGGCACTGACCCGTTCGCCGCGCGACAAAGCGAGAATAGCGACGGCCCACGTTCCCAACGCGGCGACGCTAATCCAGAGCAGCTTCTTCCAGAGACTCATCCTGTTTCCAAGTGTAATTGAAATTGTTGCGCTTCGCTAGAAGCTGTGATCTATCGTCAGGTGCGATTTCGACACAAAATACGAAAACTGGTGGACGGTCGGAGCCTGGCCAGCGCGAGAAAACATACGCTTAGGTTACTACGAACGAACCGGTTCCAGCTTGATACAAAACGAGTCATCGAAACAATCGATCCAACTGGTTTCGAACAGATTCGTCAACGATACGCTGTCGCAAATCCTGGCGCGGACTGGCCAAAGTATCTGGATCTGGACCGTTGGATCGAAATCAACATCCGCCGGATTCGCGAGCTCGAACTCGATTTGTCGCGACCGAAGCGGATTCTCGATCTTGGCTGCGGCGCCGGGTACTTTCTTTACATCGCTCAATTGCTCGGCCACTCCGGAGTAGGCCTAGATATCGATCGCCTACCCATGTTCCGGGAAATCACGCGTCTACTAGGCGTACGCCGCGTAGTCCAGCGCATCGAAGCTTTCCGTCCCCTGCCCGATCTGGGAAGAAAATTCGACCTTATCACTGCGTTTATGATTTGCTTCAACGATCACAAGATGCCTGGCCTGTGGAAGGTGCCAGAATGGGAATTCTTTCTCGACGATCTCGCGAAGCATCTGACGTCGCGCGGCCGGGTCTGGCTCGAATTGAACCAGGAATACGATGGGACCTTCTACACACTCGAGCTAAAGGAGTTCTTCCAAAAACGCGGCGCCAAGATCAACGAGCACAAAATAATTTTTAGTTCAGGGCTTCGCGCGCCTGCTTCAACTTCGCCAGTTGCGCGGTGAATTCCTTGAGACGCCGTTGATGTTCCTCAACAATGGTCGCCGGAGCGCGCTCGACGAACGATTTGTTTTCTAATTTCGCCTCCGCTGTTCGCACTTCGCCCTCGATCTTTGTAATTTCCTTGTCCAGCCGCTCTCGTTCTCGTACGCTGTCAGTTCCAGCCATCGCCAGGAAAATCTCGCCGAGAGGCGTGACCGCGACGGGAGCACCAGCCGGCTGATATTTTCGATCCAGCCTTACTTGTTCGGCATTCAATAGCCGCGTGATCGTCGGAATTTCTCCCGAAATCAGTTTATCATCTGTGCGTAAAATAAACTGTATCTTCTTGTTCGATTGAAGATTAGATTCTGCACGTAGATTGCGACCTACCTGTACCGTTTGATAAATGGCCGAAACAAGATCGCGCCTGTCCGCGATATCGCGGACGTCGTCCAACCCGATCTTTTGCGGCGGGGCGGCAAATTGAATTGAACCTTGTTCAAAACCCAGCAGTGACCAAAGGTCCTCCGTAATGTGCGGCATGAATGGGTGCAGCAACCGCAATACCGCAGAAAGGACAAAATCCATCACGGCCAGTGCAGATTTCTTCTTCCCTTGGTCTTCTCCGAAAATGTCAGTCTTGGCCGTTTCAACGAACCAGTCGCAATAATCGCTCCAAACAAACTCATAAAGGCGTTGCGCGACCGTGTTGAAATGATATTCGCGATACGCAGCCTCGATTGCATCGATCGTTTCGTTTAAGCGCGCGAACATTTCGACGGCGTAGATGGACAATGCCTGCTTGTCGATTTCTGGTGCCGCCTCACTCGCGCCGTGCATTTGGCGAAAGCGCGCGACGTTCCAAAGTTTTGTCGCGAAGTTTCGGCCTTCTTCGATTTGTTTTTCGTCGAAGCGAATGTCCTGCCCGCTCGGTGCGATGCGCATCAGACCAAACCGCAAGCCGTCAGCTCCATACTTGTCGATCAACTCCAGTGGGTCCGGCGAATTGCCAAGCGATTTCGACATCTTTCGCCCCAGTTTGTCGCGAATCAGTCCGGTAAAATAAACATCACGAAACGGAACATTGTCTTCGTCACGATCGGATTTGCCCGGCTTGAACTCAAGCCCCGCGACGATCATCCGTGCCACCCAGAAGAAAATGATGTCGGGGGCGGTTACGAGCACGCTTGTGGGATAAAATTTCTTCCGCGTCTCCTCATCCATCGTTTCATAAGCCCATAGCCACGATGAAAACCACGTGTCGAGGGTATCTTCATCCTGAATCCAACCTTCGCCTGGCGATTCGATTTGGACTTTAATGTGGGGCAAGTTTGTAACTTGCCCGCTGCGTTCACCGCACAGGTTAGAAACTTGGGCCACGTTGATTCCAGCGAATTCAGGGTTGCGCTCGATGTACTTCGAAACTCGATGTAGGGACTCTTCATTCCTCACAATGTGATCGTATGACTCATGCTGCCAAAGTTGCCCTTCTCGCGCACGCAACCGATTGATCTCGCGCGCCGTCAAGCGTTTCCATGAGTGCAGAATATCGCCGAGTTGATGCCCAGCTTTCGGCGTGATAAGCACGTGAACGTGGTTTGGCATCACCACCCAGGATCGCAGTTGGTATCGCTGACCATCAAAGTGCTTGAGAGCCTGAGCGACAACCGCGGCGGCTTCAGGTTGCGCGAGGGCGCACGAGCCGTAACCCTGATCGAGCCATTGCTCAATTGGAACACTGAAACGGGCGTAATACTCGCGCTTTTGCTCCTCACTCCATGGCTCGGGATGCGAAGCAAGCCATCGATCACGTTCCTCTTCAATGTATGCCAGCTTGTCCGCCGGGATAGAATCAGCAAGGCGAAACGTGACAAAATAGGTAACGCCGTATTGCCGCCAATGAGGCAAACGACGTCGTGTGACCTCTACATCTGAGAATTCATCGAAGCCGCGAAACTCTTCTCCAGAGGGCAAGTTACAAACTTGCCCCACCTTATACCAAGCCGGTATTCGGTGTCCCCACCACACCTGGCGGCTGATGCACCAATCGCGGATGTTCTCCAGCCACTGCGCGTAAACTTTTTCCCAATGCTCGGGAAAGAAGCGGATAAGATGATCGCGCACCACAACAAGCGCTTCTTTCGTTTTTGGGTAGCGCAGAAACCATTGCTCGCTGATGCGTGGTTCAATCGGCACATCGCTGCGATCACTGAAGCCGACGTTGTTCTCATACGGCTCAGTCTTCGCCAGAGCTCCCCTCGCCTGCAGCAACTCCGCGGCTTTTTCTCGCGCCTCAAAGCGGTCCAGGCCGTCCAGCTCCGGCTCTGCCGGACAATTGATGCGGCCATCAGGATGAAGCACATCGACAATCGGCAGGTCGCGGCGCTGACCGATCTCGAAATCCACCGAATCGTGAGCGGGCGTAACTTTTAAAACGCCAGTGCCGAACTTCGGATCGATTGCTTCGTCAGCAATGATGGGAATTTTTTCGCGCGCGAGCGGACGCCACGCATGTTTGCCTAAGAGGTCGACGTATCGTTTATCGCCTGGGTGAAAAGCCATTGCCGTGTCCGCCATGATCGTTTCGGGACGGGTGGTTGCGACTTCGAGAAAGCGACCAGGCTCTTCGACAATTTCGTAGCGAACGAAATACAGTTTTCCTTTCTGCGGCTTTGAGACAACCTCCTCATCCGAGACCGCAGTTTGCGCTGCCGGGTCCCAGTTGATCATCCGCCGTCCGCGGTAGATCAGGCCTTTGTTGTAAAGATCGATAAAAACTTTTTGGACGGCAGCGGCATAGGCATCGTCGAGCGTGTACCGTTGGCGCGACCAGTCACAGGAACAACCCAGCCGCTTAAGCTGTTCAATGATGATGCCGCCGTGTTTCTCCTGCCATTCGAGAACACGCCGTAAAAATTGTTCACGACCAAGATCATGGCGCGTCTTGTTTTCAGTCCGCCGCAAATGTTTCTCGACCGCAGTTTGGGTCCCGATTCCAGCATGATCCATCCCCGGCAGCCAAAGCACTTCAAAGCCCTGCATTCGCGCACGGCGGGCAAGAACATCCTGAATTGTATTGTTGAGTACGTGCCCAAGCGTGAGCACGCCTGTAACGTTGGGCGGCGGCATCACAATCGAGAACGGTGGCTTCGACGATTTCGGATCCGCAACGAAATCGCGATCATCGATCCAGCGCTGATACCACTTAGGTTCAACAGAGTTCGGATCGTATCTTTTGGGGAGTTCAGCCATCGCGATCAACCATCCGAGACTCGAACGCGTTTGCAACCGGTGGACCCTCAGCCTCTCCCTTGGTGAAGGGAGAGGATTGAGGTGAGGGATCGCTCACATCTCAGCAATCAATCCTCACCCTTTGAAAGGGAGAGGCGACCACAGTTGCAGCGCGTCGCAACCCCGATGAGTTTCCCAGCCACATGAGCGATTCGCGCCCGATTGGTGTTTTCGATTCTGGCATTGGCGGCCTGACCGTAGTGAAGGCGCTACGCGATTTACTCCCGATTGAAAACATTTGTTATCTTGGCGACACAGCGCGTGTTCCTTACGGCCCAAAAAGCCCGGAAACCGTGCAACGCTATGCACTCGAATTGGCCGAGATGCTGATGCGAAAAAATGCGAAGACCTTGGTTGTCGCGTGCAACACGGTTTCATCTGTCGCGCTGCCATTGTTAACAAAAAATTTGCCGGTGCCTGTGGTAGGAGTGATTGAGCCCGGCGCGCGAGCGGCGCTGCAGACGACACGTAACCGCCACATCGGCGTCATCGGAACCCGTGCGACGATTCGCAGCGGTGCCTACGAAAAGGCGCTGCGCGCGGCCGACAACAATGTGCGCGTGAGCAGTCGCGCATGCCCGTTGCTCGTGCCGTTAATTGAAGAAGGCTTACTCGACGACGACGTGACTGACCGAGTGATTGCGCGGTATGTCGAGCCGCTACTTGCTGATGGGATCGATACGCTGGTGCTTGGTTGCACGCATTATCCTCTGCTCGCCGGCGCGATCACACGAGTGCTCAAGCGCCAAATCATCCTCGTTGATTCCGCGCAAAATTGTGCGCGCGCGGTGGAAGAAATGCTGAATCGACAATCGTTGCGCGCGCCGCCTCAAAGCCGCGGTGAGCTACAGGTTGCGCTTACCGACTCGGCCGATAACTTTCTCAATGTCGCCCGCGACGCGCTGCAGTTGAGTTTCGGTGAGATCGAGCTGCGCCCTTTGCTATAGATGTTGGCAGGCTTTTAGCGACCAGCTCGTACGAATGGTCGATCATTTTTCGCAGCTCAGCGTCAGGAATACCGGTATCAATCTCGACAGTGTTCCAATGCTTCTTATTCATGTGATAACCGGGCCGCACTTGCTCGTAACGGTCACGCAGGTCGAGTGCCAAATCAGGCTCGCACTTTAGATTCACAGTAGTCGGCACCTCGTCGAGAGCTGCCAACGCGAACATTTTACCGCCGACTTTGAACACTACGACATCGGGCCCGAATGGCGTACCCTCAGTTGCGCGCGGTTTGCTCAGGCAATACTCACGGAATTGCGCTAGATCCATCAGCCTAGCCGTTCCCGTAAGATTGCCGGGAGATCCCTGATCGCGATGCGTTCCTGTTTCATCGAATCGCGATCGCGCAAAGTGACAGTGTCGCGCAGCGCAGGATCCTTTTCCCCGAGCGTTTCGAAATCAACCGTCACCCCGAACGGGGTGCCGATTTCGTCTTGGCGGCGATAACGGCGGCCAATCGCCCCGCTCTCGTCGTAAAAGACGTACATGTGCGGACGGAGAAGATCGACAATCTCCTTTGCTTTCGCGACCAACGGCTCCTTGTTTTTTAAAAGCGGGAAGACCGCACACTTGATTGGCGCGATGCGCGGGTGGAATCGCAGGACAATCCGCGTTTCCATTTTTCCTTTCTCGTCCGGCGCTTCGTCCTCCGCGTAGGCTTCGCAGATGAGTGCCAGCACAGTTCGATCGACACCGGCGCTCGGCTCGACCACGTGCGGAATAAATTTCTGTTTCGTCTCCTCGTCGAAATATTCGAGCGACTTTCCGCTAGCCTTCTGATGCTGCGACAAATCGTAATCCGTCCGGTAAGCAACGCCCTCAAGCTCCTGCCTCCCGAACGGAAATTCGTATTCGATGTCGTAAGTCCCTTTTGAATAGAAGGCACGCTCTTCATTCGGAACTGTGAGCACGTACAGCTTTGAGCGCGAGATGCCGATGTTCTCGTAAAATTTGAGCCGCTCCTCCTTCCAATATTCGAGCAATTCCATTCCTTGTTCGGGTCGGCAAAAATATTCCAGCTCCATCTGTTCGAACTCACGCGAGCGAAAAGTGAAATTGCGCGGGTTAATTTCGTTGCGGAACGCCTTGCCAATTTGTGCGATGCCGAATGGCAATTTTTTGCGCGACACTTCCAGGATGTTTTTGAACTGGACGAAAATCGACTGCGCTGTCTCAGGGCGCAGGTAAGCGATGGAGCTTTCATCTGCCGCGGCGCCCACATGCGTTTCGAACATCAGATTGAATTGGCGCGCTTCGGTCAAGTCTTTGCCACCGCAGTTTGGACACTGCTTGACTCCCTTTTTCTCAATGAGCTGATCGAACCGCAGGTGCGCCTTGCATGATCGACAATCAATCATCGGATCGGAAAATCCTTCGACGTGTCCCGATGCCCTGAGAACTTCGGGGTGCGTCAGAATCGCGCCGTCCATCCCGACCACGTCGTCGCGCTCGTGCACGATCACGCGCCACCAGTAATTCTTAACGTTGCGCTTCAGCTCTGCCCCGAGCGGTCCGTAATCCCACGCGCCGTTGAGACCGCCGTAAATCTCGCTCGATTGGAAAATGAAACCGCGCCGCTTGCACAAGCTGACGATTTTCTCCATAAGCTGGCCCTCGTGCTTGTCGCTCATTGGAGAATGCCCGCAGATTTCGCAGATTTATCCAGAGAAACAGTTTCAGGCCTTCGGTTCAATCTGTGGAAACTGTGTAAATCTGTGGATCAATTCAGCTTTGTGTTTCGACTTTGATCTCGGTTTTGACGGAGTTCGCGATGAAGCATTGGTCGTGTGCCCCGTGATTCATCTCCTCGATTTCTTCCGGCGTTGGGTGATTCTCGCCGGAGAACTTGAGTCGCTGCCTTAGAGTCACACGGGTAATGGCAAGTCTGCCTTCAGCGTTTTTCTCCATGTGACCGACGGCGTCGTCAACATATTCGTCGAGCACGAACTTTTTTTTGCAGGCAATCGCTAAGAACGTCAGCATGTGACAGCTTGAGAGCGATGCCACAAATGCTTTCTCAGGATCAACAAGGCTTGGATTACCAAGGTAGGCCGGAGCGGCCGATGCCTGCATCTCGTGTCCCCCATCAAATTTCCAGGTGTGATCACGCGAATATTTCTGATACTCGAACGGCTTATCGCCGCGTTTCCAAGTGAGACTGACTTTGTGTTCGGACATGGCTTTTAGATAGAATGGGACGCGTTGCAGGGCAACCCTGAAGGCTGTCGAGGCTGCCCTACAATTCCGGCGCTACGCTTGCGCCGGTTCGGGCGCGCTTTATTTTGTCCGCTTCTGAAAACTCGCGCGATTAGCTCAGTGGTAGAGCGCTTGCTTCACACGCAAGAAGTCGCAGGTTCGAACCCTGCATCGCGCACGTGTTTGCCCTTTGCCGTGAAGCTCAAGCAGAATTTTAGGTTAGAACGGTCGCCACGGCGACAAGTCGCGGATTCGAAAGGCGTATTGCGCAGGATGTTTTTATTTGCCCGCGAGGCAAATAACCTGCAGAAGTAACACCCTTATGGGCCAGGTAGAGGAAGTTCTGGAAATTGTCAGAAAGCGCAATCCGAATGAGCCTGAGTTTCTCCAGGCGGTAACAGAAGTGCTGGAATCCATCCGGCCGGTCGTCAATCGTCACAAGAGATATCGAGACGGCAAGATTCTGGAACGTTTGGTCGAACCGGAGCGGATGATTCAGTTCCGGGTTCCATGGATTGACGATAAAGGCCAGATCCAGGTGAACCGGGGATTTCGCGTGCAGATGAACAGCGCCCTCGGTCCTTACAAAGGCGGGCTGCGTTTTCATCCGACGGTCTCCGCGAGCATCATTAAATTCCTCGCGTTCGAACAAGTTTTTAAAAATTCCCTAACGGGCCTGCCGATGGGTGGCGGGAAGGGGGGCGCGGATTTCGATCCAAAGGGGAAATCCGACACCGAGGTGATGCGGTTTTGCCAGTCATTCATGACTGAACTGTTCCGACACGTCGGTCCGCACACTGATGTGCCTGCGGGCGACATCGGCGTTGGC
>WNFX01004485.1_pt1 | contig 14355 bp, 10 predicted proteins | sample 5400111 | NCBI WGS metagenome assembly WNFX01 (sample SAMN13153363, study PRJNA577476) | soil metagenome | isolation source: 40 cm soil or saprolite under grassland replicate 1 | place: USA:California | collected 2016-06-15 | reverse complement strand
GAGGTAGAGGTGCAGCACGGCGTCCTGCCGAATCAGATATTACGGATACCAGCTTTACATTTCCAGCCGGCTGCCTGCTGGAGACAGCGGAGCAGATGCGCCGTTTTGAACTGCTGCGCCTGGCATTTTTTGTACTGAAGCTGCGCAAGCTTGATGGGCGAGTGACGCAGGAGGCCTCTCTAACGCGCGGGAGTAAAGAAGAGGAACGCGAGTTTCGCCGCAATCTATTGCGCCACGTAATTTTTCAGCAGGTATTGACGCTAACGCGACTAGATGCACGCGAGCAAGCCCTGCAGATTATCGCAGCTTGCCGGCAGTGACTATCTTAGCGCCGGTGGAAGCCTTTATGGCCGTTCCATTATCGCTGCCAATATGCGCCACAATGCCCATTTTATCTAGCGCACGGCGCAGCTCTTGCAGGTTAATGTCATAGTTGGCTGCGATGGCGCAGGGACCAAGCCTGCGCAGGCCAAACACTTGCAGTTTAGGCGAATTGCAAATTTCGTTCGCGACCGTCTCGCTCGTCACGTCGAGCAGGATCACCTGTGAGATGGTTGTTCCCTTGTAAAGCCTGGCCCAATCGTTAAGGGTATAGGCCACGTTTTGTGGCACCCCTTTCTGACTGCGCTCTTCCAGGACCTGGAGAATCCGTTCGGCGCCAATACCTGCTGCACTGTACAATGTAGGCAGGTCTGGTTGCAGGAGCAGCAGTTCAAAGCTGGGCTGCACTACAAGCGTGCGATTGCCATCCTGCTCTGTTGCAGGAGCGGGCTTTACGTCGGGCAACAGGACCATAGCTCCCAGGTCAGTGAGCATGAAGAAATCAGGATTGTGGAACTCATCTACCTCGAGCGCTCTAGAGTCCTGGTAACCGAGCGCCACAATGCCTAATTCATAGAGGGAAGAAGAGAGCGAGCCAATGACGATTTCCCTATCGCAGGTATCCCAGTGTTCGCGCAGCTCGCTTGCCTTCCTATAGCCTAGAGATGCGATGGAGCGCTGCCTTGGGCGCAACGCGAATGGATCGCGCCCGCGCATGAGGTGCAGCAGAGACGTTATAGTATACCACTGCCCGGGATTACAGTTCCGCACATGTGAAACGAGCGAGCCGCGGACTGCTCGATGGTCCACGTAACCGGAATACCACTCGCGATAGTTAGCGCCCACTACATCGCCCCAGCGCCCACTACTGATCCAGAATTGAAGCAGGCGCCGGGTCTGCTCAACTACATCCATCTGCGACCAGTGTTCCAGTGCCGGTCCAGGCTCATAGCGCTCCTTGATATCTCGAGCGGCTGGCCGGGAGAGCTGCAGAAATCCAAGTTCCCTGGCTATGTCGAACAGCATCTCAAGATATTCATTCTCTCCTTCACTGGCCAGTGCAGTGCGCGGTTGCCCGCGGAGCAGGGGATCAATTCTGGTCGCGATACGTTTGGGCACCGTTCCCGTTTTGGTTGGCTCTATATCCTGCTGGTAAACTGCGCCGATAATGGTTGCCAGATCATGGAGTATGGTGGTTTCGCCGGGTCGCACTGCCGGAGGCGAAGACGCGGGCGAGATCAGCCGAGCAGGTTCTGCAGGTTGGGTTGGAGCAGTTCTCAGGTTCTTATAGGTATCAACTGGTATAAATAGCACGCGCTCTTTGCCTGAAAATGTATCAAAGGCGATCGCGAACTGGGCAAGTGTATGGAGTATAGTAGAGAGGGTTATGTCGTCGAAGCCAGTAAATTCGCGCACTGCTTGCAGGCTTAATTTGCCGCCACGCTCGACAAGCAGTGTAAAGAGATTGCGCGAGGCTGCATCAAGTTGCTGTAAGGCGTAAGCAACCGCTTCGGGCTGCACGAGATTCAGTGCCAACATTGAGCGGTGATCGGCCCGTGTATAGTAACTGCCATCCATTTCCATGCCATAACGATGGGTCATCTCGTCGAGGTCGCTTTGATAAAAAGGAGTCAGGATCTTTTCGAGCGTGAACTGCGAGCGATCGGACTGTGGAGCGAAGAGCTCACGTCCTGTTGTGTACAGGTGCGTGGCAATCTCCATAGGGACATATAGAATATCAACTACCTCGATGGGCAATTTCCGGTAATCGCTATAGCTGTAGAAGCCCAGGCGGTGATCAATCAGTTGATTGCCCTGCACTTTTGCCACTACCTCCAGCACAAGCGATAGGCGTTTGACTTGCTCAAGCGCTGCCTTGTAGCGTGCGGCTGGCAATTGTACCTTTTTGGGCAAGTCATCTCGCACTATCCAGTTGCGAGCAGAAGGACCAAGAATGTTGTATAGCACCGCCCGCTCATCTTCGGCGAGGTGTTCCCACACGAAGCGAGCGGAGATCGGGTCGCGCATGCCCTGTTCCAGGCGTGTACGATGGTGTGTCCAACCCTTACTGGGGGCGTTGCCGATGGCCCATAGTTGAGCGAGCTGCTCGAGTTGTGGCTCAGAGCACTGCGCCAGCACCTCTCGTAGAGACTTCATACGTTACTCTGGCTCGTATTGTTCAAGGAAACGAATAACTTCTCGTGTCAACTGGCTAGGAGTCGAGGCGCCTGCTGTGACCGCGATGCGCTTCTTACCTTTCAACCACTCTATGTTAAGCTGGGAGAGGTCCTCGATCCGTACCGCTGGAACGCCGGCCAGTTCTTCTGACACCTGCACGAGGCGGTTTGTATTGTTGCTGCGCGGGTCACCCACCACCAACGTCAAGTCAGCTCCCCTGGCATGGGCGACAACCGCCTCCTGGCGGCTTTGTGTTGCAGCGCAGATGTCAATGTGTACTTCGGCATAGGGATAGCGAGCCTTGATGTACTGGACCACGCGCTGCGTATCCCACTGGGATAGCGTTGTCTGTGTAGCGACGGCCAGCTTCGCCTCTTGTGCTGGCGTCAGTTTGAGTGCGTCTACGTTGGCCTCGTTCTCTACCAGGCTGATATGTCCGGGCGCCTCACCAAGCACTCCCTCTGGTTCCGGGTGGCCTTTCTTGCCGATGTAAAGAATGTAATAGCCTTTCGCCACCAGGTCGACTACCAGGTCGTGTGTGACTGTCACGTCGGGGCAGGTAGCATCTATACAGTGCAAGCCGCGCTCTCGCGCCCGCTGCTTAACCAGCGGAGAGACGCCATGGGCGGTGAAAATGACTGTGCCTGTGGTGACCTGCTCCAGGATGCTGGCGCGGTCTGGTCCATCCAGTGTCATTACGCCCAGGTTGCTGAGTTCTTCAATCGCGTGACGATTATGGACAATCTGACCAATGATATAGATGGGGCGTGGCACCGCAGGATCCTTCGCTATCTTGCGCACTATCTGTAGCGCGTCGACGACGCCGTAGCAGTAACCACGCGGAGAGATTTTAATAACTTCCATTGTTTCCTCAAATGGGGGAAGCGCATACAATGCGTTCCCTTAGGGTCTTGCTGGTAATCCTGCTTTCTAACTTGATTTTTTTGCAGAGCTGCATCGCGAATCGCTTTCTTGTAGGACCGCAGGCCATGGAGCCTGGCGCTAAAGACGGTGAGAATCGCCACCAAGTCCTGGACAAGCTCTTGCTCAGGCGAGAGCGTTTCCACATCGATAATCACTAGATTGGTATGGTGCCGTTCGCAGAAAGCTTCAAAGTAGCCGTAGCCGAACCGCACGAGTCGATTTCGATGAGCAATGAATCCGTCGGACTTACCCAAGTTCAACCATCTCCATGAGCCGATTAAATTGTTTGCGCTTATAGTTGAGGTCACTGCCAATATCCTGCATCCATTCATCGACCCAGATGGAATGCTGGGGGCAATACGTCTCCTTATTATACCAGAACCTGATTAGCATTACAGTAGCATGTGTACGCTATGCGCTACTGCGGGGGAATAGTGTAGAGGCGGAACCTGTTTTCGCCGGAACTGGTGGCTCTGGCGGCAGATAAAATGCGCAGCAGGTCGTCTGGTGTATAAAGACACACGGCAGGCAGCAGCCCGGCGAGTTCCTCGACAGAGGTGGTCTCGGCCAGGTCAAGGATGAGCAGCGGCGTACGTCGCCCGGCACACCCCCTGGCTACTGTTGCTGCCGTGAGGGGTGGTACTGTTTGTGATGGCGCCGGCAAGCTCATGAGCAGCTGTATATAGGGTAGTATATGGGAAACATGCAGGGGTGTACTCTCCTGGTAGACACACTTCATTCCGGCTTGCTGTAGGAGCAACACGTAGGGTTGTCGCTGTTTTTCTGGACCAATCAATAAAGCTGAACGATCGTGCAGGCCACCAAGACAGGCATCAGCAATAGACACCACTTCGGGTGCGATGCTGCGCATCAGGTTGTTCTCCTCCACTAGGGATACTTCACTATGCGTCCTCTTCAGGCAAGTGCAGTCTATAATACTATAACAAATCCATGCTATCCGGCATCGGGTGAGCACCTGATTTCTGGTGCGGAAGCACCGCAATGATGATGAGGGAGAATCGAGGATGCAGTGTCATGATTGTGCATGCCACGCCTGGAGCAGTTGCGCTTCTCGTTCAGGTATCATGCCGCCGGGACGTATGGCATCGACGGGCCGGGCGGCGTCCCAGGCCAGAGTATCACGGATGCTATCAGATAGCGGCCGGAAGGTGAGGCCAGCACTGATGGCTTTAGTACAGTCGACAGCGCTATGTCCTGCTGCTTCTGGTTCGCTAGAAGGGATCCACAATGGCAATTCCATGTAGGGCACGACCTTACGTTGTACGAGAAATTCCTCGTCGACCCACGTGAGGCGAGCGTCGCGCCCGCTCACTGCTTTGCACTCCTCGAGCAACTGCTGCATGGTTAGTGTATGATCCGGTCCTGTTGCATGATAGGTGCCTGTGCGGTCTGCTTCGACCATGCGCACAATCCACTCTGCCAGGTCGCGCACATCAATGAACTGCACAGCTTGATCCGGCTGCCTGGGCGCCAGTACTTCGCCTCCCTGAGCAATGCGATGGGGCCAGTAGGTAAAGCGGTCAGTGGGATCGTGCGGGCCTACAATCAGCCCGGGACGAACGACGAGTACGCGCCCGGGCATCGCCTCTGCGGCGGCCTGCTCGCACAGGGCCTTCAATGGGCCGTAAGTCGTGTCGGTAATCTCTTCCACAGTTGCATCCTGCAGCGTGCCTACCGGAGTACTTTCATCTGCGCCTGGCTTGCTGAGATCGGCATAGACGGAGATGCTGGAAATAAATGTGTAGTGCTGCACGGCGTCAGCAAGTAGCTCGGCCGAGGCGCGTACGATCCGGGGCACATAGCCGCAGGTGTCGATCACAGCATCCCACCGCCTCCCCTGCAAAACACCTAATTCTCTGTCCCGGTTGCCCTTCAACTTCTCAATTCCAGGAAAGAGGTCAGGGTTGTGCTGGCCCCGGTTGAAAAGAGTAACTTCGTGCCCGTGAGCAAGTGCTGTCTCAACTATGTACCGGCCCAGGAACATCGAACCACCAAGTATTAAGAGCTTCATACATCTTATCTCCCTGTATGCGGTATCAGCATTATATCTACTTGAGTGTAACATGCTGATAGCTTATATTACAGGAGGAAAGATATGCTCTTAGCATATGTTGACAGGCGAAATTATAAAAATGAGTATCACATGCGGCTCTTCATATCGTCGTCGTATGGGCCGCATCCGAGGCTGGACCTGTAAGCCTTCGATGCTTGTGAATCGCCTGTGCGTGAGCCAGCACTTGATGATTTTGCACTGGCAAGGGCGCGTAGAGTCCGAGTTTGCTGAGGTTGTGAAGCGCCTCTGGTTGAGCCGAGCACTTGCCTGATCGATCTTGCTTCCACGAAGGCGACTTTTTTAAGTGGTGGGCGTCTAGATGAATGAGACACGTGTGTTCCTCTTTCTAAAAATACGTGCAAATTTGCCGGGGGCTATCTCTTCGATGTAATATGATGAAAAAAGGTCGATACGTTCTGCTACTTACTATTGGTAGTATGCCAGGAAAAAGTAATCCAGAGAAATAGCAAATGCGTATCATCGGTGAGCGCCGATTTGTTTTCCCTGGACAGTACCATTTGAATTTTAGCTGCTCTTGTGGAGGGTGTGTATTATTTGTGGCCGCAGGAGAGCTGAAAGAGAGCATCACATTGCCGAAAAAGACTGCCGAGTATCAGCGGGCGCCGAATCGCAGATTGAAGCACGAACGTGAACTGCGTGGTTGGTCGCAACAATATGTGGCGACCCGGATTAATGCTGAAAGATACTACGTGAGCAGGTGGGAGATCGGCACTACATCTCCCAGCCCCGATTATCGCCGCAAGCTCTGTGAAGTCTTTGGCATGAACGCTGAGGAACTTGGCCTGCTTGCAGGAGATAAGGCTGGCACGAATGGGCACAAGGCTGTCCAAGTGCCACGTGAAGGCATCACGTCAGCGCCTCTGGCCCTTACGCCGTTTCTCTACGATCCCGCCATTCCCCCGCAACTGGCGGCGCATGGGCTGGTCGGCCGGGATGAATTGCTCGATCGTGTGAAGCAGCAGCTTTTGGTTGGTGAGAGCCTGGCTTTATCAGCGCTCAACGGTTTGCCAGGGGTGGGCAAAACAGCGCTGGCAATCACCATTGCTCATGATAGCGCAGTACAGCAATATTTTTGCGATGGCATTCTTTGGGCGGGCCTTGGTTACCGGCCAGACGTGATTAGCCACCTGAGCAGATGGGGTGCCCTACTGGGTATCGAGCTTGGAGAGATGGCTCAATTGAGCAGCGCCGGATCCTGGGCCGATGCTATACGTGCTAAAATTGGCCTGCACCGCATGCTGCTGGTCGTTGATGATGCCTGGAAGCTTGAAGAGGCTTTGACCTTCAAAGTTGGTGGTCCCGGGTGCGCTTACCTGGTCACTACTCGCATGCCGGATATAGCCAGCGGATTTGCCTGTAACGGGGCAACCGTGATCCGTGAACTCGGCGAAGATGACAGTATGACGCTCCTGGCGAGGCTGGCACCGGAAGTGGTTGAGTATAAACCCGATCAGGTGCGATCTCTCGTACGCTCCGTGGGTGGACTGCCATTGGCGCTGACATTGATGGGCAACTACCTGCGCATACAAGCCTATCCAGGTAATGGTCCATCGCGTCGCCTGCAGGCAGCCCTTGATCGCTTGCACCATGCCGAGAAGCGCTTGTGGCTGGCGCTGCCACAGGCGCCAACAGAATGCTCCCCCAATTTACGGCCTGATATGCCGCTATCGCTACACGTCATTATCGGCATGAGCTACCAGTACCTGGATGAACAGGCTCAGTATGCCCTGCGAGCGCTCTCGCTCTTTCCCGCGAAACCCAACACATTCTCTGAAGAGGCTGCCCTGGCGGTCAGCGCTGTTTCCACGGAGACGCTTGATAGCTTGACGAGTGCCGGGTTACTGGAGGGAAGCGGAAACGACCGCTACACCTTGCACCAGGTTATCGCCGACTATGCGCAATTGCAGCCTGTCGATGCAGCAGCTCAGGAGCGTATGGCCAGGTTCTTTATCTCTTACATGGAGGCCCATACAACTGACTACGATGCGTTAGAGCTGGAGAGTAGCAACATGCTCATGGCACTTATCATTGCACGAGAGCTGGGGGCCGCGCAGCTCGTCGCAACTGCTCTTTACGGCCTCGCCCGCGCTGCAGCCGCACGAGGGGACCATGCCGAGGCTCGTCGCCTGGGCGAGGAAAGCCTGGCCCTCTTCAAACATATGGGCCACGAAAAAGGAAATCAGGTTGAGCAGTGGCTGGCGAGCGATTAGACCTTCAAGCTCATCAAGAACTTGCTCGACGAAGCATGATATAATAGCAGGAACTCTGGAAATCTCGCTATGCAAGTAGGGGTATTGGTAATGCTTAAGGTGCTCCAATGTGATACTCATCGGCATATTTTCCGTCATCTAACAAGTCTGGAACAGGCAAGTAGAGTTAAAGACGACCCTGACACTATCGTATGGCTTGATTTGCAAAATCCGACAGATGAGGAATTAACTCGACTTGGCGAAGAGTTCAAACTGCATCCATTAGCCATTGAAGACGCTTCCCGCGAGCATCAACGTCCAAAAGTGGAAGGATACGAGAATTTCTATTTCGTTGTTTTTTACGCCATTGATTTCAATACAGAGAAACAAGCTCTAGAGGCACGCGAAGTAGATATGTTCTTGAGTGAAAAATACCTCATCACTGTACACACTAAACCCATGCAGGAACTAGATGAGGTAGAGCAGCGCTGGATACGAAATGTCAAGCAGCACGAATGGGGCGTTGGTGTCCTGCTTTACTCGATGCTTGATACGCTTGTGGATAGCTATTTTCCCATAATAGATAATTTAGTAGATCAAGCAGAGGAGCTTGAAGACAGCTTGTTCAAGGGAGCTATACGCCAGAACACGTTTGCACAGCAATTGCTTGAACTTAAAAAGCAGTTTTTAGCCCTCCGCCGCATTGTTACACCCGAACGTGATGTGCTTAATGTCTTAACTAACCGTGATGATCCAATTTTTGATGAACATGCCTCTATCTATTTCAGAGACATATATGACCATATTACTCGACTTGCTGACACCATAGACCTTTATCGAGATCAACTTAGCACAACAATGGACGCGAATCTGTCCATCATCTCTAATGACCTGAACAAGGTGATGCGTACCCTGACAACAGCTTCAATTATTCTCATGGCTGACTCGTTGCTCGCCGGTATCTGGGGTATGAATTTCGTGAATATGCCGGAGTTACCACTGAAGTATGGGTACTTTGGAGCTCTGGTACTGATGGCTCTCCTCGCAATCTTGCTCCTCCTCTTCTTCAAGCGTCTTAAATGGCTCTAGGATTGACCGGAGTTCAGCAGCGAGATAGCGGCATTAAGACTAGCTCTTCATCCCCAGGGGGGAGCTATGGTATAATGTTCCCTGAACAATCGTTCTTAACTTGTAGAAGGGTAGCCACCTGTCTGGAGAGTTCGTCCATGCCCATACGCCAACTTGAGCTCGATGTCGCCGCTAAAATCGCCGCAGGAGAAGTCGTTGAGCGGCCCGCCTCGGTCGTCAAAGAGTTGATTGAGAATAGCATCGATGCAGGAGCGACGCAGATTCGCATCGACCTGATGAACGGAGGGCTGCAACTTATTCGTGTCACCGATAATGGTTCTGGCATACCGGCCAGCGAACTACCCCTGGCTCTTGCGCGGCATGCCACGAGCAAGGTAGCCCGCATTGACGACCTGGAGCATATTCGCTCGCTGGGTTTTCGTGGCGAGGCCCTGGCGAGTATTGCCGCCGTTGCAGAAGTTGTATTGCTCAGCCACCAGCGCGGAGCTTCCCAGGGTGCGCAGATCAGTTCTGTTAACGGGCAGGTCTCAGAAGTCGGCGCGGCCGCCTGCCCGGAGGGAACCATTGTTACTGTGCGCAATCTCTTCAGCGCAGTACCTGCACGCTTGAAGTTCCTCAAGAGCCGCAATACCGAGATCAGTCACTGCCACCACCTGCTTGAGCAGTACGCGTTGGCCTATCCCGAAATCCGCTTCAACTTCTTCAGCGAGGGGCGGCAAATTTTTGCTACCTCGGGAGATGATCAACTCTCCCGCGTGCTTCTAGAGGTATACGGGCTGCCGGTGGCCGGGCAGATGGTTCCCATCACCAGCCTGGATGGAAGAGACGAAGACCCTGAACGTCCCGTTGTCAGCGGTTACGTCAGCCGTCCCACCTGCTACAAAAGCACGCGCCAGCACCTTTCATTCTTCGTCAACCGGCGCTGGGTACTTAGCCGCGTGCTTACCTATGCTGTGGAGGAGGCGTACCACTCGTTGCTGCTCAGCGGACGCCACCCCATTGCTGTGGTTAACATCCAGCTTGACCCGGCGTTGCTCGATGTCAACGTTCACCCTGCAAAGACCGAGATTCGTTTTCTCAAGGAGCGGCGCGTCTACGCGGCCGTGCAGAGGGCTGTACGCGGTGCGCTGCTGCAAGAGACTGCCATACCCGAGTGGGGTGGAAAACAGGATAGCGGAGCACCGGCTGGCCAGGTGGCACCGCTAGATCACACGATACCTGCAAAGGACGCGTACAAGCGGGAGGAAATGCCCCAGGACGAGGAAGACGAGGATGCCGAGCTGGCGCAACTGCTCCAATCATTTGGTATAGCTGCCGGGGAGAAGGAAAGCCAGCGCAGAGAGATCCCGCAAGATAGTCCCTGGCTGACGGTGACGGAGGAGGAGACGGGCACCAGGCCACCAATATTGTCGCGACTGTGGCAGAGCCACGTGCGCGGGAACGAACCTGCAGAACCAGCCGCTGCCCCCAGTGAAGAATCAGCCCGGTTCCCTATCTCTCAAACAAGCCTTCCACAACAGGTGTCACCGCAGTTTGCTGTTCAGCAGGATCAACTCATCGCGTCTTCGCCCGCACCCGCTGAGTCGCCTGCTGGAGAGGTGACCTTCACAGCTGCCAGGCCCGGTAGCATGTCTAAGTTGCCGCCCCTGCGCGTCCTGGGCCAGCTTTCGCAGAGCTATATCGTCACCGAAGGGCCGGATGGTATGTATCTCATCGATCAGCACGCGGCGCACGAGCGTATCCTGTTGGAGCGTATGATTGCGGCATTGCAGGCGCGGGCTTCCCTCTCACAACTTCTCCTGACACCGGTGAGGCTTGAACCCGCGCCTGCCGAGTTAGAGGCGATTGAAGATCATATACAGCAGTTGCAGCATATCGGTTTCGACCTGGAAATGCTGGATGACAACACTCTCCTGGTGAAGGCGGTACCCAACGTTCTCGTCAAGCAGATGAACGCGCGTTCTCTGCACGATCTGCTGGCGGAGTTGACCGCGCCCGAACATCTCGGCCATGCTGAAACCTGGGAGGAACATGCCCTGGCAAACGTGGCCTGCAAGGCGGCCATCAAAGCCAACTACTTCCTGACGGTCAATGAAATGCGTGAGATGATCGAACAGTTGGAGCGAACCAGTGCCCCGTATAGTTGTTGCCATGGTCGTCCCACGATGGTGCATTTCGGCCTATCGACGCTAGAGCGTGAATTTGGGAGACGCTAGTGTTCGCAGAAGTACTGACCTCTGCCGCTAGTTGGCAGGATGAACACCCATTGCTTACTTACCTGGTGCCGGGAAAACTCCAGTCTGAGCTGCGCGCAGGCCAACTGGTCGCTGTTCCCTATGGCGAGCGCCTCGTCGAGGGCATTGTATGGAGTATCCGGCCGGACAGCAGTTCGAATGATGATGACAGGTTACGCCCGCTCCATACCATTCTTGACCTTGAACCCGTCTTGCTGCCTCAGCAGCGCAAGCTGGCGGAATGGATCGCCGAATACTACATCACGCCTCTGGCACAGGCAGCGCTGATGATGCTCCCTCCCGGCCTGATGCAGCGTTCAAAGATCGTGCTGCGCCTGGTAGAGGATACTGAAACTGGTGTAGCGCCTCAAAATGGAGATGCAATCAGTGAACTGAGGTCCTCGTTCGAACCAACCCGGGTGGAGGCGACACATAAATCACCTGCAAAAGTAGCAACTGCCGTGCAATCTCCAGATACAAAGGCTTACCTTACTACCCGGGCGCTCATCGGCCTGCTGCTGGCGGATGGGGAGCTCGACGTTGAGCGGCTCAAGGAGATGCTGGGAGAGAAGCGGGCGAAGGAGGTGCTGAAGGAGGCATTTGCGAGCGGCCTCGTCGAACGCGAGGCCCGGTTACACCCTCCCCAGGCGCATGTGCGGCACAAACGCGTGGTACGCCTTGTCATCCAGGGCGAGGCGCTGGAAGCGTGGCGACGGCGCACAGAGGAGCAGCTGCAAGAAAGTCTAGCGGAACCAGCGGCCACCAGCATGGCTCCCGACAACGTACGCCGCCGTCCCCAGAAAAGTATGCCCGATCCGTGGGCTATCCCGGGTGTCGCCGATGCCTTTACACTCAAGCCGCGCAGCCGCGCTGGTCTGCTGGCGCAGCGTCAACTGGCTGCGGTCGACCTGTTGCAACATAACAGGAGTGAGCGACTGAGCGAGGAAGCGCTGCAATTTTTCGACCGGCCCTACTGGACGCCTGGCATGCTCTGTAAAGCCAGCGGCCTGACAACGGGACAGTTGCAGGCGCTGGTGCGTGACGACATTATTACTATCGAAGAGGTCGAGGTCCGGCGCGATCCCCTGCTTGGCCGTACTATTCCTGCCGGAGAACCACTGCCACTTACCCCTGACCAACAGATCGCCCTGGACGAAATTTTGCACCCTCGTCCAGGTCCTATTCTCCTGCATGGCGTCACCGGCAGTGGCAAGACAGAAATCTACTTGCAGGCCCTGGCCGCCATGATTGCCCAGGGGAAACGCGGCATCGTGCTGGTGCCAGAAATTGCTCTCACAGCGCAAACAGTACTGCGTTTCGCCAGTCGTTTCCCCGGGCGCGTCGCCATCATTCACAGCGCGCTCAACATGGGGGAGCGCTACGATGAGTGGCGGCGCATTCGCGCGGGAGAGGTGGATGTAGTGATCGGGTCGCGCTCGGCGCTGTTCTCGCCGCTGCCGGACCTGGGCATCATCATTCTCGACGAGGAACACGAGCCGGCCTACAAGCAGGATGAACACCGGCCCACTTATCATGCTCGAGATGCAGCTATCAAACTGGGCGCGATCCTGCGTATCCCGGTAGTGCTGGGCTCCGCCACACCTGCGGTCGATACGTTCTATCAGGCCGAGCAGGAGAGATATCGCGTGGTCGAGTTGCCAAGCCGCATCTGGGCAAGTCTGCCGCCTGTCGAAGTGATTGACTTGCGCAGCGAACTGCACGCGGGAAATACCAGCATCATCAGCCGGCGTTTGCAGAATGAGCTTGAACAGGTTCTGGGCAGGCGGCAGCAGGCTATCCTGTTCCTCAACCGGCGCGGTGCGGCAAGCTGTGTGCTGTGCCGCGAGTGCGGCTTCGTTGCCATGTGCGACCGCTGCGACGTGCCATTAACGTATCATTCGACCGAGCGCATCCTGCTCTGCCACTACTGCAACCGGCACAGCGAAGTGCTACACATTTGTCCCAGTTGTAACAGTATGAGTATACGCTACTTTGGCCTGGGGACCGAAAAGGTAATGCATACCATTCAGCATAGCTTCCCCGCGGCGCGCTTGCTGCGCTGGGACCGCGATACTGCGCGCAATCGCCGCGCTCACGAGCAATTGCTGGATCGCTTCGCCAATCGCGAGGCCGATGTCATGGTCGGCACCCAGATGATTGCCAAGGGACTCGATCTCCCGGGCGTGACCCTGGTTGGCGTGGTCTCCGCCGACATTGGCCTGATGCTGCCTGATTACTCCGCCTCTGAGCGTACGTTTACGCTGCTCACGCAGGTGGCGGGACGTGCGGGTCGCGGCGAGGAGGCGGGCAGAGTGATTATACAGACCTTCAATCCCCAGCACTTCTGTGTTGATGCCGCCTCCCGCCACAGCTATCACGAGTTCTATGCGACCGAGATAGAGGCTCGCCGTCGCTACGGCTACCCGCCTTTCCGCCGCTTCGTTAAATTTACCTATAGCCATGAAAACAGGTATCGCGCCCAGAACGAAGCCCTGTTGCTGCGCGAACGCCTGGACGAGTGGATCGAGCGCCTGGGGCTGGCGCAGACCGATATAGTTGGACCTGCTCCGGCGGTGATGGAGCGCCTGCGCGGCAAATACCGCTGGCAGATGATTGCGCGGGGGCCTGACCTGCACCCGCTGCTGCGGGTGATCGATACTCCAGGATGGGATGTGGATATTGACCCGGTGAGCACGCTGTAGGTCAGGAGAAATAGCAATCTCAAGGTTATTTTTTACCAGGCGATGCAACCTCAATGATCAGGTCAGGAGCGCCTACAATATGGTGTTCCTGCAGTTTGTTGCGGCTCTCCTTCAATAGTATGACTACATCGGGCTGGAACACTACATTGGGGGCAAGTTCGACGTCAATAGGAGCTACAAATGCTCCGCCTAAATCCGCGGCTTCGACAAAAGTAGACAAGTAGCGGAAAAACCTACCGACAACCTCTTGATGAGACCAGCTAGGAGAAGGTGCCATATAGAGGACTCCATTTAGAATTTCATAGCGCTTCCCATCATTTGGAAGGGCTGCATAGTCGGCATAGGTCCATCGCCCTTGTTTGGGTCCTGGAACCCAATCGGCGCGAATGACCATGGGTAGTCTTTCAGTTGTTGACATCTCGGCCTAGCCCTTTCGTATAAGGAAAATGCAACTATCGTACTAGATGATAACACAGGTATGCTCTAACTTCCATAGACCTACAAGAAATTCCACTTCTCAAACTCCAGGATACTTTTGATGTGTTAAGAATGGTGTGAAAGTGAACCCTGTGCCTGGCGAACTCTTCTTGTGCCCAGGAGAAGAGCCGTTATACTCGAAAATT
>WNFX01004106.1_pt1 | contig 14355 bp, 8 predicted proteins | sample 5400111 | NCBI WGS metagenome assembly WNFX01 (sample SAMN13153363, study PRJNA577476) | soil metagenome | isolation source: 40 cm soil or saprolite under grassland replicate 1 | place: USA:California | collected 2016-06-15 | reverse complement strand
TTTCTTGCCGAAGAACAGCACCAAGATTGGGCGGCACAGATGAAAGATCTGTTGCTCTCCATGAAAGAGGCGGTTGAGCAAGCTCGTGCTGAGGGTCGCTCTGCGTTGCATCCGCTCGAAGTGGCCGACCGGCAAACGCAGTATCAGACCATCCTGCTGCAGGCAGAAGCTGCTCAGCCGCGTGAATTGAGTCCGCCTGTGAAAGTGAAAGGACGTCACAAGCAGAGTGCTGCCCGCAACCTGCTGGATCGACTGAGCAAGGAGCAAGACGCTGTGCTGGCTTTCGTGTTCAATCTGGCCGTGCCCTTTGGCAATAACCTGGCTGAACGCGACTTGCGCATGATCAAGGTGCAGCAGAAGATCTCCGGCTGCTTTCGCTCGTTCGCCGGTGCCACTGCCTTTTGTCGCATTCGGGGCTATCTTTCGACGTTGCGCAAACAAGGGCTGGATCTGCTCAACGCGTTGGAACAGGTCCTGCTTGGTCATCCAATACTCCCTGATTTTAGCCTTCCTGAATAGTTACTAAATATTTATAAAGTATATCGTAATACATTCTCTACATAGAGATCAATCAAGTGGAAGTAGTATGGTGATATTGTATATTGTTTATAACGAACAAACTGTACCCCCATTGTCAGCAATAACCGATGTTTATCAAAGTGGTCTTTTCCTTGTATGATTTGGAAGCGTCGGATAGGGTGGGCGCGTTCTTGACCTTCAATATTCATACTTGTTGGCGATCCAACAATAAAAGCGTTGGTGTCGTCATACCATATTCCCTGATAAAGATGAACATCTTTCCCTTTTTGACTGAGAAACTTGTCGAGATCTTGATAGATACCAGTGATTAATTTACTATGATATTTCCCTTCAATTACTTTCCCACGATGTTTTCTATCCTTGGATTTTTTACTTCCAAAAATCTTAGCAATGCGCTCAAGCCATTCACCACTGGTGAGTTCGCGGTAAGAAAGAGAAGGATGGGTAATTCCTATTTCTTCTAAAAGAGCATCATACTCCAGTAATCGATTATAAAAAGTGAGTGAATTTTTTGCTTTTATTGTCTTTGCCTCCCGACTTCCATCTAATAAACCTTGTTGTGAAAGTTGATCTAATGTCAACAGATTTAAACGTTGTTTCTGGATTTGGTCATAATGAGGAGACAATCGAAAATAAGAAATTGGATAGAGTATTTTTTGTTCTTGTTGTCGACGGCTAATCTCCTCGTAGTCATAGAGGACACTTTCTTCCAGGTCATCAATAGCCACAAAGAGATTACGACCTATGATGATATCAAACGAGGGCAGATCTTTGTATTTATTTGTAACACTTTCTGTAAAAGGTCGCCTTTCGTCGAGAAGTATGTCGAATTGTTCATCCCAATCGACTCCCCATTTTTCCGCCAAATTATAAAACACCTCCCTTTCTTGAGGATCATCTAGATTTGCAAATCGTATATGATTATCCTCAAACCAGAGGGCTAACGTTATTTTCTGGCTATTGTAATTATCTCGACGAATAAAAGCCACCTCATTTGCAATAAGTGGAAGAGGAAAAGTATCACTCCCATAAATAATAGAACACTTGAGATACAATTCGTTCAAGATTACCTCAAATTTTCGTTGAAAGCTCCCATCATCGGGATGCAGCATAGAGTAATCCAGGTAATCGTCACCATCTAATGCATCCGGGTCATTTGAGTTGACATTTAAGGAGTGTTTTGGAATCTCGGGATGATTGTTATAGAGAAGTGGGTAGGGATCCTCATATTGAGAGGAAAGAATACCACCGTCCTCGAAGTCTTCTGCTTTTGCATCAAGTAATACAATGATGCCACCTTGGGGAGCCTGTGTGATATCAGTAACAGGTATAAACTTCACAGAAGAAGAGAACATGGTGAAGAGATCAACATAGTCAGACAAACTGTTGGTTGGATTTAGCCGCTTATCAAAAACCCCGACTGTGCTTAGTAGAGAAACTGGCAAAAGGGCTATTTCTGGGGAAGGTGCAGGTTTGACAAGGCGTGTTCGTAAATGGCCAATAATCCCTAAATCTGCAAGATTGCCAAGAAAGGCTTGCAGGAAATCAAAAACGATTTTTCCTTTCCCTGAATCGAGATTATGTTGATCATGATATTTCAGTTGTGCTCGTGAATTTTTAAAGTTCACAAGTTTGTAAACCGTTTTCTCCTTTTCCACAGCCCTTGAATGAAGATGGGTAAAAAAGAATTTCTTTCCCTCAACATGTTTCCCAAAAAGAGGGTCTGCTGGGTAATAGGGTTGTTCAGCTTTGCCAAAACGTTTTGCATGAGGTATGACATGAAACTCTGGTAAAGACGAAGTTTCTCGGTTCGTAATGGCTTCTTTTATCTCGATTTCTACGCAGGTATGAATATCGTTTTTATCCGATCGAGCATAGACATAACACTTATCATGACCAACAAATCGTTTTGTCTCATCGCCACGGAAAAAACGAATTTGTAAGAGTTTGAGAAACATATGAAGTGGTAAATCACTAAATGCTATTCCTTTTCTTTGAAGTGACTCCCTTTGGAACCAAGGCAAAGTAATATCATGGGTTTCCGCTTCCTTGGGATACAATACATAAAATACCCATTTTTTATTCTTCTCTCCATCAAGCTTGTCATGCATATAAGATCGGTAGGGATAATTTACTTGATCTCGGAATGCATTATGAACACGACCGTAATTTGTACGGTTTTTGTTGTATTGCAAACTACTTGGAACAATATATCGTTCCACTTTATAGTGTTCCTTTATACATGAGTAGTCGAGAGGTTGCTCAAGTACGAGTGTTGTTGTGGTAATTGTTCGCGACGTGGTCGAAAGCTGGTTCATGTTAAATCATTCTCCTCCACAAGTTTGAGTGCTTTCTTGAGATCAGAAAGGAATGTAGTAAAAGCAGCTTGAAAGAAATTGGGTGCCTGACGATCAAGCGCACCTTGTACAACAATAATTTCTGCTGCGTCGAATGTAGAAACCTCCCGGAAATCTCTAGTGTAGTAACCAAGGGGTCGTTCTTGACCGCTTACGAGGTTGATATAAATAAGTTTGCTTCCTTGTCCAGAATATTGGACAATACGCTGAAACTTTGCCTTTGCATTCTGGATGAAGTGATCTTCATTCAAAGTGGGATGCCGAAGAGGATCTCCAATGGGAAGTGAAAAGCGATCCAGGGTGTGATCATTGTAGTTTTTACAATCAATAAACCAGGGTTTTCTTATAATTCGCTGATCAACAACCTCAAAGAGGGGATTAGGAAGTGATTCTACGATAATACCTGCCTCGGCCAGCAACGCAGCAATTGCTTCTTCTCCTATAGCTCCTGCAAGAATAGCTTGGAGACAATAAGGAGTAAAAAAATGAGTGCCTGGGTGATCAAATTTCAAATCGAAACCTTGGTGAGCGAAATGGTCCTGTATAACAATGTTACCTGCTATAGTAGCATACATTGCATCTAACGTTATAATTTTGCTCTCAGGTAGGACGACATCTAGAGGAAAAATATCAAGTTCTGGGAGAGCTATATTGAGTTTCCCTTTTGCATAGTAAGGTGAAGAGGTAGTACAGTGATAATGAGTGACAATATCAGCATGAAAATCATGTCGTAATACTGCATAACGCAGATTTTCCCAGTCACGGCGGGCATCTAGATCTTTTCCCTGACTACGTATTATTTCCAAACGACGTACTAAATCATGAATTGCTACTCTGCATTGCTCATTATGAGCGTGTAAGCGCCCATCATGTTTTCTTCGTGCTATGCGCTCAAATTTTTGGGTTTGCACTGCTACTTCTTCCAATACAGATTTAAGATTTGCAGATGAAAAAGGTTCATGTTGATCTCTAACCGTTTCAAATTCATCATGAAGGAATGCTTGAAATATTCTAAAAACATCGGGATGGAGCAAAGCAACCTGAGGAGAGGAGATTTTCTGCCATGTACGCTCAACACGACCCAACGCTTGAATGAAGATAACAAGGCAATTCAACAAATTATCTCTTGCAGTTGTTCCCTTTTGATAATCTGCATTCCATGCAAATGGTTGATTCGTCGTTTCGAGTACTTTGCGAAAACGTTCTTCTGAAATCAATTTAGAAAAGAAGAGTTTCGCTTGGTACCAGATATTCTCTTTGTGGCCTGCAAAAATAGCATTAAAATCTTGCTCAACAGGATCAGGTTTGGTGAAAAAGTAATAGGGAGCTTCAAGAAGCCCAATATGAGTAAAATCCTGTTCTGCGCCTCTTTCCTCATTCGTATATTGTAAATTGACACCATTACCGGCAGAAAGGTACTGGGTAACGACAACAACAGGATCTGGAGTCCAGAAAAGTTCAGTAAGAGCTCGTTCCGCCTCTCTACTTTTCCTCACCTGCGTCGCAAGTTCTGCATTAAAAAAAACAACAGTTGCTTGATAACTTCCTATTGAGATTTTGAAAGCATTAAACCAAGGAGTATCAGGTAATGATTCAATAGTATATACACCTGCTTCTTTAGCATGGCTTGCAAAGGTGGTAAAAAGAAGCTGAACTTGGAGAAATGAATTTAAAAAAAGGAGTTCTCTTGGACGATCTCCGCCATGTTCAAGAAGCCAGAGAAATGCCGCAAAGAAACGATGCATACGCTGGCTTCGGTGTCCTCCAGAATCCTCGTCAAATTCGTCATTATGTGCGACAGCATGAAGAAAATTTGAGAGTCGTTCTTGAAGTGGATGAGAAGTGTCAAGCTCGCCAACCTGTACAACAGTCATGAGTTCCTCTCGGAGCCCTGCTTTGTTTTCACTTAACTGTTGAATATCATTTCGATCTTCATTAGTAATGGGCAATAGAAGCCCTTCATTTTCTAGCCAATCAAGATCGAAATGATGAATACAACGACGAAGGTCTGCAGTGGCCGATAATGCAAAAATAATGTGTTTTGAGGCAAGTGTACGAAGAAGATTTTCTGGTGTTTGTAACATCTGATAAAAAAACACCTCAACCTCTTCATTATCCGTTCGCTGCTGAAGATCATTAATATCAAAAAGATTGTAACCTCCATGGAGCAGGCTACTGCGTTGAGTTGAACGAGAGTGTTGTTGGCGAGGCAGTCGTGGGATGGAAATCACCTGATCAAAGAAATCAGTATTACGAAAACACTGACGCATGAGTTCCCAATATATTCCTTCGTTTTCACTCTCAAGCTCTTTGAAAAGGGCAATAATAAGGGTTGTTGCAAGTCCAATGACGTTAAAGAACCAGGTTGCATTGATCCACGCTTGATTGCTCTTCTTCATTTCTAGTTGATATGAGCGAGTGGTCTGGTTAATAAAGAGAGGGTTTGTGCTGATAGTACGATTTGTACGAAAAATAGCAGGAGTGGACCTTGGCTTAAGCGCCTTCACCAAGGTGAACTGGTTAATATTGGGAAAGTCAAGTCCTTTCTTTTGTATTGTTTCAATAAGTTCTACAATTTTTTCTATGCGCTCACGAATCTTAGGGTGGAGAGGGAAATCTTGCTTCGGCAGTTTATGGAGGGCCATTGCACGATAAAAACATGCAACAAAGTCAAAAGGACCAGAAATCTGCGGAACCCTGCAAATCAGTTTCACGAGGTCGTTTTCTAGAAAATCAAACTCATCCAAGAATAGGATGACGTTGTTTTCTGCGAAGAGATCTGTGAGGCTTCTTGTTTGAGCACCATCAAAGAATCCGTAATAGGCTTTATGAAGGGTTACAAGCATAATGCGAACTCCAGGACGACATCGGAAGGCAATTGCTGGAAAGAGTGTTTCTACCACCGGATGATTTGCTAGCCAATTATATATTGCGCTTTGCTCATTTTTATCACGTGCTATTTGAATAACCAGGCGGACGGCTTGGAGAATGATTCTCGCTTGAGAATCCGCAAGTTTTTCGAGCCATTCGGGCAATATACCCTCTTTTGCCGTGATTTCGATAATTTGCTTACAGGCCCTGCGGATAGCAACGCTCTCAAGGCTTTTCAAATGGGTTTTGTTTTTTGCTTGCTTCAGTAGATTAGCAAAACGAGGATCGGCAAGTAACAGGTCAAAATCATTTTGCTGGGTTGCAAGCATTTCTTGCACAACTTCAAGATCGCGTCGGAGAATCACAAATTCGCCTAGAGAAAACCGAGCAGCCATCTCTTGAAGAAGTTCTTTGCGATTAGCCTGGTAAATAAATTTACGATCAGGATTGTTTCTAACTACTTCCGGAATACTACTACTTTTACCTAATCCAGTAGGCCCTAAGACTAGTTTGATACCCAAATCGTTTCCATCAATTGCGCGTTGATAGTATTCTGAATAACTAGCCATGGTAATCCTTTCCAGTTAGAGATAAACTCGCAATGATTTAGTAGTGAGATGAAAGATTTAGCTCTTTATAACGCTTTGCTAGGAGAAGAGTTTCATCTGCGATGACTTTTCTTAATTTTGGTGGTGAAACAACTTCCACCGACGCTCCCCACTGGAGAATCCACGCTTTCATTTCGAGTGGTTCAGACACTTGGAATGTGATAAGGCAACTATCATCCAGTTGTTCTTTTATACGTTGAGTAGGGTGCCAAAACGCTTCTTTTGCTATTTTAGCTGTATCTCCAGAAAACAATAATTCCACCGTTTGTAATGAAGTATCTCGCCAGATAACTCCCCATGCTTCTGTAAACAAACGATTTGGATTGATATTGATTGGAATTGTGAACTCCTCATCAGTGAGCTTCGCTGAAACAACACGATCAAGTTTAAATGTTCGCAGTTCATCACGTAATTCATCAAAACCAATAGTATAGCAACTATTTGTTGGCCCATAAGGCTCTATACAATAGGGATGAAAACGTCTGTCTGTAAGAGTTTCATTTTGATCTCTATAATTGATCTCCACGATACGCCCTTCAGACCATGCTTGGGTGAGTGTTTCTAGCACCTTAAGATATTTTTCATCTAAAGGAAGTGATCTCTGTACAAGAGCCGCATCTTCAATGTAGTTGGCAAATCGAGGTGCATCATCGTGTATAGTTACAGCAAGTTTTTTCATGACCTCTTCTGCATGAGGATTTCGATTACTTTGTTGGCGTGAGAGTAATCGACATGCCAGGTAAAGTGCAAGCACTTCATCTGGCGTTAGTCGTAGTGTCCGGATTGCACGATGAAAGTTTATTTGATAACGTCGACCACGTTTGCGTATCTCAATTCCTAATGAGGTTAGCCGAGCTAAGTCACGTCGAATTGTGCTAGTATCAACCTCTAAAGCTTCTGCGATTTCAGTTGACGTGAGGCCGATAGGATTATGGTGCAAGAGCGTTTCAATCTCTCCTAAACGTGAGTTAGAAGCCTGTTCCATAAAATCCTCCTTCTGTTTAATGATTGACATTGACTATTATACCGAATACGTGCAAAAAAAGCAACTTTTGCACGATTTTTAATTTGGTAGAGTATTCTTCTATAAAGATGGATAAATGAGGATGAAAGAAAGGGATAAAAAAGATACCTGAAGAGCCTCCAAAAGGCAGAGTATGTTTATTCCAAAAATCTACACCGCAAGAAGCTTTCGGAGTCGTGAGTATACTCTTTTCACAAGGAAAACTACAGAGCAGTGCCAAGAGCCAATACGGCAGCCCGTACTTTCATTAAACCGATCATTATCGCTTTTCTGGCTCCTGAAGGCATTTCTCAATGTGAGGTAATGCGGTGTCGCGCAAAGGGGTCTTGGGCCGTAACTGACGAACACTCGCTGCTGGCTCCCTATCAAGGAGCTTAGCGATAGTGTTGCGCAAGAGCCAAAAGTGGCGGCACACTGCTCGTTGACTCTTGCTCTGGAACAAAACCCAGGTACGTATTTCATCTCGATCCAATTACATTGAGTCAGGTTGTGGATCTCTCCAATTATCCGGCATCACAATTTTCACCTCCACTCCTGCATGCTCAGCCAAAAGATAGAGAAGATTACTCCCGCTCAATAATTCGATGGGTTTACCATCTGCAAATTCAAAGGAAGCTTTTCCATAACCGCTGGTTGTGACTAAAATCCCTTTAGATGCTCCCTCATTTTGCATAGTTCCATAAAGGTCACGAACAGCGCTCACACCAACTGTATTCTTGTAACGCTTGGCCTGGATCACTACTTTTCCACCAAATATTGGTCGTGGGTCGTATGCAACACAGTCAACTCCACCATCACGTGATGCTTGTGTGAGTCGTGTTTCCAGGCCCATCTTTTGGAATAAATTAGTGATCAGAGATTCAAACTCTGCGGGTGTCAGGTCCATGAGATTAGGACGTTGATCGAGTCCTGAGATTACATCAGTCTCTTCAATAAAGCGAGAATCAACCATGTTAAACTCAAGTACCGGTCTTACAGGTGCAAGTTCTGTCGGACTCTTTGAGACTGAGGCGTTCAGCACAGTGAGGCAAGCGAGTGGATCTACTTTACTCAAATCAAGTTGCATGAAGGTATCTCGATTTGTACGCACTGTGATTAGACATGTCCGTGCAGGACGACCAGTCCCCTTATCGATACTATCAACATAGCCATTAAACACGATGATATCCAGGTGACCCATACGGTCAGCTTTGAACAGCTCAAATAGTGTACGAAGCGTTATCTGAGCAACCACTGATGTATATAGTGCTTTCCGTTGAGTAGAGAGACGAGGTGTTTCAGTCACCTCATCCTTCGTTTTTACATATTTATAAAGTCCAACTTCGGGAACAACTTCAAAAGAAGGAAGATCATATTCAATCACGAGTTGTTTCGACTCAGGCACATAGGCAATTTTTGCATGCTGTGGAAAATTTTCTGGATAGCTACTTGATCCTAGCACCATAGTAAAATAGTCTACAACAGCAGTTGGAGAGCCAGCAGAAAGATCCCGCTGAAAGTTATCAACCTCCGCATGCTGTTTGACAATCTGCTGCTGAGTCTCTGCAACTTGACGCTCAAAGTTTAACCTTGCTTCTGCCAGTTTTTGCTGTCGTGTCATTTCTCTGGCTGCATATACATTTATATGTGTTCTATATAACTCATACGCTTTAGCCACTTCCTGAGCATGCCTCTCTTTAGCTCCTGGTTTAAGCTTTTGAATACCTGTCAAATCCGGTACCATATATCTTTGTGGATCAGGTGGCGGCTCCACTACCCCTAATGGACCTGGATCGAATACCGGAGTCGTTGGGTCTTGCTTTAGCATCTGTAAATTGATAAAACTATCGATTGAAAGCACATCAGTAAGAATATTGCTGAGTTGAGAAACATTCTCATTAAGCTGCTCGTTTTGCAAATTGACTTGAGCAATCCGCGATTCTGTATAAAGTCTGGCACGTTCCTTTTGGTCCTCTTGGATTCCTCGTTCATGTTGTTTTTGTTCAACTTGTAGCGCACGTTCATAATCTTTTCGTGCCTTTTCAGCCGCCCTTGCAGCCTGAGTTTGGAACTGCGCCTGCTTACGCTGTTGGGCTGAACGTCTTCGTTCAGCATCATGTTGTGCTTTCACAAGTATATGTACCATTCCACTTCGCCTAGCCATTTTTTTTCTTCTCCCTACATAGTTAGATATCCATTTCCTCTTTAAATCCCCACCCTCGGCCGATACTGTATCGCTTCCGCTACATGATTCGCCGCAATCAACTCATTCCCCGCCAAATCCGCAATCGTCCGCGCCAACTTCAGCACCTGATGATACGTTTTGGCCGACAAATGCAACTGCTGAACCGCTGCCATCAGCAACTTCTCCCCTGATGCATCCGGCTGGCAGAACTCCTGCACCTGCGTCGGCTCCATCTCGGCATTACAGGTCAACTTCGTGCCTTTGAAGCGTTCCATCTGATGCTCACGCGCAGCCTGCACTCGCGCACGGATCATCACGGAATCTTCGACGTTGCGTTTATCGGCCAGTTTTTCGTAGTCGACACGAGGGACCTCGATGTGGATGTCAATGTGATTCAATAGAGGCTCGCTGATCTTCTTCTGGTAGCGAGCGATGGCCATCGCCGAACAACTACATTCTTTCACTGGGTCGCCATAAAATCCACAGGGGCAAGGCTTCATGGAAGCTACAAGCATAAAATTTGCTGGATAATTGATTGTGTCCTGTGCGTGCGAAATCGATATTACCTTATCCTCTAAAGGCTGAATTAGCACTTCTAGCATGTTCTGATCATACTCGGGTAATTCATGCAAAAAAAGTACCCCATGATGTGCTAAGCTTATCTCACCAGGACACGGAATGCGTCCATTACCAAAAAGTTCGACATAGCCAATGGAGTGGTGTGGAGTGCGGAATGGTCTCTGCATTATACGTTGCATGTACGAGGGAAGCATTCCGCTCAAGCTATATATTTTCGTAATCTCAAGTTTTTCTCCAATAGTTAGCTGTGGGAGGATGGAGGGGATGCAGCGAGCAAGATCCATCTTTCCAGCTCCTTGTGGACCACTCATCAGTATATTATGCATCCCACTTGCAGCAATTTCCAGGACGCGTTTTACATGTTCCTGCCCACGTACCTTCGCCATGTCGTTCTCATAGGATACTTTGTCTGTATAATCAAATATACGCGGATCTGGTGTGTACGGCATGATCTGTTGTTCCCCGTTGAGATGAGCGAGCACTTGGCTCAGCTTCTCGACAGGGTAAATAGTATTTCCTGGCACAAGAGAAGCTTCCAATGCGTCAGCAGCAGGGACGAATACTGAGTGGATCTGTTTCTCAAGCATTGAGGAAACTAGAGGTAGAATACCGTTTGTATGGCGTAGATCGCCATCAGAGGAAAGTTCACCAAGAAAAAGGCTCTCATCCAGATGTTTATTGGGATTGACCTGACCCGAAGCTAATAACACTCCTAAAGCGATTGGAAGGTCGAAGCCGGTGCTCTCTTTAGGGATGTGGGTAGGGACAAGATGTATTGTAATCCCTCTGGAAGGAAAGAGATATCCGCTGTTTTGAATAGCCGAGCGTATGCGCTCTTTCGTCTTAGAGAAAGTAGAATCCGGAAGTCCTATGATTGCGAAAGAAGCAGTTTCATTATAAAGATCAACCACTACCTCAACGTACTCTCCACTAAGTCCAGTTATTGCACAACTGCATATTTTTGCCAGCATAACCGCTGCCTCCTCAACAATTCTTATTGCGCATTATGCATGAGAGGAATCAATTATGCAAGGTGTCCTGTCCAGTACCCTCTATTCTGACATATTCAAATAGCGATAAAGGGTGGATTTTTTTATGTTTAGCGTTTTTAAGATGGTATTGATCGGGGTATTACTTGCGTGAAGTTGCTTTGCAATAATAACTTTGGTATCGGTTACTTTCACCTTTGGTCTTCCTCCGACTCGTCCCCGAGCTCTAGCCGCTTCAAGTCCTGCCTTCGTGCGCTCACTAATCAAATTGCGCTCAAACTCCGCGAGCATGGCAATGAACTGAAAGAAGAGTTTCCCAGTTGCAGTTGTTGTGTCGATATGCTCAGTGAGAGAAACGAGGTTGATTTTGCGCTTCTGCAGGTTTTCGACCGTCTCGATCAACTGCTTCAGTGACCGGCCTAGCCGATCCAATTTCCATACTACCAGAGTATCCCCCTCATTCAGGTAGTCCATGGCCGCAAGAAATTCCTTGCGATCAAAGCGGGTCCCTGTTTGCTTGTCAGTAAAGGTGCGGATGACCCGACGATTTTTGAGTGCGTCTAACTGGAGCGCTAAATGCTGCTCAGTTTTTGAGACGCGGGCATAGCCGATCTCTCTCCCTTTGGTCGTAGTGTTTTTCAAAGGCTTCTCTTGAGCTGTTACACTTCTGTACTTTCTTTACCATAGTGCCATTAAAGGGTATTCATGTCAAGTTATTTGGACTTTGATTTCTGGGACGAGTTTTCGGGATTGACAAAAAACAGGATTTTTGATTTCCGGTTCCTGGTGGTAGACATCAATCTTCGAACAATTTGACATGAAACTTCGAACAGCCGTTGCCCTTTGCTCAAATGATACTTCCGAAGCTGACCTATTCATTTTTTGCTCTCTGTTGTGGTATACTCTCTGCATAGACAGGTCCATTCATCAGGTGTCTGCTTTAGCCGAGTGATGCGGTTTCGTGGAAAGAGCGTCTATGGACACGCAATCTTCTTCGCCCGTAACAAGACCAGGAACCCCTGGTCTCGATATTTTCAAGATTGCTGGGAAGTCGATCTCAGGCTATGTTCCCAGCATGAAAACCGGGGATGAACGTCAAGTCCGACAGCCCTACATGAGCACCCTGGAACAGCGTCTCCTGCTGCATCTAGAGTACCACCCTCATGTGCAAATGTTTCAGCGTGGCGATGTCAGCCCGGCCTTTGCGCAAGCCCGCCTTCTCAATACTCCTTTGGGCACCCCGTATCGCATTACTTACCTCTACGAGGGAAAATCACATGACTATCTCCCTGATTTTGTGGGCACGCTCTGCGACGGCGGGTTACTCATTGCTGAAGCAGGGCGGGAGGACGAGAAACGCAAAGAGCAAGCTCAGGCAAAAGCTGAAGCAGCACGTCGGTTAGCTCAGCTCAAAGGCGGCGTCTATTGGATTGGAACTGACCAAAATCTCTCACTGTTTCGTCACCGGAATCTGCAATTTCTCCACATTCGACGTGAGCCGTTCCGAACCTATGATGAAATTGCTGCCACCCTTCTGGCCTCCTGGCCTTAGGGAGAAATGGGGAGTGTCAACGCGTTTGTGCAACGCTTTGGAAGTCACTGGTCAGACCATGAAGTTGAGGCCGCTGTGTGGAAATTGGCCGGAGACGCAGCTTCCATGGGACGGCTGGTAGTTGATCTCTCTGGGGTGGAACTCTCGCTCTCAACGCCTCTCGTACTGCTTGATCCCAACGCGCCCCCTATTCTTCCTGATCTGCTTCCTTCTTCACTTGAGCAAGATGTTCGCCTGGACCTCCATCTCCATCTCCACGACACAGAGGATGACGTTCCCTTTGAACTTCAGGGCATCATTGCTGGGCCAACCTTTGACGCATTTGAGTTGAAGGAGGAGGAACGCGCTCGTTTCTATCGTAACCTTCATGCGGCTACAGAAGTTCTCAGCGGGAAAAAGGTCCGACAGGTCGCAAAAGCATACGAAATGGCTCCAGCGACACTTTCACGATTGGTGCAGCGCGTCAAAGTGTTAGGGCAGATTGCTTGTGTCCCTCATGGGGCCTATCATCGCGAACCCGCATTGCGACCGGAATTTCAGGCGTTGCTTCGTAAGCTCTACACTAGCCGACAACGCCCGTCTCTCATGGCGGTCTATGAGGATGCACGCTTGAAGCGTCTGGCGGAAGCGCTGAGTGCGAGTGAAGGAAAACTGGTACAAGGTCCGACCTATCGACAGGTCCAGTATTTCCTCAAAGGCATTGCTCACGAGACGAAGGTTGCCGAGGCCCGCTCTGGACTCAAGCATCCCCCGCCTGAGCGGATATCTCCGCAGTCCTATGTCCTCTCCATTCCTTCTCCAGCACTCATATGCCAGGTCGATGAGCATACTCTCGATCTGCTTGTGGTGTCCTCTGATGGGGCAGTGATAACGCGTCGGGTGCATGGAGCTGTCCTGATCTGTGTGAAAACAGCGGCCATTCTCGGAGCTGTTCTCTCGTTGGACAGTTTGAATGAAGAAGACTACATGCGCTTGCTCAAGCAAAGCCTGGAGCCAAAGGACCGCTTGACGATCCTCTATGAGTGCGAACACCCTTGGCCATGTTTCGGCAAACCCGCCGTTATCTTTCATGATCGTGGCAAGATTTTTACCTCAGAACGGGCCACGCAGGTAGTGGTGGATCGTCTCAAGATTACCACGGAACAGGCTCCACCTTTTGCACCTTCAGCCAAAGGGACGGTTGAAGCCTTGTTTACCTGGACGACACGTAAATTTGAGCATCGCCTCGCCGGGACAACAAAAGCCACTCCCAAAGACCGGGCAGCGTATGACAGTGTACGCGAGGCGCTCAAAGCAGGGATCACGTTTGATGTGCTGGAGAAACTGTTCATCCAATCCATTGTGGATGGATATATGCAAGAATGGAACGATCTCCGCCGACAGACGCCCATCGCCCTGTGGGAGCATGCCGTTCGAGCAATCGGACTCCCCCGTTATCTTGGCTCTCAGGATGACTTGAAGCTCTTGCTCATGAAGGCGGTGAACCGAAAAAACTCGGCCACCGGGCGCTACGCGATCCGTCAGGGGGAACTCTCCTTTCTGGGACGTAGCTACACGAGTCCGGGACTCCTGGACCGGTTGAGGGGCAGAGAAATTGACATTTACTACGACCGGCGCGTGCGCCATGTCGGCGCATGATAAATCCCTCTCGCAGAGAGGAATGATTGAAGC
>WNFX01012067.1_pt1 | contig 14357 bp, 5 predicted proteins | sample 5400111 | NCBI WGS metagenome assembly WNFX01 (sample SAMN13153363, study PRJNA577476) | soil metagenome | isolation source: 40 cm soil or saprolite under grassland replicate 1 | place: USA:California | collected 2016-06-15 | reverse complement strand
GGCAGGATAGAATCCGGAAACCAGTATTCCCGCTATGATTAACCCAATTAATGCTATTGTAATGCTATAGCCGCTTAAACCTTTTTGAAATAAATAAGATAATGACAGGTTGTATTTAATTAAACTATTGAAGCCATGTTGAACAAGCGTTACGATCAGTAATGAGAGTGCCAGCGCAATTATATTAATGATGAAAGACTCCGAAAGAAATTGCCTGATCAGCTGCTGTTTTGTTGCCCCAGCCACCTTTCTTACGCCAACTTCTTTTGCCCGCTCCATTGACTTGGCCGTGGCAAGGTTTATGTAATTGACCCATGCAATCAAAATGATGAGCGCTGCAATAATCAGTAGCCCCCACACCGTCGTGGCGCTGCCTGTACGACCAATTTCATATTCAAAGTCAGAATACAGGTGTGCCCGGGAGAGCGGCTGCAAATAAAATTTTTCATCACTTCCCGAAACCTTATTTCCCTCGAAATGCCTTAAGCTGAATGCCGGAAGTTTTGCCTGTAATGTTTTATAATCAGTTCCATGCTTCAATTGAATATAATGCCAGAAATCAGAATCAGTAAAATTGTAGTCCGCCTCATTGTACGCGTTTGGATTATTGCCCGCATATAACGTGGAATAGGAGGCAAGAATGTCAAATCGCAGGTGAGAGTTTTCCGGAACGTCTTTACATACTCCAGTTACCTTATATGGTATGGAATCCGTTCCCATAAAAACACTCCTGCCGACTATCTGCGAAAAATTGCCATCTTTTACATCAAAGATTTTCTCCGCGGAAGTCTTAGAAAGAATTAGTGTGTATGGATCTTTTAGAGCTGAGTTTACATCTCCGGCAATTAATGGATAACTGAACATGGTAAGAAAAGAATTGTCAACTGCCAGCACTTCCTGGTCGCCAATTTTTTTCTCATTATTGATGATAATTACAGATCCAAAGGGTTCCACACGTGCATGATTAATTACCTCGGGGTAATCATCCTGCAAAGCTTTGCCAATAGCAGAATAGGTTATAGTTCCGTGTTGGATAAGCTTGCCATTCTGATAGCGGTCATTGTAAACACGATAAATATCCGCGGCGTTTTTATTGAACTGGTCATAGCTTAATTTAAAGCTCACGTATTGCAGTATAAGGAGACAAGCTGCCATACCAATAGCAAGGCCCGCAATATTGATGAAAGAAAAGGTTTTATTCTTCCATAGGTTTCTCCACGCTGTTTTGAAATAGTTTTTTATCATGCCTTTTATTTTTTTTATTTAACCAGCATTAGTAATTCTAATCATCACCTGTTGTGTCACTCACTTGTGCGTTCAGAATTCTGCTCAGCAGAATTGTTGCAGTTGAAGAGTGCCCTTCGACACGCTCAGCGTAAACTGCAACGAGAGCTTCATAGTAGCATAGAAGCTGGGTCCATAATTCACACTTGACAATTCACCATTCGCCATTTTATTCCGTTCTCAAACTCTTTACAGGATTTGCAATCGCTGCTTTTATTGCCTGGAAGCTTACTGTTATCAATGCAATAAATAAAACCAACAACCCTGCTGCGGTAAACATCCACCAGAAAAGATTAACACGATAAGCAAAATTTTGCAGCCACATATTCATCACATACCATGCTATCGGTACTGCAATGATGCATGCAAACAAAACCAGTTTTAAAAAATCTCCTGATAACATGGCTGCAATCCTGTTTGGTGTAGCGCCCAAAATTTTTCTTATACCTATCTCCTTTGTTTTTTGAAATATTGTATAAGATATGAGACCATATAATCCAAGACAGGCAATCAGCAATGATAGAATAGAGAAGTATAAAAATATGGTTGAAAATCTTTCTTCAGACAGGTACTGCTCTTTTATTTGCTGACTTACAAAATCGTAATCGAATAAGGCGAAAGGAAAATCTTTCTTCCAAGTATTTTCAATCAGGGCTACAACCTGGTTTGCCTTTTTAATATCAACTTTTAATGTGATTCTTGAAAAATGATTATCCAGCGGATAGATTGCTAAAGGTTCTATCGTTTGCTCCAAAGAATTAAAATGAAAATTATTAGTTACACCAATAACAATACCTTTTTGGTTGCCCATCTTAAAAGGCTTGCCAATAGCAGTTTCATCATTTTGCCATCCAAATTTTTTTACTGCCATCTCGTTAAGAATAACCAGCCGTATGGTATCAGCAGATGCATTACGGGTGAAATTTCTTCCGGCTAATAATTTAATCCCATATACATTAAGATAATCGGCATCAGTTCTAAGCCTTGAAGTATTTACCTGCAAAGGATTTCCTTTAATGTCAACCGTTTCAGAACCGCCGCTGCCAAGCCCGCCAACAATCATTGAATTGGAAGTGGCAACACCGGAAATAAGCGGGCTGTTTTCCAGTTCATTTTTAAATGCACTATAACCTTTGATGACATCTGTATTTCCATTCACTTTTAAATACAATAATGCATCTTTATTATATCCAAGGTCTTTGTGTTTTATAAATGACATTTGTGAATAAATAATAACGATACCTGTTATTAATATAATCGTGATAACAAATTGTGATACCACGAGTGTTTTTCGCAACAGTATTCCTTTGCCCCTTGATTTAAATGCGCCCTTCAATATTAATGCGGGTTTAAAGGATGAAAGAACAATGGCAGGATAAATTCCGGAAAGCACGCCTAAAAAAATGGTTACTCCCAGAAGAAAAGACAACAGCAGCGGAGATGAAAATAAATAAAGATTTTTGCCTGTAACCTCGTTAAAAAATGGCTGCGACAAAAACGAAAGTAAAAATGAAAACAATAAAGCGATGATTGCAGTGAAAACAGATTCCGACAAATATTGCATTACCAATTGTTGCTTACTGGCGCCTGCTACTTTTTTTACACTTACTTCTTTTGCCCTGCCGGCTGACCGTGCTGTAGCAAGATTGGTATAATTAATTCCGGCTAACAGTAAAATCAAAATGCCGATGATAGAAAAAATATAAACCTGTGTGATATTCCCGGTTGGTGCTATTTCATGTTCTAAATTAGAACGGAGATGAATATCGCTCAGCGGCTGTAGTTTATAAATATAAATTAATTTCCAGATATTAAACAGGTCGCCAATATATTTTCCATAAAACTCAGAAATCTTTTTTGAGAATGCTTTATAACCAACTCCTTTTTTTAATAACAGATAGGTATAAAAACTATTATCGCCCCAGCCATCAATTGTAAGCACATCAGGGTTTGCCACTTCAATTGTTTTAAAAGATGCAAGCATGTTAAATGTAAAATGCGCATTCTTCGGAGGATCGGGCATTATGCCTGTTATTTTGTATGCTGCACCATAGCCCGTACTATCGTACATATTAAGAACAAGTGTTTGACCCATCGGGTCTTTATCTCCAAAATATTTTTTTGCAGTTGATTCTGTAAGAATGATTGAATAAGGCTCACTCAATGCAGTTGCAACATTTCCTCTTGTTATGTGGTAACTGAAAACATCAAAGAAAGAAGGGTCTGTTAACAATATGCCCTGCTGAAGAACTTGCTGGTTTTTATAGGTTACTATTTCTTCACGCATTCTCAATCTCACTGTATTTTCTACTTCAGCATAATCATGTTGCAGTGCTTTTGCCATAGGAGCACTCGTTACTGCTGATTCAGAAATTCCTGTTTCATTTTTTTCGGTTGATATTAACCGGACAATCCTGTCGCAATTAGTATTGAATTTATCGTAGCTTAATTCATCGGTTACCCACAGCGCAATTAAAGCAAAGCAGGTTAAGCCTGCGGCTAATCCAACAATATTCAGTAAAGAATAGGTTTTGTTTTTTACTATGTTTCGCCAGGTTTGCTTTAAATAATTTTTAAACATAAAAGAAGTTTTAAAGTTCTGAATTCATTTGTTCCATATTGTTATAGCAGTACAAGAGTGCGACGCAACGAAAGCTTAATGCTTATTCTTCAGTTTGGCTCATAAAACTTTTCTTCTTCATTCACGATTGACGATTCACGTTTTCATTCCGTTCTCAAACTCTTAACCGGGTTTGCCATTGCTGCTTTTATTGCCTGGAAACTGATTGTTATGATCGTTATCACAATCGCTGTAATGCCTGCAATAACAAATACAACAGGAGTAATTGTTATGCGGTAATCATACTGCTGTAACCAATCGTGCATATAATAAAAAGCAACAGGTGATGCAATCACACAGCTTATCAATACCAATACAATAAAATCTTTTGAAAGTAACAGCCATACCTGCGATACAGAAGCGCCTAATACTTTTCGGATACCTATTTCTTTTGTGCGTTGTTCTGCTATATACGCTGCCAAACCAAATAAGCCAAGACATGAAATGAATATGGCTAAGGCAGCAAATAAACCGGCTAATTTTCCAATGAGTACTTCCAGTTTAAATTTAGCTGCATAACCATCATCAGCAAATGTGTATGTATAAGGATACGCCGGATTATTCTTATTAAAAATTGCTGTGAGTTTGGTAATTGCATCCTGCGTTTTTACGTTTGGTGATAACCTGTACATGATCACATCCTGCGGGTTGGGATCATAAAAAAACATAGTAGGATCTGCAGGAGCAAAGGGAGATCCCATCAGCGCATTTTTTACAATACCGACTATTCTGAATTTAGTATCGATCCAGGTGATGGTTTGATTCAAAGGGTTTTGTAAGCGTAATAACTTAACTGCTGCCTCATTGAATATTACATTTAAAGTATCCGAGGGAGCATTGAAATTCCTGCCTTCTTTCATGGACATTCCGAGCGTCCTAAAATAATCATCTGAAACTCTTATCCAGCCCATGTCTACTGATTCACCTGGTCGCTTGCCTGGCCACTCCTCTACATCTCTATGATTGCCTCCGGTTGTTACACTTGCTGTTGCCGTAGTAACTGCTTCTGCAATTCCTTTTTCAATCAATTCATTTTTTATAGCAACATAGTTACGGCCAAGGTCTGCATTCATATCCGTTATCATCAGCCTGTTCTTATCATAACCTGATGATCTGTCTTTAGCATATTGAACCTGCTGATAAATTATGTATGTGCAAATAATAAGTGCGATAGAGCAACTGAATTGCAGCACCACTAATACCTTTCTCGGCAAAGCTGCAGCCTTTCCAACATGAATTTTTCCTTTTAATACTTTTACTGGCTCAAAAGAAGAAAGATAGAAGGCTGGTCTGCTGCCTGCCACAAGCCCGGTTATTAAAACACAACTAAAAGCAATCAGCCAAAATATATAATTGGTAAAAGGAATTTTTATTGACGCATTTGTAAGCGTATTGAAAGCAGGTAATGCTAGTTGAACTAAAAGAATGGAGAAAATAAATGCAATGAAAGTAAGCAAAACAGATTCTGTAAGAAATTGGAATATCAACTGATTTTTACCTGAACCTATCGCTTTTCTTACGCCCACTTCTCTTGCTCTTTTCTCTGACCTGGCAGTTGTAAGATTGATAAAATTTATACAGGCAATTAACAACACCAGGATGCCGATTATTGTAAAAATGTTTACATATTCTATAAAGCCACTTACCAGTTTTCCTTTATCAAAGTTTTCATACAAATGCCAGTTTGCAACAGGATCAAGAATAATATTAGTTGCCATTGACATGAAATTATCTGTCTCTGCTTTTTCAAGGTCTCTTATTTTTGGAGCAGCCTGTGCATAGGAAATTCCGGGTTTTAATTTTACGAACGTCATAAAATTCGTCCAGCCAAAACCCTTTGTGCGTGCAATTTTTACAAAATCATCAGTTGATTCCAAATAACTGAATGGAACCAAATAACTAAACTGTAAGGTGGAGTTAGGTGGAATATCTTTTAAAACGCCTGTTACCTTTAAATCATTTTTATTATCAAAACGAACTACTTTATTTAAAGGGTCTTCTTTGCCAAATAATGCTTTTGCAGTGCTTTGGGTGAGCACAATAGAATAAGGATTGTTTAAAACAGTATTTGCATTTCCTTCCAATAAATCATATCGAAATATTTTAAGAAAATCGTCGCCAACTTGTCCTCCATTAATATAGAATTTCTTATCTGCCACCATTAAGCCATGCATACTGAATCCGTCCGTTTCAGCAACATATTGTATTTCCGGAACCTGGCTTCGCAGCACATTCACCAACTTTAATGAAGTACCGCCATAGTTCATCGTATCGCCATTGCCATAAAAATTGCGACGTACCTGGTATGCTTGTTTGTAATCGGGAAGAAATTTATCATAAGAATATTGAGAATAAACCCAAAGCCCGATAATTAGAGCAACAGCCATACCTGTTGCCAAACCCAATATATTTAATGCGCTGTATGCTTTGTTTTTTAGTAAGCCGCGCCATGCGGTTTTGAAATAATTTTTAAACATAAGCCCCTCCTAACCTCCCCAAAGGGGAGGATTTGACGTTAATAATTAATTGTTAAGTACTCATATTTTGAGCTTCCTCAATGCCCCTCCTTTGGAGGGGTTGGGGAGGCCTTATTCTGTTCTTAAACTTTTTACCGGGTTAGCAATCGCCGCTTTTATCGATTGAAAACTTACGGTCAATAAAGCGATGATAAGAATCGCTACGAACGGTATAATAAAATAAGACCAGTGTATAATAATTCGAAAAGCGTATCCCTGCAACCAATTTGCAATAACATACCACGCTAATGGTACCGCTATGACAAATGCTATGAGTAGCAGGATAGCAAATTCCTGGTACAACAATTTGAGAATTCTCAGCACCGAAGCGCCCAATACTTTCCTGATGCCGATCTCTTTGGTTCGTTGAATTGTAGTAAATGAAGCAAGACCAAATAACCCCAAACAAGCAACAAGTATCGCCAGCAAAGTAAACAATCCAAACACTTGTCCAAATCGTTGATCAGCCTTGTACTGTTGATCGAAATGATCATCCAGAAAAAAATATTCGAAAGTGTTGCCGGGGAAAAACTTATTCCAATTGCTTTTTACGAGTGCTATAGTTTCACCTGCGTGTGACGCAGGTGTTTTTATGGACAAGTATCCACGTACATCTGGAATTAAACGAAATATCAATGGTTCAAAAGCTTCCCGTAAGGATTGTTGATGAAAATTTTCAGCAACGCCAACTATAGTGTACCGCCTTCCCCAAAAATCAATTCTTTTACCGATTGCATCCTCGGGTTTATTCAAACCTAATTGCTCAAATCCTTTTTTATTAAATATGACTGCACTATCATCGGTCCCGAATTCTCTCGAAAAATACCGTCCAGCTATAAGTTTGATCCCATATTGTTTCAGATAATCATGATCCACACCAATTACCCGGTATTGCTTTTGTGCGGATTCATCAGCACCGACTAGTTTTATACCTCCGGCATTCCAATCTACTGGCTCTCCCGGTATGCTTGTCGATATACTCAGAAACAATGATGCAGCAAATTGAAACACTACCAATCCCTTTCTCAATAAAGCTCCTTTTGTAGTAGCGATCAATTTCCCTTTTAATACTTCAATTGGTTTGAAACCTGACAATACAAAAGCAGGATATAACCCGGAAAAAAATACACCGACAAGGAATAATCCAACAAGACCTGACCAAAAACTTGCTTTGCTGAATAAGGAAAATGAAAGATTTTGACCTGAAAGCCTGTTAAAACCCGGTATCGCAATAATTACAATTACTAATGCCAGCACCAGGGCAAAAAAATTAAGCAATGCAGATTCAGATAGAAATTGAATAACCAGTTGCTTACGCTGCGAACCAACAGTCTTTCGAATGCCTACTTCTTTTGCCCTGTTGATTGCGCGGGCCGTAGCAAGATTAATGTAATTAACCCATGCAATAACGGCTATAAAAAAAGCGATCCCTAATAAAAGATATGTAGTCTTTCCATCCCCATTTGGCGCCGGCTCACCCATGTAATGGGAGTGCAAATGAATATCTGTTAAGGGTTCCAGATAGTAACTCACCGCGGCATTAAATCTTTTCATATCGTCTGCCGTGAATTTTTCGACGACCGGTACAAATTTTTTCTGCACAACATTTGGGTCAGCACCTTTTCGCAATAAGAGATAAGTAAGACAACCATCCCATTGCCATGCAGTTTCAGGATTATTATCTGGCCCAACGATTTTTATATACGTTGGATATGAAAGCAGTATATCCGGTTTTAGTTGAGTATTAACAGGTACATCTTTAAATACTGCGGTAATTGTATAATCCCTCTTACGATTTAAAGTAAGCCTCTTACCCAGTGCATTAGTAGTTCCATACAGTGTTTTGGCAGTTGTTTCGGATATAGCAGCGGTAAAAGGATCTATCAATGCTGTTTTCTTATCACCCGCTATTAATGGATATGTGAAAATGCTAAAGAATGAATTTGTTGCATAAAATACTTTATTGATCTTGAGCGGTTGGTTATTGAGCTCAGCAATTACAGCGTCTCGCTGCACGAGCTTGACATAGTCTTCAATTTCCGGTATTGCATCTTTAAATGAATTGCCAACTGCATAGGCACTCGCGGCCCATTGCGTGCTTATCTTTCCATTATCAAACCTGTCCTGCTGTACCCGATAGATCCTGTCCCTGTTTACCTGGAAATTCTCATAGCTCAATTCATAAGATACGTATTGCAGAATGAGCAGACAGGCCGCGATTCCAATTGACAATCCAAGAATATTAATTCCCGAATAAGCTTTATGGCGCATCATATTGCGCCAGGCGATCTTGAAGTAATTTTTTATCATAAGATTTTTTTAAGTCAAAAGGAAAAATTAAAATGCGAAAATCAGGTTCATCTTTCATTTTGATTTTTTACTTATTACTCAGTTCGTAAAGATTTTACAGGATTTGCCATGGCCGCTTTGATCGACTGGAAACTTACAGTGATCAATGAGATGATTATTGCGATCGACCCTGCTACTAAAAATATCCACCAGCCAATTCGAATTCTATACGCAAAATCCTGTAACCAGTTATTCATAACATACCAGGCCAATGGTATTGCAATAATAATCGAGATTAAAACCGGCTTTATGAAATTTGCCGACACAATACTAATAATACTGATCACGCTAGCACCCAAAACTTTTCGGATCCCAATTTCTTTTCTTCGTTGTGAAGCAGAAAAGGTAGCGAGGCCAAATAACCCAAGGCATGCAATAAAAATGGTAATAAATGTAAATGTTTCAAATATTTTTGATAGCCTGTTTTCAACCCTGTATTGTGCGTCAAACGCATCATCCAAAAACCGGTATTCGAAAGAAGTTTGTTTATCGAAATAATTGTAAATGTTTCCGATTGATCCGAGCAGGTCAGGAATGTTTGTGTGAGGGCTTATCTTCGCAAAAAGACAATCACCATTGTCAGCATACCATGAAGAATCGGTATCATTCAGCACAAACAAGCAAAGCGGTTCAATTTTGTGGTGAAGAGAAGCGAAGTTGAAATTTTTCAGCACTCCGGAAATTCTTACTGAATCACGGCCAACGACTATCTGTTCCCCAACCGGGTTAGCAGGTAAGTTTAATCTATTAACTATTTCTTCATTGATCACCACCTGGCCTTTATGTGCCGGCAGTTGTTCATTTTCCGGCGCAAATTTCCAACGCATCCCAAGCATTTTAAAAAATTGCTGATCAACATACATTTCAGAAATAAAAATATTGTCCATTGCATCTTTATAATGAGCAGCCGTCATATCTATCCCACCGTACATCGGCGCAGCCGAAGTAGATACACTTTCAATGCCTTTGATATTTTCAATGCTTTTTTTAAAGGCCAGGTAATGGTGACTGATATTTCTTTGATAAGGGATCATAACTATATTCTCCCTTCGTAGACCTGTGTCCATATGCCTGAAAAAATAAAATTGCCGGCTGATGACAACACTTGAAATGATCAGGGCAACAGAGATCGAAAATTGCAACACTGAAAAAAACCTTCTTATAATTGCTCCACCTCTTTGCCTGCTTAGCCTCCCATACAAAACTTTGACCGGATCAAAGGAAGAAAGAACCAATGATGGATAACTGCCAGAGATCAAAATGGTAATTATAAAAAGACCGGCAAATATGATTATGATATAACTGCTCTTTAGAAATGTATTATCAATTTTCAATTGCAGCAGATCATAAAATCCGGGACGCAGAATGCTAAATAATAAAACGCCTAGTAGAAAAGCAATCACGGTATACAAGCCGGATTCTACATAAAATTGTTTTACTATTTTATCGCGACCGGCTCCTAACACTTTTCTTACTCCTATTTCCTTTGATCGTATTGTTGAGAGTGCCGTAGCGAGGCTCATATAATTGATCAATGCAAGGAACAGGATTAAAGCAGCAACCCAGGAAAATATTTTCCAATACTTTGCATTGGCGGGGTTATCATAATCTCTGTGTCTGTTTATGAAAGCATTCAATGTAAAGTTGAACTTATTGAATTTGCCCGCTGTAACGCCGCCAAGCTGCCGGGCTGTTTTCGCAATTGCCCCTGCCTTGTTTGTATTGCTCAATAATAAAAATGTTTTAAAGCCCCCGACTTCAAATTTTCCTTCTGAAACTGCAGCTTCACCCATGCCCCTGATACTGGACATAGAACCAATAAAATCATAGTCAATACTTGAATTGGAAGGAGGATCTTTTACTACACCAGTGACTTGGAAAATATACTGGTTATCATATTTCAGTAGTTTACCAACAGGATCTGCATTGCCAAAATATTTCTGTGCTGTGCGAACAGAGATCACAATGGAGAAAGGCTTTTTTAAAACATTTTTCGGATTTCCCTGTATTAGCCGGAATGAAAAGAAATTAAAAAAATTGCTATCGGCAAGAAGAATGTTTTTCTCTGTAAATTTTTTTTCAGGCGAAGTAATATTTTCAATAACCCTGTTATCGTTGATCTCTTTCATTCTCAAGTAGCTTTCAATTCCCGGGTCTGCATTTTTGATCATTGGCCCTGATTCGTAGCTCATCCTGTCTATCGAAATCTCTTTGTTATCAAACTTCGAATTCATAGCGAGGTAAAAAATCCTATCAGCATTTTTATGAAACCTGTCGAAGCTCATTTCATGGGCCACGTATAACATGATTAGCATGCAAATGGCAATTCCTACAGACAAGCCACCAATGTTAATGAAACTATAGAGTTTATTTCTTTTAAGATTACGCCAGGCGATCTCGAAGTAATTTTTTATCATAAAATTTTTTTAAGTCAAAAGGAAAGACTAAAAAGTCAAAAGGATCGTCTCTATTTTTAATTTTTATTCCGTTCTCAAACTTTTCACGGGGTTAGCAATGGCAGCCCTGATTGCCTGGAAACTTACAGTTAATAATGCGATCAATATCACTAATACTCCTGCTGATGCAAACAACCACCAGTTGAGTGTAATACGATAAGGATAATTCTCCAGCCATTTATTTGCAGCCATCCATGCAGCAGGTATTGCGATAACTAATGAAATGCATACAAGCTTCAAAAAATCCTTTGAAAGAATTGACACCACCTTTTTTACGGATGCACCCAATACTTTGCGAATACCGATTTCTTTTGTGCGTTTTTCAGCAGACAAAACAGATAATCCAAACAAGCCAATGCAGGAAATAAAAATAGTTAGTATTGCTCCAAACAGCATGATTTGTTTCCATTTTGCTTCGGCTTCATAGCTCTTCCGGTTTTCGTCATTCATAAATGTGTAGCTATACGGGCTTAAGGGAAATAATTGTTTAAATGTTTTTTGAATTGTTTTCAAACTGGCTGAGGCTGTGTTTGGTTTTATTTTTATAAAAACCATTCCGTAATTATTGTCTTTTTTCATTGTAAATAATTCCGGACCAATCTTTTCATTTAATGACGAATAATGATAATCTTTCACTACACCAATTACAGTGTATTTTTTATTGTTGTTATACCAAAAGTTTACAGTTTGCCCAATTGGATTTTTCCATGCTGCTTGTTTTACAAATAATTCATTTACCAAAACGGAATTTGCAGAATCAGAAGTAAAATCAGGAGAGAAATTTCGTCCCTGCACCAACGGAATTTTCAATGTTGGCAAAAAAGATTCATCAACGGTTTCATAATCGAACTGTATGGAAGAATCATTACTCAACTTTGCCACGGTTCCCCAACGTCCGCCATTGCGTGGTGCAACACTTATAATATTTGCATCTTTCAATAACTCATTTTTAAAAAATTCTGCTTCATCATGCGTTTTAAAATCTTTGTGAACACCAACAATATCATTGTCATCATAACCTAGTTTTTCTGTTGTTAAAAAATTAAATTGTTTGTAAATAGTAAATGTTGCGATGATCAAAAATGATGCAAGCGCAAACTGCAAAACAACAAGCGATTTCTGCAGGTAACTCTTTCCTGCAAGATTAAAACGACTATACAAGGTTTGTACAGGATTGTAACCAGACAACACAAGTGCGGGATAGAATCCTGCAAGCAAAGCCGTAATAATAAAGAGAAGTATATAACCGGAAACAAGCTTTGTATCGAATAAATAGGAAAGAGCAAGCGCCTTGTTTGAAAGATTGTTAAACACGGGCAGTATAAGTTTCACTAATCCTATCGCCAAAACAAATGCAATAATGCAGAGAAGAAAGGATTCACCCAAAAATTGTATGATGAGTTGTTTTCGGTCACCACCCACAACTTTTCTTATACCGATTTCTTTTGCTCTTTTTACTGAACGTGCAACAGTAAGATTAACAAAGTTGATACATGCGATCAATAACACAAACAAAGCAATACCTGAAAGTATGTAAGAGTACATTGGATTGCTTGCATCTGAAAGGCCATTTTGCGAGGGCAATTCAGTGCTCATGTGCATGTCAAGAAAAGGTTGGAGCAAATATTCACTTTTCCAGTTCATTACCTCGGGCCCGAACCTCGCTGTTAACGACCTTATGGCATCTTTTGAGTCCGCAGCATAAAACGTGTGCATTTTTGATTCAGCAGTCTGGACGTTTGCATGCGGATCAAGCACAACAAATGTGTTCAGAAAAAAGTTGAACCAGTTTTCATTGTTTAATGCATCTTCTTTCGATTCTCTAATTGGCAAAAGCATCTCAAATTTTATCGAAGAATTTTGAGGACATTTTTTTGCCACAGCAGTTACTACATGAGGCACAAAAACGCTGTCGTCTTTTAGCATTACTATTTTTCCGATAACATCAGTAGTGCCAAATTGTTTGTTAGCAGCATCCTCAGAAAGAACAATCGCAGAAGGATCCTTTAAACATGTATGCCGATTCCCACTCACTAATGGGAAAGAAAATATGTCAAAGAAGGTTGAATCAACAAATAAGAGGTCCCGGTCTTTTACCTCAGTGCCTATTTTAATATTTTCATTTCCGCTTTGTACACGAACGAAATATTTTATTTCCGGAATATTTTGCGTAAATCTTGGCCCTTGCAAATAACCGGTGTTGGGATCCTTGCGTCCCTTGCCTCCGTTCTTATCGATGCCTTGGGTTACAATCCGGTAAATACTGCCAACGTTTTTGTGAAAGCGATCATAACTTACTTCATCTTTTACATAGAGAATGATCAGCATTGCGCATGCAAGCCCGATACTTAAACCTGCAATATTGATGGAAGCGTAAATTTTATTTCGCAATAAATTGCGCAATGCCACAGTGAAATAATTTTTAAACATAAATCCTCCGTCTTCCGCCCAAGGCGGATGGGTTTTAATATCACTGATGAACTTCAGAATAAATGCTCATTAGTAGAATAATTGTTAAATAAGAACTATATAGTCGAATAGAACACCCTGCTAGAGTCCCCTTAGGGATTTACTCCGTTCGCAATGACTTCACAGGATTTGCAACAGCCGCTCTTATTGCCTGGAAGCTGATAGTAAACAAGGCCACCAGTGTAGCCGCTATCGCAGCAATTGCAAACACCCACCATCCCATATTTATTTTATATTCAAAAGTTTGCAGCCATTTATGCATGCCCCACCAGGCCACTGGAAATGCAATCAATGCGGCGATTAATACCAGTTTTAGAAAATCTTTTGAAAGCATTGCCACAATGTTGCTAACGCTGGCGCCAAGTACTTTTCTTACACTTATTTCTCTTGTTCTCTGTTGGGTGGTATAGGCTGCTAAGCCAAGTAAGCCAATACAGGCAATAAAAATGGCTAACGAAGAAAATATGGTAAAGATTTTTTGGGTTGTTTGTTCGCTGTGATATTGCCTTGCCAATGTTTGATCGAGAAAGGCATAATGAAAAGGCCGGTCTTTTACAAATTTCTTCCATGTATCTTCAACGGATGCAACTGCATTTGTAAAATTAGCAGCCTTAATGCGTAAGGCAGTAACGGGGGCTACTTCGCCAAACCTCCCTGAATTAT
>WNFX01004105.1_pt1 | contig 14357 bp, 8 predicted proteins | sample 5400111 | NCBI WGS metagenome assembly WNFX01 (sample SAMN13153363, study PRJNA577476) | soil metagenome | isolation source: 40 cm soil or saprolite under grassland replicate 1 | place: USA:California | collected 2016-06-15 | reverse complement strand
GAGCAGCACCCGTTGCCATCTGTTCATCTTCCGGCCATCATCTTTCGTTTGTAGTTGAGGAACAGGCAGCTGAATCTATTGTGACGCTTTTGCAGCAAGAGATGGCTGCACCTGGCATGCCTCACCCGCAGACATGGCGTGTCCGCAGCGGGAGTGGACTGGCTGCTTGCGCCTGTATTGGCTCTGGCTTCACTGTCGATCCCATGAGCCCTGCCCGCGCGATTACCGCCCTGGCCCGCGAACGTATCCCGGTCGTAACCCAGGGAGCATCAGAACTGGGTATAACGCTGATCGTAGATGATACGGATAGCGAGCGGGCTTTACGTTGCCTGCATCGTGATTTGATTGCGCCTGTAATTCCTTTAGTGCGTCATGCCGTCGAGGAGAAGAGACGCGAAGCGTTGTAGGGACGCGATTATGAACATTAACTTTTAAACTTACCAATGCGTGACTACAAAGGTTGGTAGATCTATTTGTTAATGTTCATAATCGCGTCCTACGGGTGGAGCGGAGGAGCAGATTTTATGAACACACAATCGCGTATCCCTGTGGCTGTTCTAGGGGCAACCGGTATGGTTGGTCAGCGTTTCATTGGGCTGCTCCAGGGGCATCCGTGGTTCGAACTGGTGGCCCTGGCTGCCTCGGAGCAGCACGGCGGCCGTTCATATAGCGAGGTCTCACGCTGGCGACTTCCTGGGAGCGAGATGCCAGCTTCTGCGGCCAGTTTACCTGTGGTGGCGTGTCGGCCAGGAGCATTAGCTGGTGTGAAAATCGTCTTCTCTGCCTTGCCGGGGGAGGTGGCGGGCGAGATCGAGGTCGAATTTGCGCGTGCTGGTATGGCTGTTTTCAGCAATGCGAAGAATTATCGTATGGCGGCGGATGTGCCGCTGATTGTACCAGAGGTGAATGCCGATCATGTCGCTGCCATCGTGCAGCAGCGTAAATTACGAGACTGGCATGGCTGTATTGTCACTAATGCCAATTGTTCTGCGACACCGCTGGTCATGGCACTCAAACCACTACAAGACGCATTTGGCGTGCGGAAGGTCATGGTAACGACCTTACAGGCCATTTCAGGAGCGGGTTATCCTGGTCTACCATCCTATGACATCCTTGATAACGCCATTCCTTACATTGGTGGAGAAGAGGAAAAGGTGGAAACCGAAACGCTCAAGATGCTTGGGTGCTGGGAGGAAGACGTGGGCTTTAGCGATGCGTCAATCGTGGTGAGCGCTCAATGTAACCGTGTGGCTACGCGCGAGGGGCATCTGGAATGTGCCAGTGTAGAATTGGAGCGCGATGTAGAACCAGAAGAGCTTATAGAGGTCTGGCAGGGTTATACGCCTGAACCTCAACGACTTCGATTGCCCAGCGCTCCAGAACACGCGCTCCTTTACAGGAGTGAACCAGATCGCCCGCAGACGCTACGTGATCGTGACGCGGGGCATGGCATGACAGTATCTATTGGAAGATTGCGCCGCTGTCCCATCCTCAGCTATAAATTTGTTTTGCTCGGCCACAATACCATTCGTGGTGCGGCTGGCGGCTCTATTCTCAATGCAGAATTGTGTGTGAGTAAGGGGTTGCTTTAATGTTTATTTCATTGTCGCGATCAAATCCGGCAATAGCTTTTCTGCAATAGGAGAACCCCACCCTGTTATGGGGTCCCAGCCTGGGACAGCCGGATAGCCCATTACATTCACGCCCCGTTCGTTAACGCTGTTGTCACCAGCGGTGATATCGCGGAAGTCTTGAGCGTAGTGGCTGGACGTGGCTAACTTGTAAAGTGCAGGATTGATAAAACTCAGGGGATGACCGGCCATCTGATTGGCAATAGCCATCAGCCCGGCCCAGAGGGGCGCACTGGCACTTGTTCCTCCCGCGAGGTTCCATTCCCCCGCCTCATAGAAGACAAATCCAGTCAAAGGATCGGCATCCCCTGCGACGTCAGGAACGCCACGTCGATTTTTCAACTGACTTTGTGCAGAAGATGGCAACGTTTGTTGATAGGAGGGAGTTGGGAAGAATGCACTGAAGCCTCCTTCGCTCTTATCCCAAGCAGTCTCTTGAAAAGTGCTTCCTTGGCGGACTATCCTGGTACCACCCACGCTCGTCACCCAGGGATCATCAGCGGGAAAGCCTATCGTTGGCGTAGGCGAGAGTTTGGTCGACTGCAAATCAGTAACGTCGGTTGCACCATTGTCACCGGAGGATGCAAAGAAAGTTATGCCTTGCTGCAAAGTTGCTTTTTGGAAGAAGGCATCCCACTTCTGTACTTCTTGTCGTCCGGCGGCATCTTTCAGCGTGGCCTCAGAAGCGCCCCAGCTCTGTGAAATGATATTACCGAGGTGGTGATCGATAGCGTATTGCTCCAATTGAAGAAATTCTGGCAGGCCGATGACTCCCTGTGTCTCAGAAACGGGACTGGTCAGTACCACAATGCCTGCGTCGGGGGCGATAGCGTGAATGATTTGTACATCCAGGGTGGTCTCGGCTGCCCAACCGGCCATATCTTTGTTAGAAGGGTCAAATGGCCTGGTGCCTATTGGCGAGATGACCTGAAGTTTGATCGGTGGTAAATTAAATTGGTAGTCAAAAACATCCATATCCTGTTGTAGAGTTGGGCTGCCAAAGGAAACGATATCCACAACCGTTTGCCCTTTGCCTGTGAACCCCCGCTCTACAAGAGACTCGACTCCATAGGCGACCCGAAATTGATGCGGTGTGTAGCAATACGTAATTGAGGCTGGATAACCATTCAGTTGAGGGCAGGTATCCACCTGCTGCGGGACCTGTCTGGTAGGTACTGGCGTCGGCGAGGAATGCGGTGTTCCTGGAGGTGTGGTTCCTCCTGTATTACCCGGAATGCTACATGCTGCCAGCAAAAGAAGTAGCGTTAATAGCACGAATAAACGTCGCCCTGTACCTATGTTCATGTAAAGTCTCCTATTTCATAGCTGCGATCAGATCAGGAATAAACTGGCTGGCCTGCGGCGTCCCCCAACCGGTCACTTTCCCCCACCCAACCGTTCATATCGCTATTGTTGGGATTGAAGCGCGCCGTCCCCAGAGGTGCAATAACCCGAATAGTGATGGGGGGCAAGCCAAACAGCCTGTCGAATACGTCTATATCCTGCTGTAAAGTAGGGTTGCCAAAGGAAACGATATCAATAACCGTCTGTCCTTCAAAGCAATAAGTACAGCCAATGACGATTGCAAGTTTGGTTTGAAACGCATAGCCTCTCTTCTTTCGCGGGTCGACAGGCCTTGGTGCTTATTCTATGATACCATAGCCCTAGAATACCTACAAGCAATGCTCAAACCAATTATATTTAGGGGTGGTTCTCTTGTGCTTTTTGGGTCGATGGTGTAAGGTAATCGGGAATTACAAAGGGTAGTCCTCGTCTTTCAGATACTCTGTTGAAAGGATATCATATGTCACCGCAAAAACTGGTAGCAGACTACGACCCGCTCGCGAGCATTACCGATTTTTCAATGCTGGAAAATCTTGGGGATACAGCCCTTTTAGGCAACTGGTTTGTCTTTCTCAAAGCGGAATGGCTCAAGCGCTCGGGCATGGCCCGGCTTTTGGAACCCTCTAGCGTCGTAGAGGCGTTTGCACGACCTACCATTGTCTTTCGTGGCAAGGAAGAAATTACTTTGCCGGCGGCGCGTATTGCTCCTACGCCATTACCTGGTGTCAACCTCGTTTCACTAACCTGTGATAAAGCGCTCTATCGTGCTAATCGTGATACCGTGCGGCTACTCATTGCTGTGCCGCAACAGCCTCAGGCAGAACTCAAGCTCAAGCTGCGCCTGAGCGGTAATCCTTACGCTGATTATCCCCTTACTTTGGATGAGTATGGCCTATGTCTCTGGTCGATGCAAGGTTTGCCGGAGGGAGAATATGAGGCAACATTGGAAGGAGTGGAGGCGGATGTTTGCCGTTTTGAAGTGGCCGAGTATCGCCTCGCTCCCTTGAATGCTGAACTATCCGAACAGCAATTGAGCGGTGAAACATTGCGCTACGTACTCTCGGTAACGGCCTTTGGTCAGCCTTATAATGGCCCCATCGAGGTGGAATTACAGGAGCGTGGACAGCGCATTGGAAAACGTGAGCAGCTGTCTTGTAACCGCGAAGGACAGTGTCATGGGGTGGTCAAGCTTACTGGCAAGGGACCATACACCCTCAGCGTCTTTGCTGGCGAACGTACGGCCACCGTGGCCTTAAAGGGTTCGGAACAGGAGCGGCGCGAGACGATGGTTATCAGTGAACTGGGAGAAGTGCGTGAACTGAGCCTGTTGCCGCTGCCGCAATCCAACCAGTGTCGTGGTATGTATATTGCACAGGGTGGCGTCAACACAGAACCATTTCTGGTGCGGCGCGTCATTGGCAGCGAAGTAGAGATTACTCCCCGCGTAGACGCCGAACTTTTGCGTGTTGTGATCGTTGATCCTGTACGTAAGACATTTGAGGAAAAGCTATACAGCAACCTGCAGGTTGACCAGGGGATACGCCGGCCCATTCCGACTCCTGATGGCATTGTCCTGCTCGGAGCGTTTGTGGATGGGAAGGCATGGGAGGGCTGGTGCGCAGTATTGCGCCCCTCGGATATTCAGTTGCAATGTGAGGCTCCTAAAGAAGCAAAACCAGGCGCTCGTGTCACAGTAACCCTTAAAACAGGTATCAGTGACCGCGTGGTACCTGTTCAGTTGATAGTGAAAGATCAGCGCCTGGTTGCGCCGAGTGATCCTCAAGTAGAATTCGCGGCATGCATTAAGAAGAATCTGGGCAGTTGGGAGGAGCAGACAGGAACAGGTGAAATAGATCGGCAAATGGCTCACCTCACGCGCAATCGCTGGTATGACGAACGGGCCAGGGGGTTTGGAGGGCCCCGTCCCATGGTAGCTTTTTCTGCAGGAGCTTTTCCGAGCCCTCCTATGATGGCAGTACCTATGGCAGCTCCGGTGATGCAATCTCCATCTACCCCTTCTGGAGTGAGGATGCCGGCACGTGCGAATGGTGATGCGGCCTATCAGAAGATGGAAACAGGAATGACTACGGCTGCACAAAGGACGACACAAACAGCGCCCACCGCAACACCAATGCTGGCGAAGATGCGTTTGCAATTCCCAGAAATCATTTATAACAACATTGTCAGGGTGCAAGAGCAGGCAAGCGTTGAAGTGACCCTTGGTGATAGTATGACCCGTTATAGCATCGAGGCCTTTGCCCTTGCACCCGAGACGCTTGATTGGCAGCGAGTGGAAACGACGCTTGATGCAGTACAGCCTGTCTTTGGAGAACTGACGGTCTCCCCTTTTGTGTTTCCTGGTGATCCTGTGATGGGGCGACTCGATGTTGGTGCTGCCTCAGGAGGGGCTATCGTCGAAGTGCGCCATGATGGGGAAGTGCTGCCACTCTTCTTCGATAATGGTGACGCGGTAACGCCTGGCTTGCCTGTTCCATCCGGCTCGGTACTACGCTTTCCGGTGCGTCCAGGTGCCATTACATCGACGGTGCGGGATGCTCGCAAGGGTGGTATAGATGTCAGCGAACGGTATGTGACCGAGCCCGGCAAACTGCGGCATATCATGCGCCGCCTGCACCTGCTCACTCCGGGTGACGAAGTAACCTTACAGGAACAGCACCGCTTAGAGATCAAACCGGTACCCGGATTGGAGAAGCCATTTCAGTTCTTTGTCGAGGGTGCCGCCAAATACCCCTTTGGCTGAATCCAGCAAACTGCGGCCAAGGTCTTGGCTATGTATACGGGTTATATTACCAACCAGGAGAATGAAGAAGTTGCTCGTGACTACGAGGCAGCCATTCTAGTCTGGCATAAGCGCCTCAAGAGTATGTACCTGCCAAATAGTGGCTTCTGCCTGTATCCGCCGGAAGAGGGTGGAGCAAGGAAAGCGGATACCTATTGTGCACCCCTGGGAGTCAAGCACCTGCTCACTCTTCCCAGTGGCGAGCGGTCCGGTGTGAGGCAGAAGGCGCTGAGAGAACTGCTGGACGATGTTCGTTCGATGGTGAAGGATGCGGCGGCTTACTACAAAATTGACTATCCACCAAAGGAGATCAAAGATTGTCACGCGGCCTATCAAGTGCTTGCGAACGGATCTTCTCAAAGGGATAAGGACAAGGCCGCTGCCTTTGTACGTTCTCGCTTGAAGGAGCATAATGGGCAGACGTATGTCGAGCTGCCAGCGGATCAACCATCCTATCGTCTGTGGGGCATGGCAGTCTCGACGCGAGAAGAAACGGCCTATGCCTCTGCTGCCCTTCTGGCAACGAAAGATGCGAGTGATCTTCCCCTCGCCATAGCTGCCACCAATTACCTGACGAGCCAGATGAATGAAGAGGGACGACTCTATAGTACTGTCGATACCGCTGCCTGCCTGGCTCTGATGCTTGGTTTGCGCGAATCCGGGGTGGAGGCGACTGCCGGTGCAGGCCGTGTGGTACTCAATGGGCAGGAGATGGCTTTAGCCGGCGCTCTTGCTTACGATGGCAAGGTGGAGTCACTGCGCTGCGTTGAAGGGGTTATTGCGGCACAGGTGACCTCTGAAGTGATTGAGGACTGGCGTATGCTCAAGAGCCAATTGCCGGTTACGATTCGCCTGGAACGGAACGGCCGTACACAGAAACGCTTCAAGGTTGGTGACGCGCTTGACCTGGTGATCAGTGTGCCGCGCTATGAACCCGGGCTAATTGCGCACGTCTGTCTCCCTGAAGCCCTGGCGCGTGTGGTTGGCGGCGGCCAGGTAAAGCGCTTTAGCCTGGATTTCTGCGAGCAGAATATGCTGCGCATACCATTGGCGGTAGTGGGGGCTACGTCTCTACCAACGGCGAAAGATACAGAGGCGGGGAGTAGCTTGTTGCACTGGCTAGGGATTGGCGGCAAGAAAGATGCAGCGAATGCACAGCACTGGGCGGTCATTGTACGCAACATGTTTAAAGAGGAGCAGGTAGGCAATCCTGGCTTGCTTGAGGTAATGGTTGATTGATCCTTAAACCACGAGTCACCTCGCATTTTTTGAAACTCGTGTTTCAAAAAATGCGAGGTGACTCATCTTGTCCACCAGTTTACAGTTGAGGTGCGTTTATATTATTCAGTACCATAGTCCTAGGCTGGGCTTGTCAGGCTTGACCAATCAACTTACTGCAAGGTACAGTCTCTCTTAAAGCAAGGAGGTTGGAAGTTGTGAGTTTTACTCTAATGAATTGGGGAAACTTGTATGTCGTCTGTTGAAAATCGTCCAAATAGCATTACTACTGAACCATTAGAATTACCGGGGCTTGTCAATCAACTTTCTCCTGTAGATCAGTTGTCCTTCCCTGATAGCACTACACAACCCTTTGGAACCTCGCATCCCTCAAACTATTTATCTGCTCCTGCTGTCACTCGTTCTTTGTCCGATCCTGGAATAATGCCTGTTGTAACTCGTAACCTACCGGAAGTACAGACAGGTGCATTATCTCCTCTAAAGAACACCACAACAGCGTTACGCCAACCTGTAGTGATTCGCAGTACGGGCAAGAAAAGTACAGGCACTATGCGAGCTCCTCAGGGGCGTCGCTGGGTGGTGCATCTCGCAGCGACAACTCTACTGATATTTATTGCGGTCGGTACCCTGATAGCAGTGCTGCCTGCCGGCAATAGTGGCGAAGCGCATTTTGATCCATTTCAACCTATTTTGAACCTGGCACAGGGTAACAACAGTAACCCTAATTTGCTTGCACAGCAGGCCGCGACCGTCACAGCCGTCACGCGGGATGGTTTTGAGTCTGGCAATAATAATCAAACCTATGCAGGGCTGCCAACTGCTCCTCCCAGCATTACCGGTAATAGCGGCTACGATGGTTTTACCTATGGGCAATGCACCTACTGGGCTGATCTTCGCTACCACCAATTGACCGGGTACTGGGTGCCATGGGGAGGGGACGCGTACGCGTGGGCAGCTGGAGCCAGCGCATCTGGATGGATTGTTTCAAGGACTCCACATGTGCCTTCCATTATTGTACTGGCACCAGGCGTGCAAGGTTCGGGAGGTTTCGGCCACGTAGCCGTTGTCGAGCGCATTAACCCTGATGGCAGTGTCTATGTAAGCACCTGGAACTGGTACGCCGGCGGAGGCGGCTGGGCACGTACAAGTTACTGGACGTTCTACCCCGGTCCCGGTGTCACTTTCGTGTGGCACCCGTAACATAGGTCATCGCGAACAATCAACCAAGGGAACAAGAGCGAGCTGGCAGCGAAGTTGCCAGCTCGCTCTTGTTCCCTATTATCCCTCTATATTCCTATATGAAAACTTATTTGTTGCATATGGGCTCTTTCTCAGCTAAACTGATAATAAGTATTTCCTAAGGATTGTTTTTTGTTTTAAAACTAGTACTTTGGTACTACACATGTTTCCGGTTTCCTTATCGTTTAGTTAAAGTGTCATCAATAACTGATGATCGTACGTTAGAGGTTCGTTGAATGAGTAATGCTGATTTTTCTTTACCTGGAAAAGCGAGGGAAAATTGGCTTCTGACTCTTCTAAAGTACATTCATACCAGTTCTCCTAGTCGTCTGAGGTCGGTTCTTGGGCAATTTCTCGCGTATGAATGGGAAAAGAGAAAAGGAGATAATCAATTTCTGACTCTTCTCAAGTCCATGTGCAACTGGTTTCTTGTGTACTTTCCTCCCCTGCTCTTATTGCGACTCATTCAGCGTCTTTGTTCTGAAGAACCTTGGTATCCCATTGAATATGAGATAGTTTTAACCACTACAAGAGTTATTTTTACTCGAAGTAAGCGGACTACTCAACAAATATGTTTGAAGTTGTGGCAAAGATCGGATGATGAGGTTTGTAACGATAAATTGGTGATAAGGAATGAAGATTATCTATTAGAAGGACTTGAATTCAATCGGAAGTTTGCTAAAGATGTGTATCTTGGTATTGTTCCTGTGACTTTAAGCGAAGACACAAAGAAAATACGACGTGGTCGATTGATTGAAAAGCCGGAGAAAAGTAAATTGGAGCAAGGAGTAAACTATGCTCTCATTATGAGATGTCTCAATGAACATTGGAGACTAGATTATCAACTACGCCAAAATTGGGGAGTAAGTATTGACTTTCTTGCTAAAGAAGTTGCTTACATGCACTGGCAACTGGAAAGATCGCCAGATAATTGGGGAACGCCTGACTGCATCTCATCAAAACTGAATTTAAATAGTGAGCTTTTCCTCGAAGCTTTAAGTCAGCTTTCTAATGGTCAAATTAAAGTGGAAAAGTATCGCTGGATTTGTAATTTAATGGTTCGAGCTTGCGAAGATTATACTGAACTTTTTACACAGCGCTATCAGAATAGTCATATCAAACGCTGCCACGGCGACCTCAAGGCTACGAACTTGTGGGTACGCCCGGCGAAAACTCTATTTTTCGGCCTAAAGAAATATCCCCAGCAATTATTAGCACTCGATTGTATTGATTTTAACCCTGAATTTTGCCATATTGATACGCTCAGCGATGTGGCTATGTTAGCGGTTGATATTGAGATGCATTTCACGAACTGGACGGGTGCATATAATGACTTGGAATATGCGCGGAACTTTGCCAATGTTTTTCTAGACCGCTATCTTCGTGAGATGCAGGAATATAGTATGGATGCCTGGCCACTTCTACGCTACTATATGACTGAAAAAGCCATGGTTTGTGCCTATGTAAGTATTTTGTATGATGGACAACCTGAACTTGGTGAGAGATACCTGGATATTGCATATGTACATGCACAGCAACTTGGAAAGCCGATAGAATCTTCTGCACAAGTATTGGCTTTAGGTGTATCTTAGTCAAGGTGAAACCACTCGGGATGGTTGAGTGAGTATAGTCCACCATAGCGGTTTTGGATGATCTCCGTTCCGCTTTGTTCTCTCAGTTTCTTGCGTAAGTGGTGCATGCGCTGTGTAAATACCCCTCTATCGATCTTTTTACCCCATGCTCCTGTCATAAGCTCCAGCTCACTGCAATGTTTTGGATTTTGCAACAATGTTTTAAGCAGGTGATATTCCAATTCAGAGAGGGAGAGAATTTCTCGCTGGTTTTCAGGTTGGCTAATACTAAGCCGAAAGCCACGTCCTGCGGTGGGAGAGACAATAGTAGGAGAGACAATAGAGGAAGTGAATAATTCACTGTTTTCTCTGGCTTTTTGTACAAGATAGTAGCGCAAGATGGAGCCAGGAAAGTGAATAGGTCGGAATGGATCGTAGCGGATTATGCCCTCACTACAAAGAATGTAGCGAAGTTCTGATCCCCACTGATCCCAGTATACTGGATTGATCTCATCATCTGCCTGTTTTTGCGCAAGTACCTGAATGAATTCGCGAAAATCCCCTAACGTCTTTTCTTTTGTCTCTGTATCACTTTTTAATGCCTCCTGTAGTCGGTTCCATGTACGAGTAAAGAAAGTGCTTAAACCTTCGTTGATCCAGTCAATAATTTGTCGTTTGCCACTTTCTTGCAGTTCTATCCAGATTCCATGCAGTTTAGCGTACTCTTGTTTGAGGTGGAATGAGTAGAAGCAAGCCTGCTGCAGGAGATAAGGATGCGTGCCTGCCTGTTCGTGTAGCCATTCCTGATCTCTTGCAGAAAAAATGCAGTTTTTACCTAAATCATTAAAGCTGTTTGCCCATTCAGTACCAAAACTTTCTGGTCCCTGAGCTAAAAATTTACCCGCATCTTGCCATGTAAATGTCTGAAGAGTCATAGTTCGAAACCGTGCCAGGTCCGCTGATACGTGTATGAATTGGTCGGCTACTTTAGCGCGAGGAAGACTTTCGATTGAGAGTATGAAGCCAAGGATGCGGAACTCATCAATAAGGTCAACCAGAGTCCGGATGGCATGGCAGTGATCGAGGAGAGCAAGGCCACGTTCCTGCGCTGTCTGTGCTTTGGTTTCCGGTTTGAAAGATGGTATGTCAAGCCGGTCAAGACGCTCGATAGTATCAAGCATCAAGAAGTAGCGAGCATGCGGAGTCTCCTGGCTGATGCTGTGTAACATCTTGATCAATCCTTTTAGATTGAGTTCGTCAGATGTTTGTCCACTTTTTCTATATACTGATTGCAAGGCAATAGCGCATCTTCTCACAAAAGCGGCAAGTAGGTCCTCTTTACTCTCAATACCTTCCAATCTTGTGAGGTCAACCTGTACAAAATGGGTATTCTTCAGTTTTTCTTGATTAGGAAAGTCTACCAGCTCATTACGCCAGGACCATTCAGTATCAGGTGGTAGTTGTAAGTAACGAATGAGAGCCGTCTTGCCGATATATGGCGCACCTGCCAGAACAATGGCACTTTGTCCGCCAGTGATAATCTGAATAGTGTCAGTACTCCTACCTGAGATATGTCCGGTAATAATCTCAGATGTATCCATAGTATTGAAAGGGTTACGCAAAGTGTGCCAGCTAGATTTGATGGGCTTTTCTCCGTCCATACGATAAACTCCTAACTTGCTCTTGTCTTACGTTAATTGCGAAAAAAACCATCGATTGCGTGTTAGCCATCTACGTACAAGTTCAATCTTGAACGAGAAGTAGGGGTTAGAGAGAGGGCCGTTTTCGTCCAGGATAAGCCCAATACGTAAGCGATCCAGGTGCCGTCGAACTATGGATGGTGGTTTATTAAGCCAGGCGGCGAGTTTCCTGAGCTGTACTTTCGATTCTTTGGTACGGCTAGTCAATTCGACGAATCCCTCGAGGATACGAGCTTCGATGTTGCTTTGAAGCTCTTCCCTAAGAAAGTCAAAATTCTGGCTGGCGCCTTTTTCGATGAGCTGGTCGATAACCACGCGGAGATCCGCGTCGGCTATTAGTTGCTGATGAATTTCTTTATTTAAGTAGTGGATGAGCTGCTGACCAATCAGTGTCATGTAGTAAGGATTGCCACCTGTAAGCTTTAGAGCAAGGGCAACCGTATTGGGGTGAATCTCAATATTCTGTTCTCGCAGTGGGTCAACTAACAACTGCTCAGCACTTTTAGTATCAAGAAACGCAATAGGTAAGGGTTGTGCGAAGCTAAACACATTCACGAATTTTCTTGAGGTTAATCTATTGTGCGAGCTCGTTGGTAAGGCAAGCACGAGACTCAGTTGAGGAATATCGTTCATTAAATCTTTCCAATAGGTAAAAAACCGGTATTCTAAAATGTGTTGTTTGTAGGACTCAATTACTCCACCAAATTCATCTAGCGCCAGCACCAATCGTGCACCAGGAACCTGTGCAATACAGTTTTGCAAGAAACGGCGAAAGCGTACCTGTGGATCAGGATCATTATATTCGTGCCAGCCAGGAGCTGATTGCTCCAGTTGCTTACTAAATTGTTCATGTACCTTTTCTGCCAGCTGCATGAGAATAGTCTCTTCATTTTGCTGTACAGCGTTTTGAAGTGAGAAAAGAACGCCCCAGAATGGCGATCGCACCTGTAGTTCGAGAAAATTCTTGCAGATAGACGACTTACCTGATCTGCGCGGGCCATAGAGTATCAGTGCTTTCCCTTGCTTGCTGTCGCAGAGTTCTCTCTGCATCGTTTCGGTTTCTAGAGAACGACCAAAGAACATCTTAGCTGTAGCAGGTCGAGAAATGTCAAAAGGATTGTCCAGGATGCTACTGCGCGGTTCCTCTATCAGAGCAGACTTTTCTTCAATAAGTTCTACCACTGATTTAGCAGGAATAGTTTCCTTCTGGTTGCGTAGTTTCTGCATACGATCATAAATGCGTATGGAAGTAGCAACTGCATCGATTTCAGCTTTTGTTACATTCTCAATTTTGTACAATGCTTGCCAGATATCCAGCACCTCTGTTTCAGAATATGCCTCTATGGTAAAGCGAATACGAGCTTCTCCTGATTTGTTACTTGCCTCTGCATTGATAGAGAGTAGATCGCATTGATGCTGCCGTAGCTGCCTGGCAAGGTCAAGAACTAACCCTTTACGATCTTGCGCTATGATAAAGAAAGCTACTCGAAATGCTGGGGGTTGAAGTTGCCAGGTCATGGGTAGTAGTGTCGACCGATGTCCCGTGCCATGCTCTATGAGATGAGGACAGCTTTCTTTATGCACAACCAGAGTGCCACTTTGTTTGCGCAAGCGCCCCATAATCTTTACATCGCGCGGATAGGTTGGTTGACAAAAATTGCAAAGACGTTGTTGACGAAAGAGTCTTTTATTCCCCGTTAGTTGCATATCCAGCACAGGAACCCAGCTAGATCTGCCTATACTTGTTGATAATGGCTCATTACGTTCCGCAATCTGCTGCATGATTTCTTGTGCTGCCCACTTTGGGGTGTAGAGCAGCTCTTCTCCTGTATCAAGCCGCTCAAGGTATCCCTGTACAGTTCCCAGAGAGAATTGCTTCACCAGGAGATCTAATTCTTCATTGAGAGCTTCTGGAGGCAGCAAATAGTGATAGCGTTCCAATTCCTGGCACAGCAATTCATACCCTCTACGATCAAGAAAACGCCGCTTCAATGAATCCTTAATTTGTCGTCGCACTGCTTGAGTTGTTGCATGGTTTTCGTGTAGCCATGCATCTTGTACCTGTAATTCGCTTGATGTGCTAATCTCTACAATATCGCCTGCTTCAAGTAAACGATATAGAGGTGCTTTACGGTTATTAACTAAAGCATACACTGCGTGTTCACCGATCGAGCGATCAAGTCTATAAGCAAAATCTAGCGCTGTGGCTCCTTTGGGAAGTGCAACAGGTTTGCGGTTTTTGTTATAGACAACAATAGGAGTTTGTCTGCCGGGCAGAATACGTTCATCTGTAAGATCTTTGTTGATAGCTAGAAGGGCTTTGCCTTCCTCGCTATTCCATACTTGTGTCAATGTTGGAGGTTTTATTTTTTCTTTTTCAGGTGGCTTTGCATGTAGTTGATAGTAACTCGGATAGAGGCAACCATACCATGTAAGGGTATGCATCAAATGAGTTGCAATTTGTATGTTACAGAGATGGGCATGGGTATCAGACCATTTTAGACGCTGAGTATAGAAGTTTTGCGCTTGCAAGTTCAAATCCAGGGTAAGACGGCTATATCCATTTGGCTTGGGATTAGCTATTTGATCTGTCATGTACTGGATATTCCCGAGCTGGTTCAGTACTCCAAAAGCGCTGTAGCAATCGCGGAGGCTGGGAACAATTACATCAAAGGTTACCAGGTCGATATAACTCCTATAGCCTACTACGATTGGCGGTTCCAGGTGCAGAAACAATACGGTCTCTTTGTGATCACCTCACTTGGCCTTTATCCGACGGGCTCTCAAAATCAATAATCATGTTAGTAAGGTGCCAGGCAGCTCTTTCAGACTG